>Ga0197143_1001309_pt1 | contig 21364 bp, 24 predicted proteins | sample GBS70_MetaG_FD_148603 | JGI IMG/M metagenome (GOLD analysis project Ga0197143, IMG submission 148603) | Sediment microbial communities from Great Boiling Springs, Gerlach, Nevada, United States - GBS 70_MetaG | ecosystem: Environmental > Aquatic > Thermal springs > Hot (42-90C) > Sediment...
CACCTACCCAAGCCTTTGGCTTTAAAATACCCATTTTTCGGCATTGGGGGGCGAAGCCCCCCATTAACCCCCCATAAAATAAATAATTTTAAAACACCTTTTACAAATTATTTACTATTAATGACTTAACACCATTTATTGTACAAAGTAAGTACGGGGTGTTTTGTCCAATAATTCTGAAATTAAGATTATTTCTTATTTTGCCCACTCACCCTGAGAATAAGCCTTTGGCTTAAAACTTCGCCCCCCATCAAAACCCCCGTAAAATAAATAATTTCAGTGTTCTTCTTAAAAATTATTGATTATCAACCACTTAACACTATTTATTGGACAAAGCAAGTACTGGGCTTTGCCCCCAACAAAATAAAATAATTTTAAAAAACTTTTTACAAATTATTGACTATCAACAACTTTACACTATTTATTGGATAAAGCTAGTACAATTCTTATAAATTAATAAATTTTGAAAAATCCTTATTATTATAGAATGATAAATTATTTAAATTTTTGTAATCTTCAATACTATGGGCATCTGAGCCAATTAAATCACAAATTTCATATAATTTTTGAGCTTTTTTCATAATTTCTAATCCATAAAGCCCATTTAAACTTTTTGCATTTACTTGAATAAGAACATTAAATTCTTTTATATTTTTTATTTCATTAAATGTGAGGTAGTGATACCTTTCGGGATGAGCAAAAATTGGTTTTAAACCATATTTCATAACTTTTAAAAACGGTTCAAGTAAATCAGATGGCTTTTTATAAAAGTCAAATTCTAACAAAATAAAATTTGTTCCTTCAATTACGAAAGTTCTTGGATCATAAGCTTCAATTGCATCAATTCTAACCTCATATCCAATTATTATATTAAAATCAATATATTTTAATATGTTTTTTCTAATTTCCTTCAAATTTTCTCTTTTTGGAAAATATAAACTATTAGCATGTACTGTTGCAACCACACCTATGAAATTATTTTCTTTTAAAAACTTTATCATTTCAATTGTTTCTTCTAAACTCTGAGAACCATCATCTACATTTGGTAAAATATGACAATGAAAGTCAAACATATTAAATGTTTAAAATTTTAAGGGGAATGATATTATTTAAACCAAACATTATATTCATATTTTCTTGTTCCAAACGATGATTTTATAAAACCTACACCTTCTGTTGTTTCAAGTCCAAAGTCAAGAAATTCTAATTTATTCTCAATAGCCCATCTTACACTAATCAAAAATAAAAACTCTCCCATGTCAAAATTTAATAAATTTTTATAGCCTGAAATCCAAAGTAATGCATAGCTTTTTATTTTTATTATTAAAATTCCTCCTAAATAGATATCATTTTGTAAAACATTTAGTAAATTAAGGTAATTTCTTAGTTTTAAAATATTTTCTTTTTTGAAGATTTTATGGTGTTTTCTATAAACTATTTTATAACTTTCATAAAATTCTTCAAAGAAATCAAAACCTTCCTTAATTGTTAAATTTAATTTCTTTTCTTTGTTTTGAAGTTTTTTTAAGCTCTTATATCTATTCTTACTAACCATCTTAAAGAAATTTTCAATAGATTGTGGAACTTCAAGAATATAGGTAAAAACTTTCTTATTTTTCAAAAAGTCTGCATGTATTTTATTTTCAAAATCATAAATATAAAATTTAAAAAAATTTTTTGAGATTGTTTTCAAAAAATTCATATCTACATTATCTTTAAACCCTCCGTAGAATCCATAAGCTAATGAATAACCTCTTTTTATTACACTTCCTTTTGATATAATAACAATTGGTTCAAAAAATTCAACTTTTCCATTTGAAAAATTAGCTAATTTTTCTATAAATTCTTTATCATAAAAAGGATTTTTCAAAGTCTAAACATAAGTAATATACCTGCGAATAAATCTAAGGTAGTATTTGGAATTAATCTAAAACCTGGTGTAATTTGAATTCCAAGGTCTATTGGAGCTTCTGTAAATGAATAATTTAATGTAAATGGAATTCTTATTCCTACACCAGCAGATTGATTTTTTTTAACTCTCACTGTCATTAAATAACCACCAATTCCAATATAAAACTTTAAAGGTTGAAGTTCTCGTGTTGGTATATTAAAATCTTTATCAAAGCTGAAATAAATTTCCTCATCCATGACATCCCATCCTGCCATAATTCTGAAATCCTGTTCAAATCTTAAAGATAAAGCAATAGGTGCTCCTATATGGGCACCAATAGAATTAAGTTGCACAACGAGAGAGAAAATCATAGCTGAAATTTTAAAGGATATATAGTAAAACAAAGAAATAATCGTAATTTCGAAGTTATTGGACAAAGCTTTTAAACTTTAACTTTAAAATTTAATATAATCAAAACATTCCTTAAAACTGCTATAACTTCTGCTTATATTGGAGGGAATATCCTTAAATTTTATTTCAAAAAACAAATTGAATTTGATGAAAAATTCTATAATGACTATGTTAGTAAAGCGGATATAGAAAGTGAAGATGCTATTAAAAATTATATTCTTGAACATTTTAAAGATCATCAGATTATTTGTGAAGAAAGTGGTAGAATTGGTAAGAGTGATTACGTGTGGTATGTAGATCCGCTTGATGGAACTAAAAATTTTTTAAGAGGTATTGATAGTTTTTGTGTTTCAGTAGCACTATCATATAAGAATGAAATTATCTTAGGTGTGGTTTATGAGCCAATTAAAGAAAATTTATATTATGCTGTTAAAAATCAAGGTTCATATAAAAATAATTCAAGAATTTGGACATCTAAAAGAAAAACTTTGAAAGGTTCATTTTTAGCAACTGGTTTTCCTCACAGAGAACTTGACATTCTTGAAAATTATATTAAAATTTTTAGAGCTTTTAGTAAGTATGCAAGTGGAATTAGAAGAATTGGTTCTGCTGCTTTGGATTTATGTATGTTAGCAGAAGGGATATTTGATGGTTTTTGGGAATATAAATTAAATAAATGGGATGTTGCAGCGGGAATAATTATCATAAAAGAAGCTGGTGGAATTATTAGTGATTTTGAAGGAAATAACAATTATTTTGAAAGTGGAAATTTATTATGTTCTTGTAATGAAGAATTTCACAAGGAAATGCTAGAAGTAATTAAAAATGCTTTATAATTTCAAATTTAAAACCATTATAAGTTGGAAGAAAATTCATTTGAATATTATTACTTGGATAAAATAGAAATGAATGAATAGCGGAAATAATATGATTAGCAATAATTGTAAAACCAATAATATCCCTAAATGCTTTTGTTCTTCTATAATTTGACCTTAAGTCTTGGTAATGGAAGAATGTTTCAATATCTTTCCACTGCCAATTAGCATTTATGTTGTTTAAATTTATATAATTTTGTTGTGCTTGAGGATCATCAGGATATCTTCTTCTTGCCTCATCGTAAAGATTTATTAAGAAAAATTCTTTATTATAAAAATCTTCAATAATTTGATAAATCCTATTATCAGAAAAATTATCACAATTTGAATAATTATAAGCCCATATTTTATATTGACTTTCAAGAACATTTATTTCCTTTGTTTTAAATAAATATGTTGAAATTAGAAGAATTTCAGAAGAAATCATAAGATAAGCATTTCTTTTGTCAAAATCAAATTGAGACCAACCAGGAATTAAAAGAGATTTCAAAATAGGAATCATTTTATAATTTCCCTTAATTTCTCCTCATTATAAGCTTTAATTGAAATAAACCAATCAATTAATTTTTCCCTACTAATACTTAAAGGTCTTCCTCTTCCATCAAATACAATACCAACTACTCCACCATCTACTTCTTGTATAACTTTCTTATTAGAACCCTCTCCAACATCAAAACCAGCTTGAGGAGTTAGGACTACCTTAGCTTTTTTATTAGGAGGTAATGGGAAAACTTTTAACTCTCCAAATTTAAGTTCTAAGGTTTCAGTTTTATTATCATAATGTATTTCTGCTTTAAGGATAACTTTTCCATCCTTCTCTATACCTTTTGGAGCAATACATGTTCCAAGTTTTATTAAACAATCCCTTTCAAATACCTCAAATGCTGCTTTTTCATTTATTGTAGACAGAACTCCTAAATGAGGCATCATAAATATACTATCAACTGCTAATTTTGTAATACCTTCAGGTTGAAAAGCATCTATCATCATTAAAAATGATTGACTTCTTCTGGGAGCATGAGATAGAACACCACCAGAACCAATTATTAAATTCAATGTCATCATATTTACAAGAGTTCTTTCAATTTGTTGTTGTAAAGCTCTTGTAATATCACCTCTAACTTGAACACCCTTTAATTCAGTAGCAAACAACTTATGCTGTTCAAGAGCAAGTCTTAAAGCTTCTCTTGCAATAGCCTGTTCAATTATTAAGTCATCTAAGGTCATTGGAATTGTAGTTGGTCTTATCATTTTATTTCTAATTCTATTTCTTAATTCATATTCATCAATTTCAAAAGGTATCCATCTTTTTATATTATCAATACCAGCTTCTACCATAACATTTGCAATTGAATAACTCATTCCAAGATTGGCAGAAACAGTTCTATTGAATTTGCCTTTAAAAACACTAAAAACATCAGTTGTCGCTCCTCCAATATCAACACCAAGAACTTCTATATTTTGTTCTTTGGCTACTTTTTCAATTAATAAACCTACTGCACCAGGTGTTGGCATTATAGGAGCACTTACAAGTTCCATAAGTTTATTATAACCAGGTGCTTGTTGCATAACATGTTCTAAAAATAACTCGTGAATTTTTTCTCTTGAAGGTTCTAAATTCTCTATTTCAAGTTGAGGTCTTATATTATCAACTACATATAAAGCGGTTTTTTCTCTTAAAATTTTTTCAATTTCTATTACAGCTTGACTATTACCTGCATAAATTAAAGGCATTTTGTAAGATGAACCAAATCTTGGCTTAGGTTCAGCTGCTACTATAAGCTGTGCCAATTCTACTACATGCTTAACTGTTCCCCCTTCTGTTCCACCTGCCAATAAAATCATATCAGGTCTCAATTTTCTAATTAATTCAATTCTTTGATGAGTTAATCTACCATCATTAATAGCAATTGTTTCCATTACAATAGCACCTGCTCCAAGTGCTGCTCTTGCTGCACTTTCAGCTGTCATTTCTTTTACAACACCCATTACTAACATTTGAAGACCACCACCAGCAGAAGAAGTTGAAACATAAGCATCAACATTTACTATCTTACCATCCTCTAAAAATTTATTATTTGTTAATTCTTCAATTTCACTAATTGCATTTCTAACACCAATTGTAACATCTTCAAATGGCTTTTCAACGGTTGTAGGAGCTTCTCCTCTTGCTACAAGTCTATATCCATCTTCTCGTTTTTCTATAAGTATAGCCTTCGTAGTTGTGCTTCCACAATCAGTAGCTATTACTCTTTTGTGCATCTTTAAAATTTTAAAGTTCAAAAGCAAATATCTTTTGCCTTGTCCAATAATTCTAAAATTATTTATTTTATTATATTTTCCCCACCCACCCTATATTCAAGCCTTCGGCTTTAAAATGCCCATTCTTAGGCATTGGGGGGCGAAGCCCCCCATTAAATCCCCCTTTATTTCAATAATTTCATTAAAATCTTTATAAGTTATTGATTATCAACTACTTATCACTATTTATTGGACAAAGTAAATATCTTTTGCCTTGTCCAATAATTCTAAAAGTATTTATTTTTCTATGTTTTCCCCGCCTACCCTGAAAATAAGCCTTTTGTGCCGTGGATTAACATTTAAAATTTTATAACTTTATGAAAAACTTAGATGAATTAACAATAAATACAATTAGGTTCTTATCTATTTATGCTGTTGAGAAAGCACAGAGTGGTCATCCAGGAACACCTCTTGCCCTTGCTCCACTTGGATATATAATTTTTGATAAATTTTTAAAATTTAACCCAAAAAATCCAAAATGGTTAAATAGAGATAGATTTATTTTATCTTGTGGTCATGCAAGTGCATTAATTTATTCATTACTTTATTTATATGGTTATGAATTAGATATTGAGGATATAAAAAATTTTAGGCAATTAAATAGTAAAACACCAGGACATCCCGAATATGATTTAAGCATTGGTATTGAAACAACAACAGGGCCACTTGGACAAGGAATTGGAAATGCTGTTGGTATGGCTATTGCTTATAAGTATTTAAGCAACTATTTTAATAGAGAAAATTTTAAAATTTTTGACCATAACATATATGTAATTGTTAGTGATGGAGATTTAATGGAAGGTATTAGTTATGAAGTTTGTTCCTTAGCAGGACACTTTAAATTAAATAATCTAATAATATTTTGGGATAATAATGGAATTACAATTGATGGAAAAACAAGTTTAACTTGGAGTGAAGATGTAAAAATGAGATTTAAAGCATTTAATTTTGAAGTATTTTCAGTTAATGATGTAAATAATTTAGAAGAATTAGAAAAAACAATAAAATTAGCATTAAGTATTACTGAAAAGCCTAAATTTATTGAGGTTAAAAGCATAATAGGATATGGAACAAATAAGAAAATGGGGAGTGAAAAAGCTCACGGAGAACCTCTTGGAATTGAAGAAATTGAATATGCAAGAAGGTTTTTTAATTGGAATTATGAACCATTTGAAGTTCCACAAGAAGTTTTAAATTGGACAAGAAGAAAAATTGAAGAAGGTAAAAAATTGGAATCAAATTGGAATAAATTATTAAATGATTATTTTAAGGCATTTCCAAGGATGAAAGAAAAGTATGAAATTTTTATAAACAAAAAAATTCCAGAATATATAACAGAAAAATTAAAAAGTATAGGAAAATTTAAAGGCGAAGTTGCTACAAGAAATGCATTTGGAAAAGCACTTGAAACAATATGGGAAGATTTAGACTTTTTGATTGGTGGTTCTGCTGATTTAAGCACATCAAATAAAACATATGTTCCAAAACTTGGAGATTTTTTAGCGGAAAATCCACTTGGAAAAAATATTCATTTTGGTGTTAGAGAACATGGAATGGGAGCAATTGTAAATGGGATAAGTTTATATAATTTAAGAGCTTTTTGTGGAACATTTCTTATTTTTTCAGATTATATGAAACCATCAATTAGACTTTCTGCTTTTATGAAACTTCCAGTGATATACATTTTTACTCATGATTCCATAGGACTTGGAGAAGATGGACCTACACATCAGCCAATTGAGCAACTTGCAGGATTAAGAGCGATACCAAATTTAATAATTTTAAGACCTGCAGATGCTAATGAAACAATTAAGGCATTTGAATTTGCTATAAAATACAAAGAAGGACCAATTGCATTAATTTTAACAAGACAAAATGTTCCTGTTATTGAAAATTTAAGTGTTGATAATTTAATTTATGGTGCTTATGTAGTTATTGAAGATGAAAATCCAGATGTTATTATTTTCGCTAGTGGTTCAGAAGTTTATCCAAGTTTAAAAGCCTTAGAAATTTTAAAACAAAACAATATAAAAGTAAGATTAGTTAATGTAGTTTCATTTGAATTATTTAGAAAACAAAGCGAAGAATATAAAAATTATATTTTAAGAAAAGATTTAAAGAATGTTTTAAGAGTTTGTGTTGAAGCATTAAGTGGATTTGGTTGGGAAGAATTTGTAGGTTTAGATGGATTAAAAATTTGTATGGAAACTTTTGGAAAATCAGCACCATATAAAGTTCTTTTTGATTATTTTGGTTTCACACCTGAAAAAATTGCTAATAAAATAATTAAAAGGCTTAAAAATAAAAAAGAATAATACTTTCATCTTTTATAGCTCCTTCCTTTAAATGTTCTTTCATTTTTTTGATAGTTAAATAAATATCTGAATAAAATTTAAAAATCTGAGTTCTATTTTTGAATTTTTCAAGCTTATTTTCAAGATAATAAGGAATTCCAAAATAATTTTTGTTTCCTCTTGGATTTCCTATCATATCTTCCTCTAAGAGTTTAAAATCTAAATCAAAAATTAACTTTAAAACATCTTTATCATTCTTAATATAATCAAGAGCAATAGCATAAGGTGGTGAAGTTATAATACTATCAAATTTTTTGTTTGAATTTAACTTTCTCGTATCCATTCTTTCAACAAAAGCTGGCATTAGTTTAATTTTCAATGTTTCGTTAATTTTCTTAAAGAGATAAATTCTTAATTCTAAATCCCTTAATCTTTCTAGAAATACGGAATGAAAATTCTTCTTTCTACTTCTTGAAACATCACTTATTGTTCCTGATAAAACAAGCTTATAAAAATCTCTTGTTTGTTCATCTTTTATAGAATGAATGAAATTTTTTAATGAATATCAATTTTTTCATATTGATAAAATAAAGCGGAAGTTTTAACTTTTGACATGAGAACACATAAAGGGTTTATATCAACCCCATAGCTTTCTATTTCCATTAAACTTGCTTCAACTAATAATGTTCCACTTCCTACAAAATTATCTAAAACAACTTTTGGATTTGCCCAATTTAACAAACTTCTTATCATTTTTTGAAAAATAGTCTTCAAGTTTTTTGCCCATTTTTAGGTTTTGTGGTGCAGGAATATAGTAAATGTTATTAAATGGATGTTTAAATAAAATTTCGACATTTAAGTGATAAATCTGTATAAGGCTTTTTCTTCTTTTTGAAATTTTTCGTATAACTTTGGAGAAATTATTAAGTTTAATTCTCTTTTTGTTAATAAGTAAATCTCACTAATATAAGCTAATTTTTTTATAAGTTTTTCAATTAATTGTTCATTTATATCTAAAAATAAGTAATGACCCTTAACTTTCCCATAAGCATTCTCCCAAAAAATTCTATCTTCAATTCTAAAATTCTCAAAGTCCTTTAAATAGTTCATTATATAATAAAAATTTTCAATAGGTTTAGGTGGTTCATTTAATAAACCTTCAATTTCAAGCTTTGCTAAAATTTCACTCTCAATTTTAGATTTTATATTGTGTGAAATTTTAAAAATTAACAAATCTGCCATTCCAAACCCATCCTTCTCATAGCTCTTTCTAAATCTTGGAGTCTTCTGAAATTTCTAGAAATTTCACCATTTCTTAGAAGTAGATTATAATTATAAAATAGCAAATTAAACAAAAACTCTCTTCCCCTATAATGCCAATAAATAATATCTTCCATAATGAAAAGCCATTTTATAACTTTTAAGAATACTTCCTCTTTAATAGCGAGATTATAATGATGAATTATATCATCAACATCATTATTTCTTTCACAGCAATAGAGTTCCCTTAATGCTTTAATGAGATCTTGATTTGCTTTAGAAAACTGAAGGAATACATCAACTAATTCTTCATGGCTTTCTCTTCCTAACCCATACTCTGAAATCATTAACACCTCAAAATCAAAGTTTTTCTTATAACCTGGTCTTCTAATTCTCTTGGATTTCTATTAGTTAATCTTTTTTCATGTTCTATAAATTCTGAAACAACCTTTTTTACTATTTCAAACCTATCAAAATTTCCTATTATTTCTATTTCGGGCATAAAGAAATTTTAAAGTTTAGAAAGATTTATTTTTTGCTTTGGGGGGCTTCGCCCCCTTGATTTTCCCTTAAAATTAATGATTTCATGATTTTAATAATTTAAATTTACATTTGAAAATGTTATTTTTGCTTTAACAAATCCATCACTATCATAAGCGGTTATGGAATTTATTATATAACTTGACTTGTTAATTTCAAATATCCATTTTCTATAATCATTATAGAACTCAACAATATAAGTTTTATCACTTTCCTGGATATTATATTGAACTTTGTCAAGATTTTCAGTTAATAAATAGAAAAATTTATATGGACTTAAGTAAGGATGCTTATAAGCACTCCTCTTTTTATTCTTATTAGCAAAATGAAATATAAATAAAGTATCATTTTGGGTTATGCTAACACCCCCATAAACATCAGTAGAAACAAGATAGAATACATATCCAGTATATGAGTTATTTTGATAGTTAAAGTTGCCACAACCATCTAAGCTTATCACATGATTTATATAAACACAAGCATTGCCTGATACACTTGAAATAGAACTATATTTAACTTTCAGTTCATCTAAGGTTAAATTTAAAATAAAGGACATCATATTCCACCCCCTTAATTTATAATAACTTTCTTATTTTCTTTATTTGTTCTAACCATATAAACACCCTTTAATAGTGAAATTTTTCTAAAACCATTAACTTTATAATTTCCTATTAAAAAACCATCAATTTTATAAATTTCAACATTTCCATAACCTTCAAACTGAATTCTACCTTTTATAACTTTATAATTTATTCTCCAATTTTCATTAAATGAAACTGGTGTAATAGCCTTTTTACATAGCCAAACATTTGTATAACAACTCTCATCTCCAATTGAAAATGCCATTACTGTATCTATTAAACCAACAGCTATATCTGAGCTTAATGGTGCTGCTTGTGAGCAACCAACTGATTGCCAAACAGGTGAAGAGAAATTATTTGAGATGCTATAAGCAACAGGATTAGAACAGCCCCTGCTTGCTATAATAACATCGTAAATTCCATCAGCATTTACATCCGCTATTGTAGGTGAATTACAATAGTCTTCAGGCAAATTTATTGTCCATAAGATATCACCATTTGTAGCATCCAATATGACAAGATTGTTTGAGCAATATGCAGGACCGCCACCCATTGTCCGGAATGGGAGGACAGCTATCCCTATTTTATTATTAGGTAAAATAGGACCAATAGCAATTGCTGTAGGAAGAGAGGAAGGTAATTTTCTTGACCATATTAAAGTAGGACTATTGCTTATTTCTTTTAACATAACAAGGAAACTGTCATACCTTACAAAAATCTCATCTTTACCATCATTATCAATATCATAACCAGATATGTTGGCACTTCTATAAGGTCTTCCAGCAAAAATATCATCATAAATAAATCTTTTACCAGGTGGTAAATCCCAAGACCAATTAATTGTTCCATTAGATATATTTAGTGCAATAACTTTATCTCTTAAGGAATTGTTATTAAAATTACTAACGGGATATAATACATAATCGTTCAATCCATCAGTCTTAAGAATTGCTGGTGCCCCTACTCTAAAACCTAAGTTTACTGACCAAACTTGCTGATAATAAGGACTGCTTGGCATTATTTTGGCAGCTCTAGCATTACCTTCTACCCCTCTGAAAATCCAATGCTCACCTCCTATCTGATAAACTGCTGGCGCTGCATAATGTAATTCATCACTAGCATCTTGATTTGTCCATAGTATATTGCCATTATTAGCATCATATAATTGGGCTTTTGATTTATCATCACTCCAAGGGTCACTTGCTTCATCTACCCACTGACAAAAAACAAGATTATTATAAGCATAAACACAACCAGCGGACTCATAATCTGCACCATCAGGACTACTACGGTACCATATAATACTTCCATTATAAGCATTATACATAGCTAAATTTAAATTATTATCCGTAGCTGATAAAGCATTTCCAGATGAAAAAATCCTTGTTGGAGGAATAATTGTATTTACTTCATTACCATCACTTCCAGCGGTTGGATGAAACCAAATTCTGCTAACATTAGCAGGAGAAGTACATCTAATTGGATTAAAACCTGTCCTCTTTATATCATGTCTTCCCATTACCCAATGTGAATCAGAGACCATATATGGTTGATAGTTTTGAGCATTTAGATAATATATCCCTCCCATTGTCAATATCATCATTTTTATTATCTTTTTTATCATGGTTATCCTCCTGCTGATCCATATTTTAAACTAAAAAATTTGGATATGTCAAGAGCATAAAAATATATTAATCACTATATTTTCAAAACAGGTTTTTCTTATTTTCAAATTAACTTTAAAATTTTGTAAAATATGTCACACAATTTGGATAAAATTTTGAAAGCAATAGAACTTAAAAATGAAGGTTTTAACGTCTCAGAAATTTCACAAATCTTAAACGTTTCAGAAAGAACAGTATTTAGATATTTAAAAAAGGAAAAAAAAGTAAAGGAATTAATAGAATTAAGATATAGAATTTTTAGATTAAAGGAAGAACAACCAAGTTTGAAGATTGAAGAAATTAGCAAAATTTTAAATATATCCAAGGATAAAGTATTTAGGGTTTTAAGGGATTACGGATTATGTGGATTTAAAAAAGAAAAATTTGAGGTTTTATATTTTGGCTATGTAAAAACTGATGTTTCAGAAAAGTTTTTAAAAATGAGGATTCCTAAGCTTGTTGGGACTGTTTCAAATATAGAATTACTAAATAAATATAGTTTTGAAAAACTACCAACACATTTAAAATTAAATAAAATTGCTCTTGATTTAAGTTATAGTTTAAATTATGAAAAAGCAATTTCTGAAATAAATAAAATAATTCCAAAACTAAAAGAAGAGAAATTAAATTATTCACTTATTAGAGCTTATGTTATACTTGGTTCGTGTGCTTTATGGTTCGGCAATAAGGAGCTAATGAAAATTTCGTTTGAAAATTTAAATAGTGTTAAACATAATGATATTTGTATTAAATTTTATACACTCCTAATAGGTAGCTTGATAAGTGAAGGAAAACATTCATTAAAGTTCTTAAAATCAGCTTATAAAATTCTTAAAAAACTAAAATTCCCTAATATATTAACATCAGACTTTATAGCAGTTTCTTCGACGAAAGGTTATTATAACATTCCAATTGAAAATTTAGAAAAATATGCTTATCCTTCAACAGTCATTATTATTCTTACAAATCAAAATAATTTTAAGAAAGCAAACAGTCTCCTTAAACATATTGATGATAGAAAAGACAGAACATTAGCAAAAGGTTATGTTTATTTTATGAAAGGTTATATTGAAAAAGCAATTAGAGAATTTCTAAAAACTTATCAATTTAAACATTTAAAAGTTCAAACAGGAATACTACTTTCTATTTGTTATATAGCTATTGGAGAAAAAGAAAAAGCAATTTCTATATATAATGAAATAAAGAATTATATTATAACTGATAGGGCAAGGGAAGTTTTAGAATTTTCTTTATTCTTAGATACAAAAACAAAATTTTCAATTGATAGTTTAATTTTATTAGCCTTAAAAAATCGCCAATATAAAAGAGCAATAAACTTATCAAAGAAATACTCCAATTCATTTGCTTTAAGATTAGGTTATATCCTTTTTAAAACTGACAAATTAAAGGACTACATTCAAGAATTTTACAAAAACTTTCATTTATCCTTGAATTTAAAATATAAATTTGATGAAAAATTCTTAATTTTTAAAATTGCCAAAAAATCTATAAAAATTAGGCTTTCAAATGAAGAAATGAAACTTATTAAGAGACTTTTTGAGAATAAAACACTAAATAAACTCCAAATTATTCGTCTCTCTTCATTAAAAGATACCTCAATCTATAAGTTAATTTATAAAATAAACAAGTCGACTGGTTTTAAAATAATATATATGGAAAAAGGAAATTTAAAAATTAAATCCACTTTCTTTTCTTAAATATAGAAAATTGAAAAAATTAGATTCATATAAAAGAAAAATAAACTTTACAAAAATCGCCACTCCACTTAAACTTTAAAAAAAACCTATTAGAAAATCTATAAGCAAAAACCAATGACCAATTTTGACATTCAAAAGCATCACAAACAAAATCATTATTATGAAAAACTTCAAGATAAAACAATAAAATTTCACCTTCAAAGTTAGAAATATCAATGATTTTATCAATTTTTAATCCTTCTGAAAATGACCAACCTGCTATATCCATAGCTATTTTTGGTTTATTTTCGATTATAAATAAGTCAGCTATTAATAAATTTTTAAGTTGTCTTAAAACAGAGTGATTAATTACTTTATCTTGAATGTCTTCCAAATTTAAAAATCCAAGTTTTAACTTTCCAGCATTTGGTATGACAATACTTGGTTTAAATTTTAAATTATCAAGGACATATAATGATTCATCATATAGTAAATTTCCATAAAAATCATGAATAACAACATCAATATGTTCTTTTGGTATAAATTTAAGTGCGTTTTCATTAATAACTTTTATTTCTTTATATTTTGAAAGTCTTTCTTTAAGAACATTAAATAAATATTTATTTCTTTCAACTGCATAAACTTTTTTTGCTCCAAATTCAAGAGCAAATTCAGAAAATAATCCAAAACCTGCACCAAGTTCAACAACAATACCATTTTTAAAATAATCAGAATATCTTAACATTAATTTTTTCCAAGCTTCTGTTCTATTATTATCATCGTAAATACTAATAAATGCTAAAAAATCAGAAATTGAAGAAAATTTTTTGTAATTTATATTATTTAAAATCTCCATTAGCTTTCAAGATATTTAATAAGAAGTTCATCAACAGGCAATTTCAATGCAGATTCCTTATCAAGTTTAAATAAGCTAATGCCTCTTAAAATATATTCATCCACAAGAAGTTTATCTTTATTTCTTGAAAGGACATTTAGTATATTGACTGTTTCCCTTTTTATATTTTCAACATGATTATATCTCATTGAAAGAAATTCTTTTAATGTTCTTTCATCTAATAAATCAAGAATATCACTAACTTTATTTTCAAAATTAAAACTTTTAATTTTACGATTTGATAATAAGACTAATTTAATTGCATTTGCTCTTATATGACCTATTCCTCCAATTGAACCAATAGGTGAAAAATCATAATCAATTCCATATTTAAGTGAATGAGCAATCCTTAAAATATCTTCATTTGAAAGAAAGAAATAATCAGAAATTTTGATTAGTGCTTTTGAAAGATGTAAAACCTCCGTTCCTAAGTATAATTCACTTGGAGGATTATGAACATTCCTTAACTCAAAAAGTCCTCCTTTAAGGTAAAAAATTAGTTCATGTGAGCCATCTTCAGGATAATCAAATGGTTTTAATAATTCTAAAAAACTTCTATCATAAAATTTTAAAATATCTTCCTTAGTTAAAAATGTTTTTAAACAATCTTTAATTTTCTTTGTCCAAATTAAAGGTCTAATTTTTATAAATATATCACCATTTATTTCTGTTCTTCTTAAAAATTCTTCATAAGCGGTTGGTGGAATTCCACTACTTAAACAAAATTCTCCTTTTTTAGTAACTTTATTGTTTTCAATATATTTTTTTTCAATTAGAAAGTCTAAAATAAAGTTAATTTTTCTTTTGTCTTCAAAGTCTTTAAATGAAAATGTGTTTTTTAGAAATTCAAAAACATTTCCATTACTAATTTTATATGCTGATAAGATAAATGATGATAACCTTGCTGATTCACCAAGATAATCATTAAAAATTTTATCTATATTTTTTAAAGCATCAATAATTTCACTACTTGAAGAATTAAATGTTTCTTCATATACTTTATCATAAGTTTTTTTAGATGTTTTATATCTTAATATATTAACATAACCTATATCCTTAATACCAAATCTTCCAGCTCTTCCTTCCATTTGAATAACATCTGTTATTGAGGGAAGTGTTATCACTTTTCCTTTCTCTCTATCGTAAATTGAAGTTAATAAGATAATTACTCTATCAGCAGGCAAATTTACACCATAAGCTAAGGTTGATGTTGAAATTAAACACTTTAATTTTCCTATTCTAAAAGCATTTTCAATCTCTTCCCTTTCTTCATAAGGTATATCTGCATTGTGAAATCCAAAATCATAATAATCAAAATCAGATTGATACTCAATATAAAATGGTAGTGTTTTATTTATAATTTTATAGCCTTGCTCATAAGCTAATTTTAAAATTTCCCATCCAATTTCTTTTTTATAAACAAAAATAATAACACTCTCCTGTAAATTTGAAACTTGTTTATATTTATCTAATAAAGCAGAAGCAACTTTTCTTAACTTTTCATCTATCAATTCGGGGTAGCCGGATTTGAACCGGCAACCTTTCGGTCCCGAACCGAACGCTCTACCATTGAGCTATACCCCGAACTTTAAAAATTCTTTTAAATATGGATTCTTATCAATTAAAGCTTTTATTTCTTCTTCATTTAGTTTTTGTGGTTTATCTCTATCTTTCTTTACAACACAAATAAATCCTATATCTTCATATTTTGCTATAAATCTATGTGCCTTAAATGATTGGATATAAATAACATCAAATGGTTCAAATTCATAAATTTCATCCTCAATTAAAACAATTCCTCTACCCTTCACAAACATTACAATATGCTCATGTTCATGCTTTTCAATTGAAGAATAACCACCCTTTTCAATTTCAAAATATCTAAATTCAATATCTTTACCTTTTACAATCTCAAAACGCTTAACATTTAAAAATGAATTATCCTTAGTTTTATAAGGTTTTTCAAAGACATCTTTCCATCTAAAATTCCCAATATATTTAAATAGCATTTAGTGCCTTTTCTAAATCTTCGTAATTTGGTTCATTTGTTATTTCATTAACAATTTGAACATATCTAACCTTATTTTCTTTATCAATAATAAATAAGCATCTTGCTAATAATCCTAATTCAACTACATATAATCCATAACCATATCCAAAAGAACGATATTTATAATCTGAAAGTGTTATAACTTTATTAACATTATTAGCCCCGCACCATCTGTTTTGAGCAAATGGTAAATCCATACTTATTGTTATAAATACGTAATTATCTGAAAATTTTTTCATCATTTCATCAATTTTTTTTGTTTCTATTGAACAAACCGAAGTATCAAGAGATGGAACAGAAGAAATAATTTTTATTTTATCAGAAAAGTCATTAAGCGTTTTTTCTTTTAAGCTACTATCAATGGCAACAAATCCAGGTGCTACTTCGCCAACATTTGGTAATTTACCAATTAAATTCACCTTGTTTCCTTTGAAAGTTATCATAGTTTTAAAATTTTAAAGGATAGTAAATTTGCCATATTTAATTTTGTTCAATAAACAATATTAGGTTTAATCACTATCCATTTGTTTAAAATCCGCTATAAATATATTAAAATCTCTTCTTGTTTTTCCATTTCTATTAGATGTCCAAATAATTTTTTTTCCATCTTCTGAAAACATAGGAAATGAATTAAAACCATTTGAATATGTTATTCTTTCTAAATTTTTACCATAAATATCTATTTTATATAATTCAAAATTAAAACTGTTTGGAGAATGTAAGTTTGATGAAAAAATAATAAATTTTTCAGAGGGATGAAAATACGGAGCAAAGTTTGAAACACCTTTTGGACTATTAGTTAATTGCCAGAAACTATCTTTTTGTAAGTCATAAATAAATAATTCAACCTCGTCAGGTTTAACTAATCCCTTACTTAATAATTCTTTATATTCTAAACTATCTTTTATATGTTTAGCTCTAAAAACAATATATCTTCCACTTTTTGAGAACATAGCACCACCATCATAACCTAAAAAATTCGTAATTCTTCTAATAATTTTCTTATTTTTTAAGCTCAAAAGATATAATTCTAAATCACCATCTTTTGAAGATGTAAAAATAATACTATCTCCAAAATTTCCTTCAATTTCAGCATCATAATAATCACTTGAATAAATTTCATAAATGCTATCATTTTTTAAATTATAAACAAATAAATCATAATTGAATAATTTCCAAACATAAATACCTTTTTTAATATATTCATCCGCATATAAATTCTTTGGACAATCTTTTCCTTGTTTTATTGTACTTGAAAACAAAATTAAACTATCATTTAAAAACCAAGAACAAGTATTTGCTCCACCTTTTGAGATTTGTTTAAAAACAAAACCATTAGTATCCATCAAAAAAATTTGATCACAATCATAATAGTTTTTTATAAAAATTTTCTCATATTTTAAATCTTTAAGAATTCCAAATGTATCGTAAATTCCTTTTATAAATATCATAAGATTATTATTACCTAAATTTCTTAAAACATAATCAGAAGCTTTCATTTCGTTTAAATTCATTTGAAGCTTGTTTAAATAATTTTGATTTATTATTAAATAAATTCCACCTTCACCTTTTGATTGAAATGTTATATATTTTCCATCTTTTGAGAAGTATGCTTCCGCATTTTCTCCTGAAAATGTTAATTGTTTTATATTACTTAAAAACTTTTCCTCACCTGGAAATATGATTTGTGATATAAGAAATAAAGTCAATTTTCAAAATTTTAAGGGAAGAATAAACAAACCTAATACAATTTTTGCCTTTATAAAATTCCATTTCTTTTAAAAAACATTGATATATCATATGCGGTTTTATTCCAACTAAAATTTTTAATTCTTTCAAATCCTTTAAGAATATAATTTTGTCTATTATTTAAAACATTCTCAATAGCTATTTTCCAACTCTCAATATTATCAAATTCTGCATATTCAATAGCATCTCCTCCAACTTCCTCAACAGCTTTCGTCCCTATGACAGGAATACCCATAGCCATAGCTTCAAGAACAGGTATTCCAAATCCTTCATATATTGAAGGGAATAGTAATAATGAACTTCCAGCATACAAAAGTCTTAGATTTTTAGCATCTAAATAATCAAAAATTTTAATTCTTTCTTCAAGATTAAGATTATGTATTAATCTTCTTAATTCGTCTTCATAAGGTTTTCTTGTCCCAACAATAACAAGTTTAAAATCCTTAAAAAATTTCATAACTTTAATTGCTAATTCAACATTCTTATGTCTAAATTGTGCTCCTACAATTAAGAAATAATTATCTAATTTCATTTTCTTTTTAAAATCCAGTATTTCTTGTTGGTTTTCAATAGGTTTAAAAAGTTCTTCGTCATAAGATGGATAAAAAACGAAAACCTTTTCCTCGCTTACATTCAAAAAATTAACAATGTCATTTTTTGAATTATTAGAAACTGTAAAAATATAATCAACTTTCTTAGTAAATGGTTTTAAAAAAAATTTATAAAAATAGTGTTTTTCTTTAAACCTTTGTGGAAACAAAAGTGGCAAAATGTCGTGGATTGTAATGATTTGTAATCCTTTATGGAATAGAGAAATTGAATAATAAGTTCTAAAAATAGTTTCTTTATAAATAAATGTCTGTAAGTAAATATGCATTAAAATTCTATTGTTTTTCAAAACACTCGGAGCTAAAATAAAATCATAATCATTTCCAAAAATTTCAGGAGAATGAGTTAAAATTTTAAAATGAATATATTTTTTAAGATGTTTTAATAAATTTATTGTATAAGAACCAATACCCGAAATTTTCTTATTTACAATTAATGTATCAATTATCATAATTCAAAAAACCTTTCCATCTTCCCTTAAAGCTATAATAATTTTTTAAAAATTTTTCTCTTCTAAAAACATTTAAAATCATCCCACCTATGGGTCTGATTATTAAATTTTCAACAAAAGGAATAATTAGTTTTAAATTATTTTTTAAGTGTTTTCTAAAAAAAGCACCCATACCAATACCATAATAATAAGCTCTCTCCTTTGAATCTTCCTTATATGGATGATAAATAAAGATATTTCTTTCAAAATAACCTTTATATCCCTTTTTTAATAGTCTAAAAACTAAATCCATTTCTTCAGAAGAAGGGTATTTTGAATTGACACCAAAATTTTCATCAAAATCTAATTTTTCTTTTGTTTTTATAAACAAACAAGGGGATGGACAAACTCTCATAAAATTAATTATATTCATTCTTTTTGATTTTTTAAGCCATCTTCCAAGCGATTCTTTATTATTTTCTTTATCAATTGCCATTCCACTTAAAATTTCAAAATTGTTATTCTCAAAAAAACTTTTAACATTCTCTAATAAATTATTTGGATATTCGCAATCATCATCAGGAAAAGCAATAATATCTCCACTAATATAATTTAATCCATAATTTCTTGCTTTTGAAAGTCCTTTAAAATTAACTTTAAGATAAATAATTTTAAATTCATTTTCAAATTTCTTAATAATTTCATAAGCTCTATCATCTTCATTTTGGTCTATTACAATAAGTTCAAAATTTTTATATGTTTGATTTCTTAGAGAGATTAAAAATTTTTCAATTTCTTTACTCCTTCCATAAGTTGCCATAATTAGAGAAAACTTCATAGATTTTTTAAAATTTTAATAAGGGCTTTTGCAGATTCTTCACCTTTATTTCCGAATTTTCCACCTGCTCTATTTAAAGCTTGTTCCAAATTATCAACTATTAGAATAGAAAATGTTATTGGAATTTCTAATTCAAGTGATAGTTTCATAATTCCATAACTAACTGCTTTTGCTATATATTCATAATGTTCTGTTTCTCCTTTTATAATACAACCAATTGCAATAAAACCATCAAATGTTTTCTTTTTGCTTAATAGTTTTATCATAATTGGAATTTCAAAAGAACCATTCACGAAATAAACTTCATAATTATATTTATTTTCTTCTAAAACTTTTTTTGCTCCTTCTAATAATTTCTCAGTAATGATTTTGTTAAATTCAGAAACAACAATACCTATCATAAAACACCTATAATTTTCCCAAGTTTTTCATAAGCTTCAATTAAGTTTCCTTTTTCAAATCTAAAAACATCCTTATCATAACTATTACCAAAACTATCCCAAACTCTAAAAATATCAGGAGAAATTTCATCCGCCAAAATTATTTCATTGTTATATTTTCCAAATTCAAATTTTATATCGATTAGCCTTAAATTAAACTTTTCAAAAAATGCTTTTAAAATTTCGTTTGATTTAAAAGCTATATTTTCCATAGTTTTTATTTCTTCATCATTTGCTACTTTTAAAATTCTTATATGCTCTTTACATAAAATTGGGTCATTTAATTTATCATCTTTATAGAAGAATTCAATAATTGGCTCTTGAAATTCAAATCCATTTTCTAATCCAAGCCTTTTTACAATTGAACCTGTTGCTATATTTCTAATAACTACTTCAACTTTAAAAATTTCAAGTTTTTTACACAATATTTGATTATCACTTATTTTTTTAATAAAGTGATTTTTTATGCCATTTTCACTTAACAACTTGAAAAAAAATTCAGAAAATAAACAATTTATCTTACCCTTATTTTTAAATTCCTGATATTTTTGAGCATTAAAAGCACTAGCACTATCCTTAAATTCCAAAATTACTTCATCTTTTGAAAATTCATAAATTTTTTTTGATTTCCCTTCGTATAAAAGCTTCATAAATAGTGTGAAATTTTAAAGTTGAGAAAATTAGTTCCTTTATAATAAGCACTCTTTTTTATTAAATACCTAACCTTAAAATTATCAAAGTTAAATTGAATAAATTTATAATTAACATTATTTTTATTTGGATAGTAGGGGTTTTATTTTTTAGGCCTCAATTTTTTCAGAGAGAGGTTAAAATTGAAA
>Ga0197143_1001311_pt1 | contig 21340 bp, 13 predicted proteins | sample GBS70_MetaG_FD_148603 | JGI IMG/M metagenome (GOLD analysis project Ga0197143, IMG submission 148603) | Sediment microbial communities from Great Boiling Springs, Gerlach, Nevada, United States - GBS 70_MetaG | ecosystem: Environmental > Aquatic > Thermal springs > Hot (42-90C) > Sediment...
AAGGTTGTTTTGCAATATCATGTATTTACTTCTGGTAAGGTAAGTATTAAGGTATATTCTTTGAGTGGTGAGCTGGTGAAAGAGTTTGACGAAGGGCACAGGGAGAGAGGGGTTTATGAGAAGATTTGGGAGGGGTTACGTTTGGAGCTGCGTAGTGGCGTGTATTTCATACACTACAGTGTAGGCGAGGTGAAAAAAACTGAGAAGTTCATTTATGTAAAATAAATTACCGGTTAAAAAGAAGGTGTTACCTGTTGATTGACTTTTTTCTGTATTAAAAAAGTATAAAATTGTGGGAATGAAAAATGGCATTTATTGAAAGAAATGGATGGTTCAAAAAAAAGATGAAGTCTAAGAAAAAGTGCCTTCTGATTCTGCTTTTGCTTGATATTATTGGTATAGGGAATATTCATTGTAGAGAAGACTTAGGTATAATAGAAGGTAATGTGCTTTTTCCTGTAGTCAAGGAAGATGGTAGTTTTGATTATGATGGGATTTATGAATATTTTATGTTTTACAGTAAGGACGGTCCCGAAGGTGCGAATGGTTTTACTATATGTGGCTGGTCACCGGAGACTATTTATTACAAGAAGGGATGGTTTCAGTTTTACGTTCCACCTGGGAAGTATAGTTTATTTGCTACGCAGCCACGTTTCCCGTGGCGTGGCAAAATAGTGCCAAATGTAGTGGTCGTAAAAGGAAAGGTGACAAGGGTGAATGCTGTATTAAACAGTGACTGCCCTTTTTGTACAAATCCGCAGAGAGCAGGCTGGATAGGTAGTGAGTTTTATCAAACTTTTGTGGCGTCAAGCACGGTTATCAGTAGGATAGTGCCTACTGTAGGGGACATGTCAGCGCCGATGAAGGTGAAAGTTACGATACATAGAGGTGGTGTAGATGGTCCGCAGGTGGGTGCTACGAAGTATTATTCTCCTGGGCACTCGGTAGGTTACGACTGGGGTGAGATGATACTTATTCCTGGCGAGAAGTATGCGGTGCGTATGAAAGCAGTTGACCCTGAGACGCTTGAGGAGCGCGATGACATACGCTGGTCGCCGACACTTTGCAATAACGTTTATCCGTATGGTGAGGCTTATATAGGCAAGCAGGTGTATCCTAATGTTGATTGGAACGTGTACATTGGTGGAGACAAAGGGGATGGCACTGTGGTGTCGTATAATTCTAGATTTGCTACTGGGGTTGGCCGCGATATAGGCCGCGATATAGGGTGGAATTATTTTTTTGGTCAGACGTTTGTTGCGCGTGGCAGGGCGATAGCAGGTGTAGATTTTTCGGCGGCTTCTGTGGAGACACCGAGGCATCCTGCGGCACGTGTATGTATTCGTGAGAATGGTCCTGGTGGCAGGGTTGTGGCACCTGCGAAGTTTGTTGGTGGTTTTGCGTATTATGCGCATGGTGTTAGTTGGAATCCTGACGAGAGCGTATTAGTTCCTGGGAGGACGTATTTTGTTGACATACGGCATGCTGAAGGAGAGTCGATGACTGTATATGCTCGTGAGGAGGGTGATACGTATTTGTATGGCAGGGCGTACATAGGTGGAGGTGAGGCGGAGGATAAGGACTTGAACTTGACCATTTACGAGTATGTGGTAGAGGATTCAACTGGTGTAGAGTATTCAGATGTATGGTTTGCATTTAATCCTGGCTTAGCGTATCCTGGTGGTAGTGTGAGGGTGAAGGTTAATAGCGCTATGGACTATCCTGAGGCGGATTTAGAGGTTATAGGTCCTGTGGATGTTACGAAGAGGTTTATTGGCAAGTTTTCTGGTACGGTGAATGGTAACGAGTGGTGCTGGGATGTGAGTTTTGCAGAAGTTGGTACTTACACGGTGAGGTTTGTTAGTATTAGTGGTTCTGAGCGCAGTGTACGTGGTGAGCATCCGTTTACAGTAGTTGAGCCTGATACGACAGCACCTCCGACACCGCAACTTATTACGCCTGTAGATGGTGCAGTGAGTAGCACTGCAGAGGTAGAGTTCGAGTGGAGCAAGGTGGAGGATATAGGTGACGAGTCGCCGCCGGTGGAGTATGAGCTGCAGGTTGCAAGAGATAAGGATTTTACCAAACTACATCTTCACAGGAGGCATTTAGCAGTGGTTAATTATACTGCGGTGCCGTTGTTGTCGCAAGGTGAGTACTGGTGGCGAGTACGTGCAAGGGATAGTGCAAACAACTATAGTGAGTGGAGTGAAGTTAGGAAGTTGACAGTGGATATTCCTACGGCGCATGCGCCGTATGTGTTATTTTGCGTGAATGGAGATTTTGAGACTTCGTTGGATGGCGGGCTGACGTGGTGGTATTGCAATGAGGAGTCGCCGGCTACGACCAGGTATGAGATAGACGAGGCGGTAGCGCACACTGGCAGGCGGTCGTTACGTATTAGTTGTGAGCAGCCTGATGATGCATATGTTTGGAAGGAAGTAGATAAGGGCAATGTAAGTATTGTTCCTGGCAGGTATTACAAGTTTTGGGCATGGGTTAAGACGGAGAATGTTGGGAGATTTTCTGGCAGTTACGGTCCTTCTTTATGCATAAGGTGGATGGGCGATGAGAGTACAGGTACAGATAGAACAGTTTTTGGGGAGAATTGGGTTAAGGGCCCGTTAGGGACTAACGACTGGACTAAGATAGAGGGGACTTTTATGGCACCTGCGTTTGCGTCAAAAGTGCGCATAATGTTGTGTTTACATTTTTCCACAGGCACTGTGTGGTTTGATAATGTGAATTTAGTAGAGGATCCGATTTCGCCTTCGGGTATAACGGACCTATCTGCAGAATTTGTGAGTCATACGGACAGGTACAGGGGGAAGGTTGTGCTTAGGTGGACTGCACCTGGAGATGATGGCACTGTAGGTGATATAGTTGGTGGTAAGTATAGGGTGGATTATGCAGACTATGACAGGTTGGATGGTTGGAATAAAGAGAACTACCGTGTGGAGTTTGCGACAGGTATCATAAGAGCCGGTAGTGTAATGAGTTATGAGGTTGAGGGTGATTTTGTGGAGGGCAAGAGGTATTATTTTTGCGTATGGGTTATGGATGATGCGGGGAACTGGTCAGGTAGGTCTAATATAGCGAGCTGTGCTGTGCCGTTCAGAGCGCCTGTGTCAAATAAGATAGTAGTCAAGCCTAATATAGTTGTTAGCAGTGTAGGTGCGGATGATAAGGTTGTTTTGCAATATCATGTATTTACTTCTGGTAAGGTAAGTATTAAGGTATATTCTTTGAGTGGTGAGCTGGTGAAAGAGTTTGACGAAGGGCACAGGGAGAGAGGAGTTTACGAGAAGATTTGGGAGGGGTTACGTTTGGAGCTGCGTAGTGGCGTGTATTTCATACACTACAGTGTAGGCGAGATGAAGAAAACTGAGAAGTTTATCTATGTAAAATAAAAATTTTGTATCTGTAGAAAAAAAATTTATTTTTTGTTTGCTTATGTGGTGAATTATTTAATACAATTTTTCGCAGTAACATTTTGTAGCAAATTTATTAAAAAAGTAGAAAGAGGAAAAGGAGGAAAAAAAGAAAAATGTTCCATCGTCTCGAAAACAAAAAAAGTTATACAGCAGTGATTACAGCTATCTTAGTAGTGGTAAGCGTAGTAGGCTATAGCATGGGTGAGTTAATCGTGAGTTCTATAACCAGCCCGGTTAGCACAGTAAGATTGGGCAATAGGGATGTACCTGTTGTAATGTATGTGACTAACACAGGTAGCCGCGATATATGGTTAGATACAGGGACGGTTACATTCGCTATGGAAAATAGAGGTGATGTTTCTTCTTTCTATACGGTGAAATTGAAATCACCACGTGCACTCATTATCCCACGAAATACTCACGGTGCGAAAGTAGAGTTTCTTGTAGATATTTCCACAGCAGCACCTACAGGTAGTACTACAATTGATTGCTTATTAGTAGGTTGGGAGAATATAATACCCAATGGTAGCTTTGAAGAAACGTTACCTGAGCCATCTTCGGAATGTATAACACCTCACTGGTATCATTGGCCATCATCTACTTCCTACAGAAGGTATGAATTAGATACTGATGCCGTTCACGGGAATTACTCGTACAAGATTTCATTCGTTAATGCCTCTTATCCTAAAGAAGGTACTCCGCCGGAAGATAGGTATGCTACTGTGAACACTGGTGGCGAGTCCGGTGGAAGAATAATTGATTTTTCGTTGCTGTTACCTGTTGAAGGTGGGACAAGATATGTTTATGGTATGAGGTACAAGGATAGTTTCTATTACGGTGTGGATCGTTTTCACGTATGTAATGAATATGACGAGTATGGAAACAATACACGTCCTCAAGGGTATACGTTTTTTAGATACATAGACTCTCGGAGTTGGCTCGGAGATAGCGTAGAGTTTACTACAACATTGACTACGAAGTACGTTCGTGTGTGGTTCGCTATAGAGCTTCGGCAAGGTGCTAGTGAAGTTACTGGTAGTTTTTGGGTTGATGAAATGTGGATGAGGTCTCTTGCTGCAGATCCTATTAGAGTAAGTACAGCAACTGTGAAAGCCATATGGGAAGTAATTGAGGATACTGTGCCGCCAGCAGCTGTAAATGACTTATCTGCAGAGGCAGGTAGCAGACATGGCGAAGTTAAGCTTTCTTGGACTGCCCCTGGCGATAGCGGTATGGAGGGTACTGCGTTTCAGTACGATATACGCTATGCTAAGACGCAAGTCACTGAAAGTAATTGGTCTTCTGCAACAAAAGTTCTTAACCCGCCGACACCTATCGCAGCCGGCAATAAGCAGCTTCTCACAATAACAGGTCTTGAGCCAGGAACAACGTATTACTTTGCAATAAAGACGAGAGATTTTGCAGGTAACTGGTCAGGTATTTCAAATTCACCTTCTGCAGCTGCTTATAAAGATACTACGGAGCCCACTACCCCAGGACGTCCTGTGGACCAGGGTGATAGCACTGACATTGCTACGCAATTGGAGTTTAGTTGGACACCATCCACTGACCCGGAAAGCGATATAGTAAAATACATTCTTGTCTTATATGTAGACGCGCCTTCAGAGAATAACATAGTAACAACTGTTGAGATAGCACCACAAGAGTGGGAAGAGGAAGTATTAGGAGGTATAACATATATTAAGTTCATAGTTAGATATAACTTTACTCGTGGCAGGAGATACTTTGCAAAGGTGAAGGCGCGAAATGCAGCAGGCTTAGAAAGTGGCTACTCGGAAGCTAGCGATGGCATACTCGTAAGAGGAGAAATGTTGCCGCCAACTGTCACAGAAAATAAGTTGTATCCACCATATCCTGTGAGCCTTAATCCTCTAAAAGATGAGAAAGTTACTATCAAATACGATGTTAGTGAAGAATCAAAGGTCACAATCAAAATATATAACATCTTTGGTGAGCTTGTAAGAACTTTAGTTAATAATGAAATGAAAAATGGTCCTGCATCGTATCAGGAATTATGGGATGGCAGAAATGAAAAAGGCGATGTAGCTGCTAATGGTATATATATAGTTTACGTAAAGATAGGTTCTTATGTGCAAACTAAGAAAATATTACTTGTGAAGCAATAAAAAACATCTTGTCTTTCACCTTTCATTTGAATACTATTCTAAGAATATCACCATCGCACACTCTGTATTCTCTACCGACGATACGTAAAATGCCGTAATCGCGTATCTTCTGCTCGCTGCCGTGTTTTACAAGCTCATTGTAGCTGTACACTTCAGCATGGATGAAGCCTTTTGCCATGTCCGTGTGTATTTTTCTTGCAGCGTCTAATGCTGTAGCGCCTTTACGCAGGAACCACCCGCGTATCTCCTTATAGCCAACTACAGTGTAAAAAGTGACCAGATTAAGAGAAGTTGATAAGCTTCTTAATAATTTACTTATCGGTGGTAAGTCAAGGTTTAGCTCTTTACGGAACTTATCGCGTTCCTCTTCAGGCAGCTCTAATAGTTCCAACTCAGTTTTTATAGGTATAGAAAAAATATTTTCTACTTCGTTGTTTATTCTTTTTCCATATTTGTTTTTTATTTTCTCTACCAATACGAGATTGCCCGTATCATCTGTATTAAGACAATAGATTATAGGTTTTGTTGTTATTAATGGATATTCTTCAAGAGAACTTTTTACCTTTTCGTCTATAGTTTGTAAAGAATTTAATTCATCAATTAAGTTACTTAACAATTCAACCTTTTTCTTACTTTCTGCATCGCCAGCCTTCGCTTTGCCTGATATTTTCTCGCGCGCACGTGACAAAATTTCTATATCCGCCAGTAGTAGCTCAGCCCTAACAATTTCTATTTCTTCTTCAGGAGCAATTCTGCCAAGAACACTTGCAACGTCAGAGTTTTCAAAGCAGCGCACTACTTGCACAAGAGCGTCCGTAGCACGTATCTCCGAAAGAAACTTGTTACCTAAACCGGCACCTTTATGTGCGTCTTTCACCAAACCTGCAATATCTATAAATTTTAACGTTGGGTAAGTTACTTTTTCAGGCGAGAACATCTTTTTTAAAGTCTCAAGGCGCTCGTCCGGGACGTTCACTGTTGCACTGTTGGGGTTAATTGTTGTGAAAGGGAAGTTTCCAACTTCTGCGTTGCTCTTTGTGATAAGGTTGAAGAACGAGGACTTGCCAACATTAGGTAAACCTATAATGCCAACTTCCATTGTTGTGTTGTAGTTTATGTGGTATAAAGGGCGGCTATTTTATTATTCGTTCTTTTAGCAATTTATTTACTAATTGTGGATTTGCTTTACCCGCAGTTTTCTTCATTACAGCGCCCACAAGCGCACCTAAAGCTTTCTCCTTGCCACCACAATACTCTTCAACAGCCTTCGGATTTTCCCTTATAACTTCATCTATAATTTCTAATAAAGCATCCTCATCTGTTATTTGTATGAGTCCCTTTTTAGTTATGATGTTGCGTGGCAATTCTCCAGTGTCACACATCTCAGAAAATACAGCTTTTGCAATTTTGCCAGAGATAGTGCCGTCAAATATAAAACTTATGAGTTCTGCTAGCATTTTTGGCGTTATTCTGCAATCTTTTATTTCTATACCAGCCTTATTTAAGTATCCCAAGAGCTCTGTTGTTATCCAATTAGACGTCATCTCGTATATTTTCTCTTTAGGTAAGTTCACTTTTTCAGATAAAAGTAATAGCTCTTTTACAGTATCTTCGTAGAAATTTGCAATATTTTTATCCCCCGTTAGCACTGTGGCATCGTAACGAGATAGTTTGTAAAACTCCATAAGTCTTTTTAACTTCGCATCTGGTAGCTCAGGTAAGGTCTTACGTATTTCTTCAATAAACTCTTCAGAGAACTCCATTGGTGGCAGGTCAGGCTCAGGGAAGTATCTATAATCATGCGCGTATTCCTTTGTCCTCATAGATGACGTAGAGGAAGTTTTATCATTCCATAGGCGCGTCTCTTGGATGATTTCTTCACCGCTTTTTATCAGCTCAATTTGTCTATTTATTTCGTAAGTTAAAGCCTCTTTGATTGCTTTAAAGCTATTCATATTTTTTACTTCAGTTTTGACGCCAAGCTTACCTTCTACTGTAGAGACGGAGACATTTGCGTCGCAGCGCAAGTTGCCTTTTTCCATGTCGCAGTCGGAAACTTCTAAGTATTGCAGTATTTTTTTTAACTCCTGCAGGAAAAGATATGCTTCTTCCGGGGATGTTATGTCAGGTGCTGTAACTATCTCTAGAAGAGGTATCCCTGCACGGTTGAAATCTACAAGCGAGTATGGCAGCTCTTGTGAGCCAATAGCATGGAGAAGTTTTCCAGCGTCTTCTTCTAAATGTATGCGCTGTATGCGTATTTTTTTAATAATATCTTCTTTCAGGTTTATTTCCAAATAACCATCTCTCCCTAAGGGTAGCTCGTATTGCGAGATTTGGTAGTTTTTTGGCAGATCCGGGTAGAAGTAGTTTTTTCTTGCAAATACGGAATGAGGTGATATTTTAAAATTGAGTGCTATAGCTGTACGTAAGGCTAACTCTACTGCTTTTTTGTTTATTGCGGGCAACACGCCAGGCTGCCCCGTGCAGATGGGGCATATGTTGGTGTTAGGCGGTGCACCAAATTCGTTCAGGCACGGGCAGAAGAGCTTTGTTCTCGTTTTTAAATGCACGTGGACCTCTAAGCCTATAGCAGGATAAAATTTCATCTCCATCTTTTACAGCTCGGATAACAGCTCTTTTACTTTTTCTTTTAGTTCATTTATATCAAAAGGTTTTCTTATGTAAACATCCACACCTGAGGCTTTCGCAAAACCCTCATCCCAGGACATGTCACGTGCAGTCAGTGCTATGATTTTAGGCCGTCTTTTGCACTTCAAAGATATATAATACGAAACGTCAAAGCCATCTACCCCAGGTAACATCATATCTAGTATTATTAAGTCTGGCTGGTGCACCTCTACCTGTTTCAAGGTATCCGGGCCATTATGTGTTATTATAATTTCGTAATCTTCATCAGCTAAAATTTCTTTCAAAATTTCTGTAAGAGATACTTCATCGTCAGCTATGAGTATTTTCCCCCTCTTCATAATATTTTTTTATTTTATCCCCCTCTTTATATAAAAATTACCAATGTAGTTGTTATATTGTTTTTTTTAGCAAGTTAAGTGTAAACATGCAATAACAATTTTATTTCCCTTTTCAGCTAATTCGTTATATATTTTGCATGCTTCTGACGTGGGAACTATAATTATTTCTATATTTTTCCTCCTAAAATGTTCAATAACTTCATTTGCTACTTTCATCATATTGTTCATCCCTGTACCTATTACTATAGTGTCGCACTTGCAGCACAAAACTTCACCTAAGTCCTCTAAACATAAAGAATGTCCTTCTTTACGCCACCACCCGCATTTCACCCTGTCTGCAAAAATTATAACATCTGCAGTGTATTTTTTTCCATCTATCTGTATCTCTCCAAATTCGTATTTGTCAATTTTCATTTCCCATAAACCTCCATATTTTGCGCTCAACCTCTAATAGTTTTTCTCTTCTGTTTTCATCCAAGAGCTTCAATTTCACTTTACTGCCGACAGACCCTAAAAGGCTCTCTTTTACTTCTTCAATGCTCATAGGAACAACAAAGTTGCCGTTGATTTCTATAATCTTATCACCGTTTTTTATTCCTATTTTTTCAGCAGGTGTTCCAGGATAAACGTCCGTTATTGTGACGAGTCCTTCTTTGTCCTTAATGAACTTTATACCTATGCCTGCTATGTTACCCCAATACTCTTTTTCTGAAGCTTTCTTTAAGGAAAAAATCAACAAGTATGGCAGAGTGCTTACTTTTTCGTTTTTCTCAGATATTGTGGTATGTATAATATAAGGTTTATCTAACAAGATGGTTTCACTGCCACAAAAGGAAATAAAATTCTCCTGTAGGGGTAAATTTACAATTATTGCATACTCTATATGAAACTTGTCATTATCGTGTATGGGTAGCTTTTTTACTTTTACCTTCAGGTGTGTGTCATTTTTCACATTTTTTATAGCAAACTTATTTTCCGTATACGTCAATAAAGTGAGCTCACCGCCAGAAATGTATTCGTAATATTTGTTTTCTTCGCGCGTTAATAACGTTGTGGGGTACAGTATATTTGGCAGGCTTGCCTTGCTTTTCCCTTTTAGAATTTCAAAATTGAAATATAAAGGCTTTAAAGTTTCAGCTACTATAGCGGTGGTAGTGTGAAAAAATACCAAAGGCAGCAGTATGTTAAAATAATATATAGCTTTCATTGTTTCTCTTTTCATTTCTTAGAAAGATGAAAAAAATTGATAATCTACCACATCTTGGTGTATAATATTTTCAAGCAACACAATGTGACTTTCTTTTTTGGCAAAAGAATAAATGTATAAATGAAGAATGAGTATTCATTAGTTATTATCAGTCTTCTCCTTTTTCCTATTTTTTTCCTCAGGCATTTTCTGCGTAAATTACGAAGATGAAATAATAAGGTATTTTGAAATTGGCGACTTCTGCGCTGCAAACGAAATACTTTCTCATAAAGTTAAAAATTATAACAAATTATTGTACTTTCGTGCATTAGAAAAATTTTATCAGGCCAAATATAAAGAAGCGCTTAGCTTGTTGCAAGAGCTATTATCCGATGAAAACAATAGAAATAATGAAAACTACCTAAGTTTGTATGTTTATATCTCCACCATGGCAAAAATATCGGAAAATTTTAGGTTGACAGAGACAACACATACGCTACTTTACGTTACAGAAGATGATAAGATACTGGTTCCCTATGCAATAGAATACGTAGAATATATATATCCTCTACTGAATGAAAAATTCAACATTGTTCCCAAGGATAAAGTAGTTATTGAAGTTTACCCAAATATAGATTCTTTCAGTATAGCGTCAACTTTGACAAATAAAGAAATAACGACTTCCGATGCAGTTGGTATATGCAAGTTTAACCGTATAATGATACTATCGCCTCAAGTGTCACCTTTTGGATATAATTGGGTGAACACTTTAGCACATGAATATATCCATTATTTGGTAAATAAAATTTCTAGGCTTAATATTCCTTTGTGGCTAAACGAGGGTATTGCGAGATATTTTGATACATACTGGCAGAAGAGAAAATCGCTTTACTTGTCGCCAGACGTTGAAAATACACTAAATGATATCGTCACTAATGATAAATTTATACCGTTTTCGCGTATGGCGCCTTCATTGGCTAAACTTAATAGTCACGAGGAGGTTAGCATAGCTTTTGCCGAAGTGAGTAATATTGTAGACTACATTATAACACAATATGGCGAAGAGAGCTTATTTTATTTGTTGCGTGAGCTTGGCAATAGAGATGGCAAAGACACAGTAGGGAAAGTGTTCAAGAAGATATTAAACAAGAGTGAAGAGGAGCTTGAGATGGAATGGCGTAATTGGGTGAGAGCTAAGCAATTTGGCAAGTATGCAGGCATAATTGACAAGAAAGTGGAGTTTAGCAGAGATGTTGACGAAGTCAGCGCCTTTGTTCCTTTAAGCGTGCAAAAATATCTGCGCTTAGGCGATAATTATAGAAAGCAGCGAGATTACAAAAGTGCACTATACGAATACAGGAAGGCAGCAAAACAACAACCTTACAACTCTGTCGTTTTAACTAAAATAGGTGTAACACTGTTGTTATTAGGGCGACTGGAGGAGGCGAAAGAAAACTTCTTGCTCGCCATAAATACTAATGCTCCGTACACAGCGCCTTACCTGTATTTGTCCAAAATATACATAATGGAGAAAAAAATAGATTTGGCAATACAATACTTAAAAAAATCCATTTGTATAAATCCCTATAATCCTGAGATACATAAAATTTTGGGCCATTGCTATTACCATTTAGGCAATGTACAAGAGGCAAGAAACGAGTGGGAGCGTGTTTTGCTACTCACACCTATGGATGTAGAAGTTAAAACTTTCCTTAACCAAATAGTAGAATGAGAAATGCAATTTTAGAAAGTATAGAAAAGTTAACTTTCCGCTGTGTTATTGTTGCGCTAACGTTGTTTTGCATTTCGTTCAATTGTTGTAAAGTCTATGGAGAAGAGTTTTTAGAGAATTACGAATTTCTTCAGTATGACCAGAATAAATGGAACGAAATAAAAGAAAAGAGGGAAAAAGTGCTACTGTTTCCTTGGGATATGAAAGTTTCTACTGGCGCTGCCCGTCAAGCTGCAAAGCCGCCTAAAAAATTAGAAATGCCGCTAGAGCCGTCAATAACTATTAATGGGCAAAAGGGCATTGGCCTCAGGGTGGACTCTACAATATTTTTTTATCCTAACGAGAGATATGTAAATAGGTATTTTAATCCGCAAATGACGCAAGATTTGGTATTAGGCATGCAGGGCAAATTGGGAGAAAAAATAAATATTAACATAGACTACAATGACAGGCAAGGCACAACACCTAAACAGGATATAAGCGTAAGTTATCGTGGCGATCCTGTAGAGTTTATACAAGATGTCAAGTTTGGCGATGTTACATTGTCTATTCCTGGGTCGACTTTTCTTGGCAGCTACTCGCGGCAGGTCTTTGGTCTTTATGGTGTAGCGCGCCTCGGTAATGCAAAACTTACACTTGCAGGTAGCAGGACGAAAGGGGAGCTAAAGTCAAAAACCTTTAAAGGTAACCAGGAGTTTGAGAAAAAAATCATTCTGGACACGGGCTTTGTGCGAAATAAATATTTTAAGCTGACTTTTGATAATGATGATATACTTCCTCAATCGGAGGAGATCTACCTTGACGACCGCAGATACATTAAAGATAGGCCTCCTACTGTTAAAGAAATGGTGGTTGAAGATTTTCGTGTCCCTACTTCAACATATTCGGGATATTTTGAGTTGTTATATCGTGGTGTAGATTACGTAGTGGATTACACCAGGAAAATTATAACTTTCAAGAGAAGCATTTCAGATTCCCATGTGATAGCAATAAATTATCGTCGCCCTGATGGTGCCGAAATTAAGGATATAAATGGCACGGGGCGTTGCAAAATTATAAAGACAGAGAACAACAGACCAATCAAGTCTACCGATGAAATAGGCTGGCGACAGCAGCTTCTAAATTTTTACCACATTGGTAGGACAAAGATTACACGTGACAATTTCCGTGGAAATTTTATACTGAAGATTTGCGATGACCTACAGTATTTGACCGAGCCTGCAGAGTTGAAAGGTTTAAAAGAAGGTGTTTCCAAGGTTGTGCCACGATATCCACAACAGATAAAGGTTGATTTTGAGAATGGAGTATTTTGGTTTGAAGAAGATGGGAAGATGATAGAATATCCTTTCCCTGAAGAAGCTTATGTTTTTCCGCAACCTCCGCCGGGATATAAAGGGTATTATATCTATCTGGAGTACCATTACAGGAAAAAGGAGTTTTTTTTAGATATTAACATAGTGCCGCAATCTGAGTATGTCACTGTTGACGGACAGAAGATAGATAGGGATAAGTACTATATAGATTACGAGTCTGGCTTTTTTAATTTCCAAGAGGGAGTAGAAATAAGAGAGGATTCTGTGATAAATATTACTTATGAGGTAGCACCTTTATTTGGTGGTGGCAGTGATACAATAATGGCGGGAAATTTGCAGTTGCCCGTCAGCGGCAATGTTAATTTTGGTGGCAGCGGGATATATAAATTTTCGCCGTCGCCGCTGCAAGTCCCAGAATTAAAGAACACCACAGGTAGCAGCTTGTTAGGAGAGGTGCACGGGCAGATTAGAAATATTAAGTTTCCTATCCTGCCTTTTACGTTTAGTGTTACTGGGGAAGTTGCTGGGAGTTTTTCCAACCCGAATACTTTCGGTAAGGCGCTTATAGATAACATGGAGGGGGCAAAGCAAATTGATAGTTTCCCGTTATCTAAGAACCTTTGGAACCCCACGTGCACGAGACATTTTAGGAAATATAGTATACTGACTGACAAGTTTTATGGTAGAGAAGATCAAGAAGGTAGAATAGTTGAAAAGGGTGTATTAAACAATGAGCTTGTGTACTTGAGAGATATAAATCCTACTTATGCGAGAGGTGAATTTCAAACTGAAGAGAGGAGGCAGGTGTTGGTGATTAATCACGATTTAATAGAGGGTGACGAGTTTGCTATAGTGTATCCCATAAGTGAGGTAGGTGTTGACTACTCGCGAAAGAAAGATTTAGAAATATGGATTTATGGGGACAACAGTGGTGCAAAGTTGTCTGTTGCTTTTGGTTTAGTAAGCGAAGACAGCGATGGCGATGGTCTTCTGGATACGGAAGATAAAATTATTCGTAATGGTAGGCTTGATATTGGAGAAGATACTGGTTGGGAGTTTAACAATGCAAACGGGACGAAGGTGTTTGTTGGTAAAGAGAACAATTTATTAGATGGCGAGGACTTAGATAAGGATGGCATTTTGGATACTGCAGAAGATATTGTTGAGGAGTACGAGACGTTTATTGATGTGAACACAGGCGAAAAGATAGACAATATCAACTGGTCTGGATGGAAAATGTTGGCTACGAAACTTAACATAAAAGATGCGGCACGCTGGAGTAGCATAAAGCATATAAGAATAAATATCAATAGGACGGATAAAAGCAAAATTACGAAAATAGGGTACATAGCACTTGTAGGCAACAAGTGGGAGGATATATATGTCACTGAAAACAGTACACTAACAGTCTCCGCAGTGAATAACGAAGATAATCCGGATGTGTACAAGCCTATAACGAGTGAAAAAATATACGAAGAGCTTTATCCACAAAGAGAATCACAGATAGGCTTCACGTCGCTTAGGCGTCGTGAGCAAGCTTTATCGTTAAATTATACGCTTAGAGAATTTTCTACAGCCACCGTGAGGACGTTTTTCCGCCCAGCACGCGATTTCAGCAAGTATGGTAAATTGTGCTTTTTCCTATACCCTGTTAAAATATCCAACCCGAGTGCTACTCCAGTGTTCTTCATTCAAATAGGTAAAAGCGATAGCGAATATTTTGAGCACCGGGCTCCTATTGATTGGGCAAATGCGTGGAAAATGCAAGTAATATCTTTACGTGACGAGAACCCGCACGACTTCAAGCCCGACGGCTTTGAAATACGTGTAGGTTCCCCCGTGCTGACTAATATAGTGCAACTTAAATTTGGCTTATATAATCCTTCAAAGGAGACGATTTCGGGTGAAATTTGGGTAAATGAGATATTTGTTGATGATGTGATAGAAGTTAGTGGTTTAGGTACAAGAATTGACGTTGTTGGCTCTATTCCCGGGTGGATGAATGTGAGTGTAAAATATAAAGAGGTGCAGCCCACTTTTGACCCATCTTTTGAGTCTGCTACACGTAGCATGTTTAACCAATCTGTCCGAGACCGCTCTGTTGGCTTTTCTTTTAATAGGTTGAAGTTTTTGCAGCTTAATACAAACGCTTCCTGGACGACACAAAAACTTCAGCGTTCTGTTGAGAACCCTTACGCTTCAGAGCGCGATGAGGGTGAGACTGAAAAAATGTCTCTGTTGTCGGATGTTATTTTAAGAATTCCGGGAATAAATGTTTTGAATTTTCAATATGGCCGTAATGTGAATGATTTAGAGAGAGAAAAGCGTGTAGAAGAAGTTGTAACATACTCCGGCAATATGGGTTTTACTTTACCTAACTGGCTGTGGATAGATATCTTACCTACCAAGTGGTTGACTTTCAGGCCTCTTCCCCGTAGCCTTTCTCTCTCTTATACGAAAAAAGAGACTTTCTTAAGGCCATATCTTCATGGTATACGTAGAGAGTTTGAAGAGAATGACTTCTTAGGGCGCTTGTTCCGTAGGAACATTTTCTCTAAAGAGGCTGATGGAGAGGACCCGGAGCCGTTCAATTTTTACGATTTGACGGACAACGTCAGGTGCGGCCTCGAGTGGGAGTTTTTCCCTAACTTTAGATTTTCACCAACTTATGTTTATTCCAACACGTATCAAAAGCATATCTATGATGTTAATAAAGCAACAGAAATACCTCACCAGGGGATATCGCAGCAGATAAACGCTACCACGTCTTTAAATTTATTAGGCATAAATCCTACCCTAAATTATTCCTTTGCTTCAAATGAAAACGTTCCCGATAGGAATAAAGTTAATTTGAAGAACGTTACAAGGACGACAACTGCAAAATTGAGCTTTTCCGCACCATTGGGTAAAATTGCTAATTTGCCCCTTATAGGTAAGATATTCGCCCCTATAAAAGATATAAATATCCACTCTTCTTTTGACATCAAAGCAAGCGATGTGTACGAGCAAATACCGACAACTGTGACAGTTCAAGAGCACTTGTGGGTGAAAGAAGACAAAGAACTGTATTATAGAGGCAGGAAGAAGTTTCATGAGCTGCGTAGTGCGAGGTTCTCACAAAGCAGGTTTTCGCCACTGTCCTTCTTAGAATTGCCTAAGAAGTTAAATTTTCTTACATTCTTGAAAAAAATAAATATAGACTGCCGATTTGACATTAGTGAGGAGAAAGCCTTGGAGACGGGCACGCGAAGCAGAATATTGAGGTACACCTGGCCAGATATAAATATTGGCACCTCCAATATAGAGTCTATACTGTTATTGTTGAACAAATATGTTACTAATTTTGATATGAATTTTAGGACACGCAACACCTTTAATGAGAAGGAGAATAGCGAGCAGAGCCGCAGGAATTACTACGAATTGAGCACAAGCTTTTACCTGTTTAAGAAATTTACCCCTTACTTTAACATTTCTGATACCGAAGAACTTAAGTATAAATATATAAAAGACGTTGGAAAATTTTCTTTAATCAAAGATATTGATACGAAGAACATTTCGTTCAATATCGGTATACCTGTGAAAGAAGTTAAGCTGAACCCGACTTACACGTTAAAAATCACGCGTGAGGAGGATGTTTACGGTGAAAAAAGAGAAACGCGTAGCCACACCAAAGTTCATACTCTAAGTATGACAATGTTTCTTAATATTAGATTGCCGGCAAAACTCTCATTACCTTTTAGCAAAAAAATTGTATCTTTGCCGCCAGGACAACAGCAATTTACCCTGCACATCACGCCTAATTATACAAGGAGCGAGACTGTGGGCGGTATTGGTGGCCAAGAGAGTAACTATGATGCAATCTCCTTGGGCTTAAATACTTCATATGCGCCGCTTAGCTATTTGTATCTTAATGCAGGGTGTGACGCCGCACTCAAGTTTTACAGGCGCGCATCCAAGGAAAATAACCCCAGTAATTTTAATTTTTCAATGAGGATGGATGCGAGAATTACATTCTGATAAATGAACAATTTGAAATTTTCCAGGCATATTTTATTAAATTTTTTACGTTCTCCATAAGCATACAACAATGAGGTATTGTTTTTCGTTAATTAAGCGAGTACTGCATGTATTTTTCCCTATAAATTGTGTAATTTGCCGCAGGGTGCTGCCTTATGACGATGAGCTGCATGTTTGTAGTACTTGTTATGCGAAATTTCCTCAAATGACGAAGCTATTTTGCCAGAAGTGCGGCAAGTCTTTACCTGATGGTGGCGCGCATTGCTACGATTGTCTACGTAGTAGAAGACATTATGAATATATACGTGCAGCAGGTGTGTATGATGGGACATTGAGAGATATAATACACAAGTTTAAGTACAAAAATTGTGATTTTTTAGACACCGTGTTGGCAAAATTTATGGTAGAGCGTTTAGCAAACAGCTTCCCCTGGGATAGGATTGATTATATTATTCCGGTGCCTCTGCACAGAAAGGGCTACCACGTGCGCGGCTACAACCAAGCTGCACTGCTTGCAAATAAGCTTAGTAAATATTTCAATAAACCCGTGCTGGAGAATGTGTTATTGAAAATAAGAAGGACGAAGGCGCAAGCTTCCTTGAACAAGGAAGAAAGGTTAAGAAACTTAACAGATGCGTATTATGTGCGAGAGAAGGAGGTTGTCAGGAGGAAAAATATTCTTTTGGTTGATGATGTTTGCACAACGGGTACAACTATTGAAGAGTGCAGTAAAGTATTGAAGAACAGCGGCGCTAACAAAATTTGGGCTATGGTTGTAGCTCACGGAGTATGAAGATGGTAGGTATTGGGATAGATATAGTTGAGATTTGGCGTATTAGAGAGAAATTAAATAATAGACGCTTTATAAAGCGTTTATTTGCCGAAGAAGAGATAAGGTACTGCGAGAATAAAAAATTGCGTGAGCAGCACTATGCGGTGAGGTTTGCTGCAAAAGAGGCTGTAAATAAAGCACTCCCTAAGCCATTGCCTTATAAAGAAATAGTTATAAAATTTGATAAATACAACAAGCCATATGCTCTGATTAAAAGTAAACATAAAGTTTTACTTTCGCTGTCTCATACGGAGAATTATGCAATTGCAATGGCTCTATACTACAAGTAAAGAGCTGTTTACACGCGAGAAAGATACGCATAAGCACAATTATGGTCACGTACTGGTTATCGCGGGCTCGCGTGACATGCCGGGTGCTGCTATACTTGTTTCCAGGGCGGCTTTACGTGCAGGTGCAGGTCTTGTAACTGTGGCTGCACCAAGGGAAATTTGTAATATAATTGTTTCCGTGACACCCGAATGTATGACACTACCTATAGAGACCAAAACTGGCCATTTGTGTGATACTGGGAATATTTCTAAAATTTTTGAATTCATAGATAGAAGAAAAGTCAGAAGTATCGTTATAGGACCTGGAATATCGCTAAATGACACAACTAAAGGTTTTGTGATAAAGTTTTTCTCTTCTTCTGAGAGTAAGTACATGATACCTTGTGTGATAGACGCTGATGCCTTGACAATACTGTCGTATGGTAAAGTATCTTTGGGTGAGATAAATTTTTCGCCATTGATTCTTACGCCACATATTGGAGAATTTGCGCGTTTGTCAAAAATTACGATTGAAGAGCTGAAAAATAAAGAAGAGAGGCGTGAGTTTTTTGCTAAGCAGTATGCCAAGGAGAATAAAATTATTTTAGTGCTGAAAGGACATAGGACAATAGTTACAGATGGTGAGAAGGTTTATAAGAACGTTACGGGTAATCCCGGTATGGCAACTGCAGGCAGCGGTGATGTACTTTCTGGGGTACTTGGTGGGCTATTGGCACAAATGTGTGCTGGTAACAAGAAAGCTTCTGTATATGATGTAGTGCGGCTGGGTGTCTATCTTCATGGTCTTGCTGGAGATATTGCAGCTGAGAAGTACACAGAGACGGCTTTAATTTCTACGGATATAATAAATTTTTTCCCAGAGGCGATAAAACAACTAACTTCAAAATGAAAAAAAAGCATTTTGTGGATATAAAGAATTATGTAATTAAGGTTAGGAGGCATTTGCATAAATATCCTGAGTTAGGGAATAGAGAATTCAAGACAACGAAGTTTCTCGAGCAGGAGCTTAACAAGTTTGGTATTGAGGTGGAAAAACTTACTCCGACGGGTGTAGTCGGTTTGATAAATAGTAGTGGTGAGTGCAAGGTTGTTAGGAGGGCAAAGGTTAAAACTATAGCTTTACGGGCAGATATTGACGCATTACCCGTTACGGAGGAAACGAAGAAGCCGTATGCTTCTAAAATTAGAGGTGTGATGCATGCTTGCGGGCACGACGCAAATACAGCAATAGTTTTATCTACGGGAGTATTACTTGCTAACAACAGAGAGCGTTTAAATTGCAATGTGAAGCTTATTTTTCAACCTAATGAGGAGACTGCTGGCGGCGCAAGAAGTTTTATAGATAAAGGCGTATTGCGTAACCCTCCAGTAGATGTAATTTTAGGAATCCATGTTAATCCTGAAGTTGAGTCAGGCGCTATTGGTATAAAGTACGGTGAGATGTTTGCAAGTGTGGATAAATTTGAGATACAGCTTATTGGTGATGGTGGGCATGCGGCAATGCCGCATAAGAGTAAAGATGTTATTTCAGTTGCAGCAAAGGTTATACAAGAATTTGAGACTTATAGAGCGCGCCACGTTGACCCTCTATCGCCTATGGTGATAAGTGTTTGCGCAATACATGGTGGTGAAAGGTTTAACGTGTTAGCTAAAGATGTGAAACTTACAGGCACGGTACGGACTTTAGACGAGAGATTACATAGAAGAGTGCGAGAGGATATAGAGAAAATTGTGAAAGAGAAAAGTTTGTTATACGGGATAAGATATAAATTTAACTATGAGGTTATCGGATATCCATTAGTTAATTCTGAAGGGGTGTTATCACGTGTTGAGGAGTTATTGAGAGAGGTTTTGCCGCCGGATAAGATTGTTAAGGTTAAGCAGCCGTCGCTTGGTGGTGAGGATTTTGCAGAATATTTACGTTACGTCCCGGGAGCGTTTATTTATATAGGCACGGGTAATAAGAAAAAACCATCTACTTTATATTCGTGGCACCACTCTAAGTTCGATATTGACGAAGACGCCTTACCAAAAGCTGTTGAGGTTTTATATCATATAATTGTAAACTTTTCACTGAAGTAAAGTAAGATATGGGTTTTTTGCTTTCCTATTTTTGTGCTTCTAATTCTTTAAGTTCTCCCTTGAGTTGTTGAATTTTCCTACGTAGTGCACTTATCCTTTCCTCTTGCTCTTTGACAACGGATAGAAGGTAAATGCTTAACTTGTCATAGTAAATTCCATCTATTTCTCCTTTATCGTTAGTATAAACTAATTTTGGGAACTTATGTGCTACGTCTTCTGCAATCAATCCCGTGCTTCTTGTATTGCTATTTTTCTACTTAAAGCTTACAGGCTGCAGAGATAGGACATCTTCTTTACGTAACGCTAAAGGTTTTATATCTTCCTTGTAGAGTTTACTGCAGGAGGGACAAGTTGATATGACTTGCCACATATTGCGGCACGCCCTTATTGTGTCATTTCCCGCACTCACCAAATCTCTTACGCGCACTGCTGTATCTGCGAATATACCCATACCTTTAACGTGAAGTCTGTAAGTTGTTCCCAAGTTGAGCACTCCAACACCCATATAACCTTCAATATACACGTCTCCCTCTATATGTAATCTTCTTTGTGGGTTGTTTGTTTTTATTCCTACCCAGCCAGCTTTTGTAATGTTTAACACATATGGATTGCCGTAATGTCCTAAGAACAGAGCATTATTTCCTGCCTGATCTCCTCTGTATAGAAAGCCGATTTCTGCTGCAGACCCACCTTCACCTTTGCCAAGATGAAAAACAACTTTATCTTCTACATTCATGTTTGGGTCATAGAGGCGCATTATTCTTCCCCATTGTCCCAGGTTACTACTTATATGCAGTGGTGCTTGTGGGCTTGTCGTGCCAATGCCGACATTTCCTGTGATTATAGCGCCGCCGGAAGGCGGTGCCGCTCCACTGTAGCCAATAGTTAGTCCACCATTGTTGCCAATTACAGAGTCTACCCAGACGTTCTTGTTATTATAAGCTCTAATCCATGTAGAGTCGGTCATATACCACCCGCCGCCATGTGTCTGCGAATACCAGCCTGTATTTCCGCTTGTCCTCAGCCAGCCGCTGTTGGCATAGATGTCGCCAGCTACTTCCAGCCTGTAAGCAGGCACTGTTGTGCCTATACCTATTCTACTGTTTGTCAGGTCCATAAAGAGTAGACTTGTTGGGTTCCATGAAGTATCACCTTGGCATACTAAAGTTTGCCCACGACTGCCAGAAGGTAAAACAGCACCTTTATTGTCCTGTCCCCAATATAAAGTTCCAGCGCCGTCCGTCTTCAACACTTGGCCAGCTGTGCCATCTGAAGAAGGTAACACGTAGTTGCCTATTTTTATTGTACCATTATTTA
>Ga0197143_1001314_pt1 | contig 21294 bp, 23 predicted proteins | sample GBS70_MetaG_FD_148603 | JGI IMG/M metagenome (GOLD analysis project Ga0197143, IMG submission 148603) | Sediment microbial communities from Great Boiling Springs, Gerlach, Nevada, United States - GBS 70_MetaG | ecosystem: Environmental > Aquatic > Thermal springs > Hot (42-90C) > Sediment...
ATATTGAGGATATTGTAAATCTTCTAAAAACAGGGCAGTATGACAGAGCAATTGAAAAGATAAGGGAATTGAAAGCCCAGAAAGGCTATGGACTTTAAAGCCAACAAAACTAAACATGCAGGCTGAAAGAGATTTCATGCTAAAAAAGCAGGCAATAACATTTCAGACAAAAGTAAACTATGAAGATGAAAACTTCCTTGTTTACGGCTCTTTCAATAGCATATTTGATGCACTTGATACCCAAAAATTTTATTTAAGACCAACCAGAAAAGACTACTTTTCTCTTTCCAGAATATCAAAGGGATATTCACCTTTCTCAGAAATGGCAAAACATGTAAGAAATTTGATTTTTATGGAAATGAAATACAGTTTTTAACCTTTACTTTATTAAATCACCCCTTCTTCCTTTAAAATTTTTCTCAACCCCTCCTCAAAATCTGTAAATTCAATTTTCAAATTTTTCTGAATTTTTTTTGAATTAATCGCATCTACTCCTTTTCTTTTTTTAATAAAATTTATGTTAAATTTCTTCCCTGTTATTTTATCAAATATCTCCTTTATTTCCTGAACCGATTTAATCTGTCCGCTTCCTGTATTATAAATCCCTTCAATGCCCTTTTCCATTATTTTAATAATGTATTCAGAAGCATCATAAGAAAATATATATTCATACTTAGCTGAAAAATCATCATAAAGATTGACCTCATCTTTTTTGTTTCTCATAGCAATCAAAAAATCTGCAACAGGGTTTCTTTGCATAAAGGGACCGTAAATTCTTGGGAATCTCAATGCAGTAAACTTTATTCCTCTTTTATTTGCAAGTACCTTCAAAAGACCCTCTGCTGCATATTTCTGTGAGCCATAAAGGGAGGTATGAAAGCCCGATTCCTCTTCATCGGGAAATAACTTGTTTTTATAAACACTTGCAGAAGAAATATAAATAAAATGCCCCCCTTTAATTTTATTTAAAATCTTTAAAGGATTTATAACATTTATTTCAAGTGCCTTTATATAATCCCTTTCTACTTGAAAATCACCTGACACTGCTGATAGATAAATATAGAAATCGCCTTCAAAATTCTTTTCAAAAAACTCTTCAAAGAAATGAAATTCCTCTTCAAACCATTCCTTTTTATTCCTTGAAAAACCGATTATAGAGAATTTTTTTTCTTTTAATTTTTTATAAAGACTCCTTCCAAGTAAATCTGAAAGACCGAATATTAAAACCTTATCTTTAATTATTGATTTAACAGGATGGCTCCCAATAAGGGTAGAAATATTTCTATATTTGCTGTTATTGCTATTCCCTTACCACCATCTTTTGTGGGTCTTAAAACTACATTCTGCATGGGTCTATAATGCTGAATCTGGTCAATATTGCAGGCAAAAAAGTTATAAACTTTGAAGCCAAGATTTCTTACAATTGATAAACCCTTTAAAAACACCTCAGGCATTATAACAGCAGATGCAACATTTATCACAACTCCCCCCTTTTCAAATTCGGATAAGTATGTGGCAAATCTTTTAAAATCCTTCAATGTGCAAAAACCTACTTCATCACCTTCTAAAAAGGGGTTCATATGAATTATATCAGTTCCAACTGCCACATGGAAACTCATCGGGATATTTCTCTCTTTTAATAAACACATCAAACTCTTATCTCTATAAGGAGGACTCTGTTCAAGAAGAACCTCAGGAACAATTTCTCCCATTCCCTTTTTTTCTTTATATCCCCTTTTAAGTGCCTTATCAAAAAATTCAAGGGTTTCCTTTGTCATTCCAAATTTACCATCCTTTATTGTATCCTCAACAAATTCAGAGGTTTCACCAAACATGGCAAGTTCATAATCATGAATTGCAACAGCACCCTGTCCTGCAAGCCATGTGATATAGCCCTTTTCAGCAAGTTTTGAAAACAAGGGGGAAAGTCCGCATTTGATGACCGCATCACCTATCATCCATAAAATCGGTTTTTTATTATCCCTTGCCTCCTTTAAAGAAAAGACAAATTCTCTTAAATCATCCGCTCTGAAAACATGGGGTAGAAAGTCAAGAAAATCAGAAACTTTAAAGGGAACCTCCTCTTTCATAAAATCAGAGATTTTTAACTTGTTCCTTCTATCTTTTATTGATATGAATTTTAAATTTTTTAATTCTTCCTCCTTCATATTATCACCTCTCCATCAAAATCATAATCCCCTTTTATTCCTGATAAATTCAGAACTGTTGGAGCAATATCGATGAGTTCAATCTTTTCCTTTAAAATCTTTTTGCCCCTTATAAATACAAAGGCATTATGAAAGGTATGTGTTCCTTTAAGTGCTGAGTCCATGTAAATCTCATCATTTTTTAAATCAGCTCTGAAATCATAACCTGTATCAGGAATAAGTAAAAAATCAGGAGCATTTCTTATAAATTTTTTTCCGAAAATATCTTCCTTTCTAAAATATCCCTTTATCCCCTCTGATTCTGAAAATTCCCTTAGATATTCCTCAACTTCCCTTATTATTTCATCTTCAAAATATTTTGCCTTTGAAAATCTTTCCTTTTTGAAAAGATAAATTCTTCCCGGTGTAATCGTGAAAGCCTTTGAATCGTACCTTATTGCTCTGAGCTCTTTTGAATCCTCTCTCTCAAGTTTAAACATTCCCTTATTTTTCAAAAAGGGAAAAACATTTATTTCCTTTTTTAATTCTGTAAAACCATGATCAGAGAGAAGAATAAGTTCATCTTCATCTTTAACATTCTTTTCAATAAATTCTTTTAATTTACCATCAAGAAAGAAAAAGTATTTTTTTAATTTATCCTCTTCTTTTATAAAGAAATGAAATAATCTGTCAGGTTCCATTATGTGTAAAATAACAAGTTCAAATTCTTTCTTTTTTAAAAGATATTCGCAAATCTTAAATCTTTTTTCTGTTGCAAGGAAAAGATTCTGGTAAAAATCCCTTCTTTTTTTCTCCTCTCTTGCCATCCATGGGTCAAGGTCAATTATGTAGTCTTCCTTTAAAAGATAGTCTTTTAAATCAGGGGGAAAACATGCTTTTTCAATCTTAGGAGCTATAAAACCTGAAATACAATAAGTATCTTCTATCTCTGGAGGAGGATATGTTATGGGAAGATTGATATGAAGGACACTTTTTTTATTTTCTGCAAAAATTTCTATTAGGGTTTTTGTTTTTATATTTTTATAATTTGGAATAAAAAGGGATAAATCATCTTCTATATCAATGAAGCCAAAGATACCGTGAGAACCTGGCTTTTTCCCTGTTAAAAAACTTGTCCATGCAACAGAGGAAAGGGTGGGATAAACAGATTCCATCTCTTTAAAGGAGCCATCTTTGAATAAACTACTTAAAAAGGGTATATTACCTTCATCAGAATAATCCCTTAATAAGGTAAAGGGAGTGCCATCAAGACCTATTATAAAAGTTTTTTTCTTTCTTTTTTTAAAAAACATCTTTATATTCTCTTTTTAGAACCTCAAAAACCTCGGGTCTTATAATTCCTTCAGGTAAACTTTCATTTCTCTTTAAAGCATTTCTTATTCTTGTCATGCTTATATATTCTCTTAAATTATCATCATGAGGACATGTTTTCTCTGATGCGATACCATCACATTTTTTGCATATAAAAACCGATTTAACCTTTATAATTTCAACTCCTATATCAGGGTATTCATCAAAAATTCTGTGTGCGGCATAAGGGTCATAAAAATTTCCTACTCCTGCATGGTCTCTTCCAACAATAAAATGGGTTGCTCCATAATTTTTTCTAACAATCGCATGAAATACCGCCTCCTTAGGCCCTGCATATCTCATAGGTGTTGTGAGCCCTGAAAGGACAATTCTTTCCTTGGGAAAATAATTCTCCATAAGTACACGATAACTTTTTAAAATTGTATCATTTGAAAAATCACCCTCTTTCTTTCTCCCTAAGATGGGGTGAATAAAGAGACCATCCGTGATTTCAAGGGCTATTCTTTGCAAATACTCGTGGGCTCTGTGGGGAGCATTTCTTGTTTGAAAGGCACACACGGTTTTAAATCCCCTCTCCTTAAATATTTTCCTTGTCTCTTGAGGAGTTAGTTCATGTTCCGAAAAGGGGTGTTTTGGTCTTTCAAAAAGCCATATTTTACCTCCAATCGCATAATTTCCCTTTGATTTTAAAAGCCTGACTCCTGGATGTTCCTCAGAGTCCGTTCCAAAAACCTTTTTGGTCACAAACCATGTATCAAATTCAAAAACCTCCTCTATTTCAATTATTCCATAAACTTTTCCATTAAAGGAAAGTAAAAGTTCCCCTTCATGTGGAATTTCCTTAACCTTATCCTTTTTAATCTGAAGCAAAATCGGAATTGTAAAGGGATATCCTGAGGGAAGCCTTCCTCTTTCAGATACACTCATAAGTTCCTCTTTATTCATGAATCCTTCAAGAGGAGTAAAGCTTCCTATGGCAATTTTTTCCAGATCAAAGAGTATATCCTCATCTATTTCAATAGTTTTTAAAACCCCCCCAGAAGGCGGGATTTTATCTTTCGGAAAAATTCTACTTACGAGATTCATTTATTTGAAAAAAATTTATTTAAGGGTTTATTATATAATACACATTTAAGTGGGTTCAATTCCCTTTTAATAATCTATAAAAAAATATGAAGAGAAAAATCCTTTATGGGATAGGGGCAATTATATTTGCCCTTACTGCTGCATGTGGTCCGAAGATGGCCTCACAGGAAACAATGCGGAGGCTCGAAGAACTCCGCGCTCAGATTGAAAAACTTCAGGCAGAAATAGCTGCATGCGAACAGGAAAAGAATAATATTGATGCACAGAAATCTGAAAAGATACAGTTAATTGAAAAATTAAAGGCAGAGCGGGATTCCTTAAAAACCTTGCTTGAACTCATAAAACAGGGTTATTAAAAGGAGGAAAAAAATGAGAAAGTTAATTATATTTGCACTTTTTGTAGTGCCACTTCTTGCACAGAAAAAATTGACTGAAGAGGAAGCTAAGAAACAGATTGAGGAACTTAAAGCACAGGTGGAGCAGTTTCAGAATAGTTTAAATGCTTGCCAGAGTGAACTTGAATCAATGAAAAGGGAACTTACTCCGCTTGACCAGGAAATAGAAGCACTCCAGAATGAAATAAATTCCTTAAAAGTAGAACTTGCAAAATATCCTTCTGAATATGAGGTAAAACCTGGTGATTTTCTTGCAAAGATAGCAGAGTATCCTTTTATCTATGGAACATACAAAGCATGGCCAAGAATATGGAGAGCAAATATGGACCTTATTAAAGACCCCGACCTCATTTATCCTGGGTGGAAACTCAAAATACCACATGGTCTTGATAAAACATACACAGTAATTAAGGGTGACTACCTATGGAAGATTGCAAAATTCTGGTGGATATACAGGGATGGAAGAAAGTGGAAGCAAATTTATGAAGCAAATAAAGATAAAATCAAAGACCCTAACCTTATTTATCCTGGACAGGTTCTCACAATACCAAGATAAAAAGAAAATCCAAATTAAAAAAAGAAATAAAGCCCCCTCAGTTATGAGGGGGATTTTATTTTTATTATGGAGGAAAAGAAAAATTTTATACTAAAGCCAAAAAGGGTAAGGGAAATTCTTGGTATATTGAACCAGAATTTGAAAATTATTCAGGATTATTTTTCAGGGAATATCACAGTTAGAGGAGATGAAATAAGATTTGAAGGAACAAAAAAGGAATTCAAGAAATTAAAAGAGACAATAGATAAACTTGATGAGAGAGCAGAAGAAGGGATATTTTTCGAGCCAGAAGAGGTGATTGAGTTTCTTAATAATCATAAGGCAAAAGGTGAAACAGGGGATAAGTATTCCGTAATAACGCCAAAGAAAATAATAAATCCAAAAACTGAGACACAAAGGAAATACATTGAATTTTTAAGAAAATACCCTCTTGTTTTTTCAATAGGTCCTGCAGGTACAGGGAAAACATATCTTGCGGTTGCAGTTGCTCTTGAGCATCTAAGAGAGGAAAAGGTGGAAAGGATGATTCTAACAAGACCTGCGGTTGAAGCAGGTGAATCACTTGGTTTTCTGCCCGGGAGTTTTCAGGAAAAGGTTGATCCCTATTTAAGACCCCTATATGATGCTTTATTTGATATGTTACCGTATGAGAGGATAAAAAAACTGATAAATAGTGGAGTAATAGAGATAGCACCGCTTGCTTATATGAGGGGAAGAACTCTGGCAAATGCTTTTGTCATACTTGATGAAGCGCAAAATACAAATTATCTGCAGATGAAAATGTTTTTAACAAGAATAGGACTTAAAACAAAGGTCGCAATAACAGGCGATATAACCCAGATAGACCTTAAAAACAAAGAGGATTCGGGGCTTCTTGTTGCAGAAAAGATTTTAAAGGGAATTGAGGGAATTGAATTTATATATTTTGGACCAGAAGATGTTATAAGACATCCAATTGTAAAATCAATTATAATTGCATATGATAGATATGAAGAAAAGAAAAAAAGAGAGAGATAGAGTAATAAAGTTTTTTTCAATTCTGCTTTTTTCTCTTATTGTAACATATTTCTTTCCTTATTCATCTGAGAAGGTATATACAATGAGAATAGGGGAAATTCCTCAGAGAGACATAGTGGCACCTTTTACCTTTAAAATTCCTAAGACACAGGAGGAGATAGAGAAGGAAAAGGAAGAACTTTTGAAAGGAACGAGTTTTGTCTTAAGCCCCCTTGTAAGACCGAGTCTTGACCTCGAAGTTATTGAGGCACAACTTGAAAACATAAGCGATGCCACAAGAAGAAATTTCTTGATAGAAGCAAAAAAGCTATATGAAGAGATAAAAAATTATGTGATAATAGAGAATCTTGACACTTTAAGAAAAACAAATACAAAATTTGTAATCCTTCTTACCCCAGAAGGTGATAAAATTTTTTCTGTTGAAAAAATAATGTCAATAGATAAAATAAAAAATCTAATAAAAAGCAGAGCAAACAAAATTTTCCCTGATAACCCGCAGTTATCCTTTTTATTTGAGGAACTGCTTTCCCCTTTTATAACACCAAATTACAGGATTGATTTCCAGGAAACTGAGTTAAGGGAAAAAAGGCTTATTTCAAAAATTAAAGAGCACAAAGGCATAATATACAAAGGTGAGATAATAGCAAAGGGAGGGGAACCTCTATCAAGAGAAGATGTTGAAAAACTTGAAGCAATGGAAAAAACGAGAAAAGAACTCTTTCTTCCAAAACTCCTAAATTTTCTTAAAAGATACCTACTTATACTGCTTGTTATATTTTTTGCATATTTTTCCCTTAGATCTTTATTTCCTGAAATATATGGTGATACAAAGATGCTCTTGATTATAATTTACAATACACTTTTTTTTCTTGTAACCGCAGCAGTTATAATAAAGGTAACAAAAAATTCCTTTTATATTCCTTTTGCATTTATCTCCTTCTTCTTTTATTTTATATGTGGAAGAAAATTTGCAGTTTTTATCACTTTTATCATAGCAATATTCACAGCCATGTATTCCGGAATGAGTTACTTTTTTTTCCTTTTCTTTCTCATAATCGGGATTTCTGGAATACTTATATCGCGTCATTTAAGAAATAGGTTTGACCTTATTTTTGGATTTTTCATACTTTCTCTTCTTTCTCTTCTCCTAATATCTTTCTTCAAAGTATATTCAGGATTTGATATTAACTTAGGAGAAATTGTTTTAAGTTCCTTTCTATCATCAGGGTTCTCGATACTCGGTGCTATAACACTCCTTCCCTTCCATGAAAAAATATTCGGTGTAACAACAGATTTCATCTTACTTGAGCTTTCTAATCTTGACCATCCTCTTCTCAATATGCTTGAAGAAAAAGCACCTGGCACATTTGAACATTCGATACAGATTTCCGAACTTGCAAGAATTGCTGCTGAAAGGGTTGGAGCAAATCCTCTTCTTGCAAAAGTTGGAGCCTTATTTCATGATATAGGGAAAATTGAAAATCCAAAATTCTTCATTGAAAATCATAAGGATATACTTCAAAACCCCCATGATAAAATTTCCCCAACTGTGAGTGCAACAATACTCCAGAACCATGTCAAAAAGGGTATAGAGCTTGCAAGAAAATATCGTTTACCTGAAAGTGTTACAAGAATAATAGAAAGGCATCACGGAACACTTCTGATGGCATTTTTTTATGAAAGGGCTAAAAAGATAAACCCTGAGATACCTGAGGAGGAATTCAGATACAAATGTCCTAAACCTGAAAGAAAGGAAGAGGCAATAATAATGCTTCTTGATGGAATTGAGGCAAAGGTAAGGAGTCTTGAAAAACATGAATTTCAGAGTATATCCGAAGCAATTGATGAGGTTATAAACCACAGATTTGCTGATGGACAGTTTGATGAATGTGAAATAACAAGAAAGGATATGGAAAAAATAAAAGAGGCTATATTGCCTAAATTAATTCATAGATTCCACTCAAGAGTAACATACCCGCCACTGAAAGCAAAAGAAAAAATTGTTAAATCTTAATTTTTATAGAACAACAAAAAAAGATTTTCCTTTGAAGAAAAAGGATTTTGATAAGATAAAAAACATAATAAAAAAGGAAATTAAAAATAAAAAATCAGAGATAAAAAACCTAAATGTAATACTTGTGGGAAGAGAAAGAATAAAAAAAATAAATAGTAAATTTTTAAAAAAGAATAAAAAAACAGATGTTATATCCTTTAATCTTGGTGAAACAGGGGAGATCTATATATGTTCTGATTATATAAAAAACAAAAAAGATTTTTTAAAGCTCTTTTACCATGGATTCCTCCACATTCTTAACTATGACCACAGCACAGAGGAAGAAGGAAAAATTATGGAAAAACTGGAAAAAGAGTTAATTGAAAGGACCCTATGATAGTTATATTTTATCTATTAATTCTTTTACTTGCTCTTTTCCTTTCCTTTCTTGCTTCAGGAACAGAAACAGCCTTTTTCTCATTATCAAGAGATATAGCTAAAATATATTCCTTTGAAAGAAACAAAAAAAAGAAGATTGAGAGAATTCTCTGGTTTCCTGGTGTTATTATAATGGGAATAGTCGGTTTTAATACTTTTTCCAACACCTTAGCTTCCTCCATATTTTCAAACCTCACCTTCCTGATTTTAGAGATAGATAAAAATATCATTGAGATTTTGGATACAATTATATTGGGGACACTTTTATTTATTCTATGTGAAACTCTTCCAAAGAACATTGCTTTTAAAACACCTGAAAAATTTCTTCTTTTTTCCTACCCTTTTTACAGTTTACTTCTTAATCCCCTCGCTTTAATAGCTGAAAAAATCAAAAAAATAGAAAAGAGAGAAAAGAAAATAAAAAGTTTTCATTTTCTTCATGAAGTTGAACTTATTCTATTTACAGGTGATATAAAGGAAATACTTTCAGAAACAGAAAAAAATCTTTTCCTCAAAATCATAGAAATGACACAGCTCAAAGCTCTGGATTTTGGTAAGAAAATAAGAAAACCCGGAAAAAATTTTACTATTGTATCTGAAAATGAAAATCTCCTAAATACACTGAAAAAAATGTTAAAAGAAAAAAGTGAGTATGCTATAATTAAATCTGAGAAGGGAGAAAATAAAGGTGCAATATCCAAAAGAGAACTTTTATCCTATGTTGTTGAAGTTATATGAAAATTTAAATTTTATAACATTTTTTCTTTTCCTTTTTTTTCTGATTATAATTCCAACTCCTTTAAGTGTATCAAAATTCATAGTTGATCTTTTATTCCACTTTTTGTATTTCTTTATATTTTCTCTTTTCTGCGAGAAAAAACATGAAAAAATTTTCATAATACTTCTTCCCTTATTAACAGAGATAATTCAGTATTTCATTCCTTATAGGAATTTCAGCATATATGATATATTTTCTGGTTATGCAGGAATATTTATTGGATTAATTACCTATGAGTTTATTTTAAAAGATAGATATGAAAGGTTCAGATTCTTAGGTTCAGGATTTACCATTGGACTTCTTATTCCAGCAGGGAAGGCTACCTTCTCAGGATTACTTGCTCTTTTAATCTTTATTTATTTTCCTATATCAAAATTTACACTTACTCTCATCATAATATTTATCTATCTCTTGCATTTCATTTTAAGAGACTTTCTTGAAGGAAAAGACCCTGATTTCTTTATAATTGATGAGGTAGCAGGAGTATTACCTTGTTTTTATCTCGATTCAGAACCCTTTTTTTATGTAATTTACTTTTTAATATGGAGGTTTTTTGATATTAAAAAACCCCTCTTTATAAAAAGAGTTGAGGAAATAAAAAATTTTAATGGGGTATTTCTTGATGACTTTATAAGCGGTATATATTCCTTCATCATTACCTTTATATTTCAATTCCTATTGAAAAAATTAATAATATAAGTTAAAATTATATCATGGAAAAAAGAAGGGATTTAGCATTTTTATCTTATATACTGATACTTTTTCTTATACCTCTTATAATTGACCCTCAGGATGAGTTTTTAAAATTTCATGCAAAGCAGGGAATTATCCTTTTCTTTTTCTTTATTGCTGTATTTGTCATAGGTGGAATATTACCTTTCATAGGATGGTTTTTTATATGGCCACTTGGAATATTTGTCTGGATAATTCTTGCGATCTTTGGAATTTATAATTCACTTCAGGGTAAGAGGGAGTATTTACCTTTTATAGGAAAATTTGCGGATAAACTGAATATTTAGTGTTAAGACCTGTATTTTTCTCAATATTCTTTCTGATGTTTGTATTTCATCTTGGTTTATACTCACCTTTTATAAATTTTTCGGGAAAGGAAAATAAAATCCTTATAAGATATGGAACATCATTAAAGGATTTCCTAAATATCCTTGAGAAGGAAAAAATAATACATAATAAAAATATTTTTTTACTTCTCTTTAAAATTTACAGTCCAAAGTTTAAACCTGTTGCAGGTGAATGGAAAATAGCCAAGGGTAATAACATTATAAAGACCCTAAAAAATATACACAATGCAGAAATAGTTACAAAAGTTATAATAACCATTCCAGAGGGCTTTGAATTAAGGAAAATACTTAAATTAATTTCAAAAAAAACAGGAATCCCCTTTGAAGAACTTAGGGATATCGCTTATAACCCTATTCTTTTTAGAGATATATTCGAGAATGAAACACCTCCCAACCTGGAAGGTTATCTTTTTCCGGATACATATGAGATACCGCTTTATTATTCTCCTGAAAAAATTTTAAGGATAATGATAAATAGACTATTTGAGGCTCTTAATGAACTCGGTTATGACACCATCAAATACAGATTGAAACTAAATCTTCATCAGATCTTAACACTTGCCTCCATTGTTGAAAAGGAAGCTCTTTATGATAGTGAAAAAAAGGTTATTGCAGGTGTTTATTACAATCGTTTAAAGAGAAATATACCTCTTCAGGCAGACCCGACTATTCAGTATTTATTACCAGAGCCCCTCTTCCCTTTACCTTTGAAATTTTTAAAACTTGATTCTCCCTATAACACCTATAGGAAAAGGGGACTGCCTCCTACTCCTATATGTTCGCCTGGAAAAGCATCTATTGAAGCAGTTTTATATCCTGCTGAGACCGATTATCTTTATTTTGTTGCAAAGGGTGATGGAACCCATATATTTTCAAAAACCTTTAAAGAGCATTTAAAAAACAAAAAAATTGCGAAAAGAAAATGGAGTGAGCTGGGTATTTATCGAAGGTGACTCACCAAAAATTTAAACAATCCCATCTGTGCCCACATTCTGTTTTCTGCTTGGTCATAAACGATTGAGTATTCTGAATCAAGAACTTCATCTGTTACTTCTTCTCCCCTGTGAGCAGGAAGACAATGCATGAATTTAGCAGATTTATCAGCATTTTTCATAAGTTCAGAGTTAACCTGATAGGGTAAAAAAATTTTTTTTCTTATTTCTGTTTCACTTTCCTGTCCCATTGATGCCCATACATCTGTATAAACAAACCTAACTCCTTTAACAGCCTCAACAGGATCATGGGTATGTATAATTTTTGCATTTGTTTTTTTTGCAATTTCGAGTGCCTTATCCATTATCTTTTTTTTCGGTTCATAACCTTTTGGAGTTGCAACCCTTATCTCACCACCTATTAGTGCAAAGCTAAGAATCAGAGAATGGCATACATTGTTACCGTCTCCCACAAAGGCAAAAGGAACTTTCAAATCCCCTGAATGTTCTTTTATTGTCATCAAATCAGCTAAAATCTGACAGGGATGCTCCAAGTCTGAAAGAGCATTTATGACAGGCACTTTTGCTTCCCTTGCAAGGATTTCAAGTGTTTCATGGGCGTAAACCCTTGAGACTATTCCGTCAACCCATCTTTCAAGATTCCTTGCGATATCCTCTACTTTTTCCCTTTTTCCCATTCCAATGTCCTGCTGGGAAAGAAATATGGAATGGCCACCAAGTTTTCTGATTCCTGTCTCAAAACTGACTCTTGTTCTCAATGAAGGTTTTTCAAAAATAAGGGCAAAAACCTTTTCTGAAAGTATTTTTTCTACATTCCCTTTTTTGAACTCTTCTGCATATTTCAAAATCTCTAAAAGTTCTTCAGAATTTATATCAGATATTGAAAGGAAATCCCTCTTCATTTTTCAAGTTCTTCAGCTTTTTTAAAGGCTTGAACAGCTTCTTTTGTCCTACCAAGTTTTGAAAGGGAATCAGCCAGCAATTTGTAAACCATTGCACTCTCTTTATAGGAAAGGGATTTTTCGTAATACTCAACAGCTTTTTTATAATCTTTTAAAAGATGATATGATCTACCTATGTATTCATATGCAGAGGCGTCTTCAGGATTCTTTTTTGCATATTTTTCAAAATATGTTATTGCATCTTCATATTTTTTGCTAAAGAAAGCGGAGAGTGCGGTGTTAAAAAGGTTGTTGAGGAAAATTGTATCTGATTCATAGGCTTTTTTAAAGTAATTAAAGGCATCCTCATATTTATCCTTCTTTGTGTAAATTTCTCCAAGCAAGGAATAAAATTTTGCTTTCATATCCGGGGTAATTTCCTTCTTTAAATTCTCATTTGCGATCTTTTCTGCTTTATCAGGACTTTCATCCATGTAAAATCTGGCAAGAAAGTATGCCACCTGGAGGTCGTGAGGGGCTATCTTATATCCTTCCTCGAGAATTTCTATTGCCTTTTGGGTTTCACCTTTTGCCTGATAAAAAGCAGCAAGATTCATATAAACTTTTGAATTCTCAGGTTCAAGTTCTTTTGATTTAAAAAGACATTTAATTGCAAAATCATAATCTTTCTCCTGTCCTGCTATTACACCTGCATTGAAAAGGGTTGTTTTATCAATATCTTCAAGTGGCTTTGTATATCCCATTTCAAGTGCCTTAAAAAGATTTTTTGCCCCTTCAATGTAATTCCTGTTTAAGGTATATGCTCTTGAAACCCATATATAAGCTTCAGGGTTATTAGGTTCCTCCTGAGCCCATTTATTAGCCTCTTCAAGCATCTTGCCAAAATTTTGCTGTTGCAGATAAATTTTTACTGAAGTTGCATGCGGATTTGTAGCACATGCAAAAAATATTATCATAATTGCAAAGAAAGATGCCTTTTTCATTAAATTTCCTTTTTTTGAAAAGGGATTGAACCTTAAATTATTTTATGAAAAATTCCCTTATTTTTTCACAAATATATAAAATATCTTCATCCTTTAAATAGGGATGGGAAGGTAGGGAAAGAACTTCTCTTGATAATTTTTCACTTAAAGGTAGGTCTCCTTCTTTATATCCATAAAATTTTGCAGCGGGTTGGAGATGACAGGGCAGGGAATAATGAATACCTGCTTCGACTCCATTTTTATTTAAAAATTCCCTTAATTTATTCCTTTTTTTTGTTCTTATTACAAAAAGATGATAAACGGATTTTTTATTTTCTTCCTCGTAAGGTAATATAACTTCCTCTCTTTTCTTTAAATTTTCATAATAAATTCTTGCTATTTCTCTTCTTCTTTGATTCCATTTATCAATGTATTTTAATTTTAAAAGCAAAACAGCTGCCTGAATTTCATCCATTCTAAAGTTAAATCCCATTATTTCGCTCTTATAATCACTACTTCTCTGTCCATGAACCCTTAAAAGTTTCAGTTTTTCATAAATCTCCTTACTATTTGTTGAAACACCACCTGCCTCTCCTAAGGCACCTATGTTCTTTGTATAATAGAAACTGAAAGCAGAAACATCTCCAAGATTTCCAACTTTCTTATCCTTATACATCGCACCGTGTGCCTGAGCTGAGTCCTCTATTAAAACAATATGGGGATATTCCTTTTTAATTCCCCAGAATTCATCCATATCACAGGGCATTCCAAAGAGGTGAACAAGAATTATCGCTTTTGTTTTATCTGTTATCTTTCTTCTCACATCTTCAGGGTCAAGGGTATAGTCCTTTTCTTTAACCTCTGCAAATACAGGTTTTGCTCCAACCATCCACACTGCTTCAAGGGTAGCAAAAAAAGTAAAGGAAGGAAGGATAACCTCATCACCTTTACCTATTTCTGCTGCTCTTAAAGCAAGATGAAGGGCATCTGTCCCTGAAGAACATGAAACAAAATATTGAGTTCCACAGTATTCTGCGAATTTTTTCTCAAATTCCTGTTGAAGAGGACCTAAAAATAATTTCATTTCAGAAAATACTTTTTCCCATAAAGAAAAAAGCTCCTTTTTAATTTCAAGATAGGGAGATTTGAGGTCATGCAAAAATATTTTTTTCATATCTAAAATAATATAAGAAAAGTTTACAAATTCCTTCAAAGATATTGTTTATAAAACTCCTTGAAATATCTGTTTCAATCTGGACAAAATAAAGATGTTTTTTTCAGAATATATCAATATTAGGAGGAGAAACAATATGGATTAATATTACAGGTTTATTTTTAGAGCGGTTTTCAAAAAAATGATTCTTATCAGGATAAAAAAGATAACTTTCCCCCCTTTTTATTTTTAACTTCTTTTTGCCAAAATGAAAATAAACAGCCCCTTTTAACACAACTCCTGCTTCTTCTCCATCATGAGGGGACTCAACCCTTGTAGATGTGAAAGGTGGTATTCTTACTTTTAAAATATCAAAGGACTTATTACCACCAAAAGGAGTTAAAAGAAGAAGTTCAATACTATCCTTTTCAAGATATTTATAATCGCTCTTTTTCAAAATAAAAAAACTTCCCCTATCTTCCTTTTCAAAAAATTCTGAAAATGTTATACCAAGAGCATCAAGAATTGATTTAAAGGTTAATATTGAAGGGGTTATAAGCCCTCTTTCAATCTGAGAGAGGGCTGACATTGTTATACCCGCCCTTGAAGATAACTCCCTTAAAGTAATACCTTCACCTTTCCTAATTTTCCTTATTCTGTAACCTATTTCCTTTTCGAATCCCATACTCAAATTATAAGACTATAGGAATAAAAATTTCAAATTATACTTGACAAATTTTATATTTTAGAGTATTATTAAAATACTTAAATTTATTTTAAGTAAATTAAAACTTTTACGAGGGGAAAATGGAAAATAAAAGAATTGAAAAAACTAAGAAAATGGAAAGTCTCTTTCCCGGAAAAGAAACCGGGGGAGACAAGGAGGAACCTCCTTCCCTTTCCCTCATAATCAAAAGAGAGGTTTATCCCTGGCAGAGGTTTCCTCTCTATGAAGATATTCCTCCTCAAGTTTTTCTTGATTGGAGATGGCAGATAAAGAACATGATAAGAACTCCTTCTCATCTTTTTGAAGCTTTCCCCTATTTAAGTTCAGAAGAAAAAGAAAATGTAAAAAGAGTTCACAGAGTTTATCCCCTTCTCATTTCCCCCTATTATCTTTCTCTCATCAATCCTGATGACCCTGATGACCCTATAAAAAAACAAGTAATACCAGTGATTGATGAACTATTTGATTACAAAGGTATAAGAGACCCTCTTGAAGAGGAGGAGGATGAGGTGGTGCCTGGTCTTGTTCACAGGTATCCTGACAGAGTTCTTTTAATAACAACAAATTTTTGTGCGAGTTATTGCAGACATTGCACAAGAAAGAGACTTCTTGGTAAAGGAGGAACAATAAAAATTTATCATGAATTTGAAAAGGTTTTAGACTATTTAAAAAATCACCCCGAAATAACAGATGTTATTCTTTCAGGAGGTGACCCCTTAACTTTGCCCTTACCCAAATTAAAATTTATCTTAGATGGTCTTAAGACTATTCCATCCATAGAGGTAGTTAGAATGGGGTCCAGGATTCCTGTTTTGCTTCCCATGAGACTTTTTGATCAAGAGCTTTTAAACCTTTTATCACAATATGATTTTCTCTGGTTGAATACCCACTTCAATCATCCAAAAGAAATAACAGAATATTCAAAAAAGGCTGTTTTAAACCTTCTAAAATGCGGGATACCCGTTAACAACCAAACAGTCCTTTTAAAGGGAATCAATGATAGTGTTCCTGTTATGAAAGAACTTTTTAAAGGTCTTTTAAAAATAAAAGTAAGACCCTATTATCTTTTTCACTGTGATCCCACAAAAGGAGTCTTGCATTTCAGAACCTCTGTTTACAAAGGAATTGAGATAATTGAGGGATTGAGAGGACATATTTCAGGACTTGCTGTTCCCACCTATGTAGTGGACGCACCACATGGAGGAGGCAAAATCCCGGTTATGCCCAACTATGTAATTTCAATGTCAGATGAAAAAATAATTTTAAGAAATTATGAGGGAATGATTGTATCATATACATGGAATGGGAAGAATGAAGAGGATATTTTAGGGGAAAATAAAGAGGGAATATACGGACTTTTAAAGGGAAAAAGAGATTATTTAATCCCTGAAAAAACAGAGAGGATTGAAAGGAGGAGAAATAAATGAAATTGAAAACAATTGATTTAAAGAGAGAACTGCTTTTAAAGGCAGAGGAACTTATATTCTCAATGGGAGTTAAGGATGTTGCAGAGGAAATGTGCTTTTTGAATATGAGATACGGAATTGCAAAACTCCTTTTTATGCAAAGGGAATTTGGATTAAAAGAGACTCCTCATTTTATAGGAACTCCTGATATGACAATCACAAGAAATAAAACAAGATGGAATCAGGGTTTTGGATATGGAGGCAAGATTGTTTTTGGTTCAAAAGAAAAGTTAGAAATTTTTCCCCTTGATATAAAACCAAATGCCTGTGGAATGCTTGTTGGTGGAATAAATTCCCTTCCCCCCTATGAAAAACTTATAAAAAATCTTTTAGATCTTCAGGAAAAAAATATCAAAATTGATGGAATAAAGATAAAATGGGACTTTTATGAATCAAACCATTTTATTGATATATTTGAGGTGGAGCCCCTTGAGGGAGACTCTTTTCCTCCCTATGCTTTTATACTTCATACCTCTTCCTCTGAGCTTAAAAGAGAGACAAAAAAGGGAATAGGTCTTTATTTTGACGAAAGCAGAGCCTTGAAAGAGAAGGCAAAAGTTCTTGATACACCTTTTGGGAAACTCCATTACCTTGAAGGGAAAGATGCAGAGGAGTATTACAGTTTCTATTTTTATGCAGATGATTTTTCAAAAAGGAAAAGGCTCATAGCTGCTGAAAATCTCTTTGGGTCTTTTGACATTATATCAAATGAAACCCATCAGGGAATTTTAAATAAAGGAGAAATTCTTCTTGGTGCCCATTATTTTGAGGATGATAAAAAGATTTTTCCCTTTGTTATGAGGTCAGAATTACCAGCATACCTTGTAAAAGGGATAAAGAATTTGAAAAAAGAGGTGATAAAGACTCTTGGATTTAATAAAAGAGCCAAAAAATACGGTTTAATGGATTCTATGAAAAATGCCAATATAATACCCCATGGCTCTGGTTATAATTTCCCTCATATTTTAAAAATAAAGGGTGTTAAAGAAATAGAGGGAAAAAGACTTTTTGAAATTCTTTTAACATGGGGAACAGAGGGTATCGAATTCATAAGGTCACCAAGGGACCTTCCTTTTGAATATAGGGGACAAAAGGTATTTATAAGGTCCTTAGAACTTTCCCTTTTCAAACCTGTTGCAAAACTTCATCCTGTTTATGTTCTGAAGTTTTAAAAATATGAAAATTGGAATTTCCTTTGATTTAAAACCCGAGAATATTCCTTCAGGTCTTCCAGAGGATATCTATGAAGAATTTGATTCAGAAATGGTTATAAATGCTTTAAAAAAAACAATTGAAAGTTTTGGACACAAAGTTTTGCTTCTTGGAGGTGGAAAAGACTTTGTTGAGAAAGTATTGGTAGAAAGACCTGATTTTGTTTTCAACATTGCTGAAGGATTTGGAACAAGGTCAAGGGAGGGACATGTTCCCTCTGTTTGTGAGATGCTTTCCATACCCTATTTGGGTTCTGATCCCCTTGCTTTAAATATAACCCTTGATAAAGAAATCTGTAAAAGATTTGCAAAATCTCTTGGAATTAGAACTCCCTTTTTTAAAGTAATTAAAAACAAAAAGGAAATTAAAAATTTTAAATTTAAATACTTTCCATGTGTTTTAAAGCTTAAAGATGAGGGTTCGAGTATAGGGCTTAGGCTATCTTCAAGGGTAAATAGCCTTTCTGAATTAAAAGAAAAAGCAGAAGAACTTTTTGAGAAATACAATAAACCTCTCCTTGTTGAAAAATTCATAGGGGGTAAGGAGATTACAGCAGGAATTATAGGAAATGAGAAAATAAAATTTTTCGGTTTAATGGAAATAAAACCCAAAAAACTTAAAAACTCAGAGTTTTTATATTCCCTTGAAGTAAAAAGAAATTTTAAAGAAGAAGTAGAATATATAGTTCCACCTGATATTCCAGAAAGGACTAAAAAAGAGATAAAAAGATATGTGTTAAAGCTCTTTAAATTTCTTGGATTAAGGGATTTTTCAAGATTTGATTTCAGACTTGATGAAAATTATGATCCTTACTTTCTTGAAATAAATCCCTTGCCGGGTCTTAATCCTGAAACAAGTGATTTATCTATAATGGCATATAAAATGGGATTTAAATATGAAGAAATTATAAAAGATATTTTGGAAAGCGCCTTTGAAAGATATGGGATTAAAGGATAAAAGAAAGATCTGTATCCTATTTAATAAGCCTGAAGAAAGGGATTTACCTGACAGAAAAGGTGTTATGGATGAGGTAAATTTAGTTGGCAAAACCCTTTCAAATTTAGGATATTCTTATTTTCTTTTACCTGTTGGGGGAGATTATAAATGGATTGATATTTTGAAAAAAAGAGATTTTGATTTAGTTTTTAATTTATGTGAGGACTTTGAAGGAAATCCTGAAGGAGAGGCTTACATTGCAGGAATTCTTGAAACTCTTAAAATTCCCTATACAGGTTCTCCGCCTTCTGCTTTTTATCTATGCTTTGATAAAATAAAGGCAAAGATAATCGTTTCCCATTATGGAATAGAAACACCCCCCTATTTTACTCTGGATAAGGAATCTCCGGATTTTTTACCTGTCATTTTAAAACCCAGAAAAGAAGATGCAAGTCTTTTTATTGAAAAGAAAAATGTAATATTTAATGAAAGGGAATATTATGAAAGAGTAAAAGAGCTAAGGGGTAAAAACATAGAATTTTTTGCAGAAAAATTTATTGATGGGAGGGAATTCAATGTTTCGGTATTTGATGAGAGAGTAATAGCAATAGGAGAGGTAATTTTTAAAACAGAGCCAAAAGTTTTAACATACAGTTCAAAATGGGATGTAGATAGTGAGGATTATATCAGAACCTCTTCCAATTACCCTGCAATTCTTGATGATAAAAAAAGAAAAGAAATTGAGGAAATTTCCTTAAAAATTTTCAAAATACTTGAGATGAGAGATTATGGAAGAATAGATTTTAGGATGGATAAAGATGGTAAAGTTTATTTTATTGAAGCAAATCCCAACCCTGATATATCAAGAAATTCGGGATTTTATAGAGCACTTCTTTATGCAAGAATTCCCTATGAACTTTTTATAAAACACTTAATAGAAAGGACAATTGAAAGAAATATCCCATGTTTTGCACTTGGAAATAAAAATGCTTGAAAATAAAGCACTTTCTTTAGATTATAGAGAAAACAAAAATGTCAAACAAGTTTCAACTTTTTGAGTCCACCCTCCTCTTTTCTTTGAACTTCTATATTTCCCTTTATCAAAAACATTTCAATTGTATTGCAAACTTTTGCTGAAATTAAATGACCACCTTTAACCTTTTCATCCTTTGTTCCGATGGTTATGTGGAAATGATAAGGTGGTTCTGTTTTAGGGGTTATTATTCCGGAAATTGAAAGGAGTTCTGAAGGATTTTTCTCCTCATGCACCTCATACTCTTTCCCATTCCAGTAACCCATTTTGACTTCCTTCATCATTCCCAGCGCAGAAACAACAACAAGAACTTTATCATCTTTAAATTCCTCAACCAGTTTTTTTATATTTTTAAGGAAGTCCTCATTATCCTCCATTACAACTGCTATAAATTTACCGTTAACTTTAAACTGCATTTTAAACTCCTTTTTAAATTTAAGGTTAAAGGTTGAAGATAAATTTTTTCAAATGAAATTGAAGTTTTAAAAAATTGAGGAAAACAATAATTTCTGAATTTTTTGATTTTATTTAAAGATTTAAGTTATAATTAGAGGAAATTTTGAAGTTTTACCATGGTGGAGTCGTGAAGAAAACTATCCTGAATCAATTCTTAAAAATCTTAAGGACTGTGATATTGTTCATATTCAGCATGAATACAGCATTTACAAATTTGATGAGAGATTCATGGCACAAAAATTATAAATAAACCAAAATTAGAAGCAAGCTTAACCCATGTTTGACAAAATTTGAGATAAAAATTCGAATTTTTGATAATAAAAATTTAATCTACCTTTTCAAAACCCCTTCACAAAATTCTGATTTTAAAAAGGAAGGGTGGTAAAAGTAGTGTCAAACAAAGGTTATTTCTTCTCTATCAAATTGGGAACAGGATACAAATTTCAACAATACTTGACTTTTAACTTTTTAAAACCTTATAATTAGGATTGCTAATTTAAAGTTATGAAAAAAATTGAAAATAAAATAGCGGATTTAATTGAGAAAATTTCAGAGATTATAAATTATATACATTGGGAAATATGGAAAAAAACAGGTGTTTCTCCTTTAATGGCTAAAATTATGGAATATATATATCAAAATCCCTTAAATTTTAGGAATCCTGCAAAAATTG
>Ga0197143_1001315_pt1 | contig 21291 bp, 23 predicted proteins | sample GBS70_MetaG_FD_148603 | JGI IMG/M metagenome (GOLD analysis project Ga0197143, IMG submission 148603) | Sediment microbial communities from Great Boiling Springs, Gerlach, Nevada, United States - GBS 70_MetaG | ecosystem: Environmental > Aquatic > Thermal springs > Hot (42-90C) > Sediment...
TCCTCACCCTGATTGTGCCGTATGTGTTTTTGAGGTTTGAGACCGTTGTCCCAGCCCCCATGTTAACCCACTCTCCGACGATACTGTGACCCAAGAACCCGTAATGTCTCTTATTCGAGTATCCAAAGATGACAGTATGTTCAACCTCGCCTCCGACCCTACAGACGGGCCCGATACATGAGCGTGAAACGACAGAGCCTGAAACAACCAATGTGCCCTCCCCCAAGTAGCAGGGGCCAACAAGCTTGGTGAATGCTTCAACATGGACATTATTGTCCAAGACCACGGGCCCCTCCCTGCCATCCAACACCACACATCCTTCGACCTCGACGCCATTCTTCACGAAAACATTACCACGCACGTTCTCGCTTCGATAAATTTCTCCACGGGCCTCGGAGCCGATTAAAGCAGGGCCAAGGTAAACAATTTCCCACGGATACCTCAAGAGCCTGAGATGGGGGGCTTCCTCAACCCTATCAAAAAGTGAGTGAGGAATTTCACCGCCTTTCAGAAAGTTGTATATTTTTTCTACGCGTTCTTTTTTGAGGCGGGCGGCGGCAACCCTGCCATCCTTGACCAACGCCGTGTTTTGGTCCAAGCCTTTTATACGTGCGGCAGTATCCATGTCCACTACTAGGAGACCGTTCACAAGGAGCAGGTTTTCGGTGGGCGGCTCGTTGACGGGGTTGTAGGGATGTTGCTCCCGCAGTACTGGGGCGAGGTGGTCTCGGGTGTAAAAATATGCTGACGTGTCGATGGCTAGGTGCTGGTTTATTTTGTCCAGCAGGGTCGTGGTGCCGCATAGAAGCTTGTATGCGGGACGTGTCAGGGTGAGTGGCCCGAAGTTCTCAACAGCTGTATCCTCGAAGACCGCTATCTCCACAGCCAGATCATGGGCCAGCCCTCAATTAATCAGTATCGCTCTGTCAACACGTCCCAGAAGCTTCTCAACCCTCACCCTCTCGAGCCCCGACAGATTAGTCCCGTAGTCTTGGTCTAGCCTATGTCCGTAATAGGCTGTTGCGATGAAGGTTTCAGCCGGGGCTATGTATCTTTCAAGGTCGTCGACGTCAGCTCCGTGGAGATATATGGTTAAGTCGTTAATGGCGAGGTGTTTCGTCGGCGACTCAACATATGCCCTCAGCAGGAGGTTGGCCTCCTCCACGTTGTGTCTAACGTATCTATGCAGGTCTTCGGCGTTGCAGGCCATTAGTCGCGGAGCGTAAACACGGCTGGGCCTCAGATACCTAATTCCACCGAGCTCCATGAATTCAGTCAGAGCTAAACCCACTCCGGCTACCCCCCCGGGCGCAAGGTCGATAACAGTGATGTCAAGGTCTCCAACAAGATATCTAAGCTCTTCCAGAAGCCTGGCCAGCAAACGTGTTTTTCCGCTGCCAGCCTCGCCGTAGATAACCGTTCTCCGCCCCAGCAGATCACGTGCCTCGATGCTCAACCCCCTGCCGCTGCCCTCTCCCTCCTCAGCCCTATCCATTCAAGTACACCATATCTGTCGAGGGCTGTCAGGAAGATAAACCCTGCGAGTGCGCCTGTAACCGAGCTAATAGCCCATCCGCCCCATAGAAGTAGGAGTGCGGGGAACCAGCCAAGCGTCTGAACGTTCTTCAACATCGTCGCAGCCGGCCCTATTGACGGGCCTACGTAGGGTGCTACGATGGCAAGGGCTATGGTTCCGCCTATCAAAACCGTTCCAATAGGCTCCGCCAAGGCCGCTGCGAATCTGGCGCGTGAACCAGTCATACGTGAAAAAATGATGTAGGTTAGGCCAACGAGTACAGCGCCCGGGATTCCGCCCGGGTAGGCGAATATAGTCCCCATGCCTAACGCGATTCTTACAGTGCCTATTATCACCGCCACAACAGCTCCCCAAAGTGGTCCGAGCATTACCCCTGAGAGGACGTTTATGAAGTGCTGGCCCGGAAAAGCTCTCGAGCCCAGCCACTCGAACCAGAGAGGTGAAATCACCACTCCTAAGGCGGAGAGGAGGGATGCTAGGGCTATCTTCTTGGTAACTGCCGTGTTTTTCATCAAACATTTTTAACTGCTGTAAAATATAAGCATAGGAATAACTCGCTTATCCCCAAACCCAGAAACGGCTCGTAACATAGTTCACCAACGTCCCAACCCCAACCCCCACCAAGTTGGAGAGTAGGTAGTAGATGTGAAATATGTCTGTCAGAAGATATAGGACAAGAAGTGTTGTGGCGGCCCCGAGAAGGCGTGAGCCGTGGAATTTGATGAGGCGTTGGGATACGCCGCCGGCGGCCGCCTTGTCGCGGAAAGTCCAGACTTCGTTTAAGTAAAAGTTGTTTAGTATGGAGAGCTCTAGGCTTATGGCTGCGGCCGCGAGATACAGCCTCTCGCCGAAAACGAAAGAGGTCAGGAGATAAAGTGCTACCGTGTTAACCACTACCCCGACTATCCCCACAACCGCAAACTTGAGAAACCTAGCAAACTCAAACCGGATGTCAATGTCTTTCAACAAAAAACCTTCACTCAACGTATCCGGTTAAAGTGCTCTGCCCCGCCTGTGAGACAAAGTCTGAAAACCTTACACCGGCCCTCCTCAGCTGAAGCCTCCCATCTTGCTGCAGTATCTCCTGAAACAGCTTTCGCAAAATCTTCAACACATCCTCGTACGGTGTGCCGGGCCTTATCTCTTCCTGACGCGTGATTGTTCGAAGGTCGGAGGTTATCGCCACAGCCCCAACTCTCGACGCGGCTGCTTGTAACGCCTCCATCCGTGCCAACCCATCGGCGACAGCCCTTGAAAGCTCTCCAATCACGTCTTCCACGTCCCTTGTGTTCCTCTTAAGGGTTATAATCCTGCTTACCTGCTTCGGCGGAGGCCTTGGCTTAACCGGCTCATCGTATTTCCCGCGGGCGGCGAAATAGATGTATTCAGCCCTCTTACGTCCGAAAAGCTTCTCCAACGCCTCGAGGCTCAGCTGTTTCAGGTCTTTGACCGTTTGAATCCCCATTTCCGCGAGGGATGCTGCTGTCTTGCTGCCTATCCCTGGGATGCTGTTTACTGGCAGTCGTGAAAGGAAGTCTTCCACTTCCTCAGGTTTCACAACCCTTAAGCCGTCAGGCTTTGAGACGTCTGCAGCAATTTTGGCCACCACCCTGTTAGGTGCCACGCCTACACTACAACTAAGCCCTGTGGCTCTCAGTACCTCCATCTTCATCCCAGCCACGTACTCAGCGGCCCTATCAAAATCGCCGCCAACCCTGTGAGTTATGTCGAGGACAGCCTCATCTATGCTCTCAATCCTCATCCCATCCGCATACTTTGCGAGAATAGACATTACATGTCTAGATACTTTGGTGTAGTGTTGGAGGCGTATAGGTAGGAAGACTGCGTCCGGCGGCAAAAGTTTCTTAGCCCTTTTGATAGGTATGCCAGCCCTGACGCCATATCTCCGTGCCGGGTAGTTCGCTGTGCTGACTACGCCGCTATCTTCCGTCCGCCCTGAGTAGACACAGACCACAACTGGTTTCCCTACAAGCTCTGGTCTCTCCACTTCCTCAACTTGTGCGAAAAAATAATCAAGGTCGACGAAAGCCACAACCTTCTCCAAGCCCATTAAAGATCAACTGCGACTTTCTTAAATTATTATCCGTGCCATAAACATTCGACCAACAAATATGTTTGTTTTTTGGGGTACGGGATTTATATGTTTGTGAGACATGTGTCTGTGGGTATGGCTAAGGTGGCCGTCGCCCGCGGAGAGGCCCTGTTTAGCTACAGCTTCCCCGAACCCCATCCGCTAAACAGGGTGAGGCTGGAGAGATTTTACGAGCTACTTGACAGGGAAAACCTCGGAGATAGTATTGCGTTTATCGAACCTGAAATGTCCACAGTTGAGGATATAATGCTTTTCCACACAAAGGCCTACGTTGAGTTTGTGAAGGAAAAAAGTCTGAAGGGCTATGGATACCTCGACTATGGCGACACTCCTGCGTTTCAGGGCTGCTACGAGGCCTCTGCGTACGTCGTCGGCACAACTCTCAAGCTACTAAAACTAGTCCTTGACGACGTCTTCAAAACCGCCTTTAACCCTATGGGTGGACTCCACCACGCCAGGAGAGACAGGGCTGGAGGCTTCTGTATCTTCAACGACGCGGCAATAGCTATAGAGTATCTTCTCAAAAAGAGGGGGTTGAAGGCCGTTGCCTACGTGGACATAGACGCACATCACGGGGACGGCGTCTGCTATGACTTCTACTCAGACGAGAGGGTGGTATTCGCCGACATACATCAGGACGGCCGAACCCTCTACCCGGGGACGGGTTTTAGACATGAGATGGGTGAGGGAAGAGCCCAAGGACATAAGCTCAACATACCTCTTCTCCCATACTCGGGGGATGAAGAGTTCATTAAGGCCTTCCAAGAGGTTGAAGAATTTCTCGAGAGACATGAGTTCGATTTCATGCTTCTACAGTGTGGTGCTGACGGCTTGATGGGAGACCCGTTGACAACGCTGCAATACTCCGAACGAGCGCATGGATACGCGGCCTCAAGGTTGAGGGAAATTTCGTCGCGAAAGTGTGAAGGTAGGATTTTGGCGATGGGTGGCGGAGGCTACAGCCCGGAAAACGTCGCAAGGGCCTGGACGGCTGTAGTGAAAGCGCTTGCTGAGGACTGAAAAGAAGGGTATCAGGGCCCTAGGCATAGCTGAAAGCTTTCGGAAGGAGGTGGGAAGCAGGGCTGTTTTAGCCGGTGTTGTCATGCGTTCGGACCTCCTAGTTGACGGTGTCGTACTAACTTACTGCACTGTTGGAGGCACGGATTCAACCGAGGCCCTCATAACGATGTGGGGCAACCTTAGGAGAGAAGATATTAACATAGTGTTTCTGGGCGGAAGCGTGATAAGCTGGTTCAACATAGTTGACCTACCGCGCCTCCACCAAGCCATAAACACACCCCTTGTCTGCATAACGTACAGGGAGTCGAAAGGGTTGAGGGATGTTCTAATCAGGCGATTCCCAGAGGACTGGGAGACCAGGCTGAGGTTACATGAGATGAACGGTGAAAGGGTTGAGGTCAATCTATGGACAGGCTACAGGCTTTACGTTAGGTGTTTCGGCGTTGAGATGGAGGATGCTGTAAAGGCTTTGAACAGATTTACTCTGAGCGGCCGCTACCCTGAGCCCGTCAGGGTAGCCAAACTTGTGGCCAGAAGTGCGTTAAACTACCTCCAGCCTGTAGTCAACCACGGAGCCGGGGCCGACGACATAGGCGGGAAAGCCGTCTGAGAGAACTACAACACCTGCTGAAAGCCTTGACCCTTCGCAGACGATTGCATTACGTAGTCTGCTCTGGGGGCCTATGTGGCATTCCTCGAGGATGACGGTTGACGAGATAATACTCCCCTCCGCAACAACCGACCCTTCACAAACCATGACAGGCCCTTCCAACACACACCCATTTCCTATCCTCACACCTCTGCCGATGTAGAGCGGGCCCTTGAGGACGACATCACGACCAAGCTCAACTTCACCGGAAATAACGACCTTGTTTCCGAAGAGCTTATGCAGATATTGTATGTTTGCTTTCAAGAAGTCGGCCGGCCTCCCGATATCAAACCACCAGTCTCCACCGACCGTGTAAACGCCTACGCCATGCCCTCTTCCAGCAAGCAGGTTAAGGGCATCCGTCAGCTCAATCTCGCCACGCGGAGATAAACCAACCTCACCCAATACCTCATGGACGGACTGCCTGAGAAAGTAAATACCTGCGTTAACGGCTCCCGGTTCACCGGTTTTCTCTCCTATTCTCACTAGCTTGCCGTGCTCATTTATAATGGAACCATAAAGTTCAAGCTCATTCTTCTCAACGGCTACCAGTGCACCATCAAACCCTCCATCCTCGCAGAAAGAACGCAGCCCCTTAAGGATGTCAGCGGATACGGTGACATCACCGTAGACAACGTAAAAGTATTCCTCGCCCGCCAAAAAACTCCGGCATTCTCTCAAGGCCTGCCCCGTTCCCCTAATGTCCTTTTGATGTATGTATGTGATGTTTCTCAAATCATCCAAAGCTTTGACAACTTTCTCACCCATGTAACCGATTGTTACGCCGACTTCTGAGACCCCCGCCTCAAACAGGGCCTCCACAACATGTCTGACTATAGCCTTCCCTGCCAGCGGCAGAACATGCTTCGGCCTGCTGGCCGTTAGAGGCGCAAGCCTTTTCCCATAACCCGCCGCAAAGACGACGGCCTTCAAACCGTTAGCATCTAATACCGGGGACCTTATATAACGTGGGGCTCCATGGGTCTTCTCTTCATAGGAGGAGGCCTCGGCGGTCTGCGGACACTTACGATGGAGGCTGTCGAGGCTTTGAAGGGCTGTAAACGTATCTATGTCGACACATACACGAGCATCTGGCAGCATGAGTTTTTGGAAGAGGTTAAGGTTCTCGCCGCCGAGGTTGTTTTGGCTGGAAGGACTATGCTGGAGGACAGGATGCGTGAAATCGTCGAGGAGGCAGCTCTCCACGATGTAGGAATTCTAATCCCAGGCGACCCCTTCATCGCGACAACACACACAGCTTTAAGGGAGCTGGCTCACAGAAGGGGAGTCGCAACCAAAATAGTGCATGGCGTCTCTGTTTTAACGGCCTCCATATCGGCATCCGGACTCCACGTTTACAAGTTCGGCCGAACCGCCTCGGTACCTAATACAGAGGACATGGAACAGTTTAGACAGCCGTTACTCGCGGTCGAGGAAAACCTCTCCAGAGGACTACACACGCTCTTGCTGCTGGATACAGCCAAAGGCGGGTTGACAGCCGGTCAAGCCCTCACCAAGCTAGTGGAGGCCGAGAGGGTCTTAGGAAGAAGTGTTTTACGCGGAAACATGCTTGTCATCGCCCTAGCTAGACTCGGCTATACAGACGAAACAATCTGCGCGGACCTACTTGACCGTATGAGGCAAAGGCAGCTCCCGCCACCCCCCCACGTCCTCATCATACCGTCACAACTCCACTTCACTGAAAAAGAGATTGTTTCAACATATAGTGACTCTGAAGCTGTTAAGGAGGCAATTGCTTACAACCCTGTTCGAGAACGGTTATACACCTACACCGCTAAGTGTCGGAGGATTATCCGCCTTTTATCATCTCGGCCCGGGCGTGAGGATTACATTAAATATGTAGAGGCCTACATCGACGACGCTGAAAAATTCATGGAAGTAGGTGATTTGACTAACGCGCTGCTGGCGGTAGGCTATGCAGAAGGGCTTCTGGACGCGCTAAGACTTCGGGGTGAGGTGAGCTTCGAGTGGTGAAGCAGAAAGTTGTGTTAACCACGGGAGCATTCGACATACTCCACCTAGGGCACATGCTGATGCTTAGGGATGCTAAGAGGCTAGGAGGCCCCGGTTCCAAGCTCGTCGTGGTCGTGGCCTCGGACAAGACAGTGAGACGCAACAAGGGTAGGCAGGTAATCTTCACCGCCAGCGACCGGAAAAAGATGGTTGAGTTTCTCAAACCAGTGGACGAGGCGTTAATCGGCTACGACCCCTTATCCTTTGAAAAGGTGCTGAAAAAAGTAAAACCGGACATCGTCGCCTTCGGATATGACCAACATAAAATACGCAGGGCCTTCGAGAAGTACTGCAGGGAGAACAACATCAAAGTCCGTATCATCACTCTCAGGAAACATAGGTTAAATCCGTCCAGCAGCAGTGATGTTATAAGGAAAATTTTAGGGAGGAAGCTGAGGAAGTGAAACCCCTGGCTTGTAGCCCTCGTAGAAAACTTTGGGCGGAAGTGTGGCCGAGATACGTATGAGCGAGCCGTCCTTTAACCCGAGCTTTTCCCTTAGGTTTGCAGGGGCCACCAGCTCTATTACAGAACTGTCGTAAAGCGTTCTCTCAGGGAAAACTGCTACAGCGTGTTCACAGTCGTTGACTAAAACGTGGACGGCTTTCACCGAGCCGTATGTTCTGTGTTCATCTTTAAACCCGCTTATCTCGATGTCGGCGTACTTCTGGAGAAGCAGCTTGTTCTCGATGGAGTCTTTTGAAAGGAGTGAAACGTTAAGCGTCCCCGGATAGGGAATGAAGCCGAGCTTTTCCTCCATCTGCCGCACGTAGCCAGGAAGGCTCATGTAGTAGTTCCCCTCACCATAGCCTGTGAAGACCCTTCCCTCCATGGCGATTTTTACAGGTCTTTCAAAGATCAGCTTCAAGGACAGATAGAGGTCGAGGAGACGTGAAATACCCTTCTGCGTCAGCTTGACGTAGCTTACCCTGCCAACGACACGCCGCTCAATAAGCCCCTCCTTCTCCAAGATTATTAACAGTCTTGAGGCTGACTGCTGGGAGGTGTTAAACTGCTTGGACAAGATAGGGGTCGTAATCTTCAGACTGTTTGTTATCGCACCTGTCTCCGCAAGGAATATCAGGACCTTTTCCCGGAGCGAGAGGCTCTGCAACTCTCGATTCAAATTGGCTGTCCTGTCATATAAGCCTTGATGGCGGTCTACCACTTTTAACATGATTTATCGTTTTTGGTAACGGTGTTAGACTGGCAGCGTCTCCTCCGCCTTCAGACCCTCCTGTGTATAGAGGAGAAGGTCTATTCCGTTACCGCTTCCCGCATCCCTTCCAATGGAGGCCTTAACGGATCTCGCCGCCAGTTCAAATATTTCTTTGGCTGACATATCTCTCCGGTAGCTGCTCTCAATAACCCCAACCGCGATCTCAGCCCCCGTCCCGACAACAGCGTAGTCATCCTCTATCATTGAGCCTAAAGGGTCTAGGACTATGACGTGCGGGCCTTCCCGGTCGACGCCCCCCACAATCGTCTCCATGAAGTAGGGGAAGTATCTGTTTCCGAAGAGGTTTAGCGAAAGCATTTTGGCGACTGTTCTCACGCTTGGCTCAACGTTCTGCTCAAGCCGGTAGAGGTTCGCATAGGCCTTAACCTCCTTCAACACGTTCTGCATGTCTGCCACGACACCGGCGCAAGCGGCCCCAACATAATTGGTTATTTTGAAAACTTTCTTCGCCTGCTTAGACATGACGAAATAGCCGTATGCAAAGCGTTTCTCAGCGGCAATAACCACGCTGTCGACACCTCTTATGCCGACTGTTGTGGCACCAGGGTAATAGAGCGGTGCAGCCAAATCCTAAACCCGTGGGATGCACGTATCAGCCATTATTAACCCTTAACACGGCTTATCCATAAATCCCGTTAATAGGAATTGGAGACGGTATGGTTGAGTACCTCGAGCTCGACGGTTCGGTAGGGGAGGGCGGGGGGCAGGTTTTGAGAGTGGCTTTAGCGCTCTCAGCCATTCTAAACAAACCCCTTCACATCTACAATATCCGAAAGAAGCGGGATAACCCTGGGCTTAGGAACCAGCATCTCACGGCGGTTAGAGCGGTGCAGGCTGTCTGCGGGGGAGCTGTTAGAGGCGGAGTCGTTGGCTCCACAGAGCTCTACTTCCAGCCGGGGCCGATAAAGTCTGAGGACCTCAAACTAGATACAGGGACCGCTGGAAGCACCATGCTTGTTCTCCAATCACTCCTGCCAGTCCTATGCTACGCCCCCCGCGAGACAAGGTTCCAGGTTAAGGGGGGAACAAACAACCCCAACGCCCCATCCTACGAATACTTCGAGCAAGTATTCATACCCACCGTACGCAGGATGGGCCTCAACGCAGGACTCAGACTCGTTAGACGCGGCTTTTACCCACGTGGGGGCGGCGTCGTCGAGGGCTATTGCAAACCAGTGCAGAAGTTCACAAACCTCAACCTAACCTCTAAGCCGGAAGTTCTTGAAGTCTTCGGCAAGGCTTATACATGCCGTCTGCCACATCATGTTGCTGAGAGGATGGCATCCTACTGTGAGAAGGTTCTGAAGGCGGGAGGCTATAACGCCCGGATTGAAAGGGAGGTTCTCGCGGAGGGGGATGCGTCCTGTGCTCTAGACCCAGGTGCCGGCATATGTGTTGTGGCGAGATGCGGTGAAGGGGTTTTGCTGGGGGTGGATAAGCTAGGTGAGAGAGGGGTGCCCGCTGAGAGGGTTGGAGAGGCGGCGGCGCAAATGCTTCTGGAGGAGCTTTCACGCAACGCACCTGTCGACAAACATCTCGGCGACATGCTTGTCATATATGCATCTCTAGCTGAGGGCCGAACCGTTTACGAGGTGACGTCTCTCACAAGCCACACCACAACAAGCATAGAGGTTTGCAGGTTGCTGACCGGCTGCAAAGCCTCCTACCATGGAGAGATCGGCGGCAGGGGAAGGGTAACGGTTGACGGAATAGGATTTTTCAACGATAAAATATGAGCTGAAAATAGTGTGGCGGGATGAAGAGAGGGCTTTTCATCGGAAGGTTCCAGCCCTTCCACCTCGGTCATTTGGAGGCAGTCAAGTATATTCTAGAGAGGGAGAGCGAATGCATAATTGGGATAGGGAGCGCACAGTACAGCCACACATTTGAAAACCCATTCACAGCCGGCGAGAGGATCGAGATTATCCAGAGAACCCTCAAACACGCCGGAGTTGACATGTCCAGATGCCACATCATCCCAATACCTGATATTGGCGAACATAGGCTCTGGGTCTCCAGGGTCGTATCGTTCTGCCCCAGCTTCCAGACAGCATATAGTAACAACAGCTTGGTGAAGGTCTTGTTCGCGGAGGCAGGGTACAGTGTCGAGGCAGTCCCGTTCCACAACCGCGGCCTCTTGATGGGTACGGAGATTAGGAAACTTATGGCTCAGCGGGGAGACTGGCGTAGCAGACTCCACCCAGAGGCCGTGAAATACCTTGATTCCATCAGATGTGAAGAGAGGCTTGCCTCTATACTTAAAGACGACCTTTAACCAGTTTTAAGACATCCCCGGCCTTAAGACCGAATTTTTCAGCAGCGTTCCCTTGATTTACCGCGAGTTCCAGGTAGCCTGTGCCTCCGACCGTCAGCAAAACCTCCCCAGGGCCGGCCTCCGAATAATATTTTGTTAAAATCGCTTCCGCAAGCTTAGTATCCCGGACATAAACATCGGACGTCCTCCAGTCTCCCGTTAACGGGCCACGGTGGCTGAGTATGGCGTTCCCGAACCTGTCGACGTGTAGAACTCTTACCTCCACATAGTCCACCCCGTAGACAGGCTTAGGAATCTCCAGCACAGCGATGGCGGTTTTCTCTTCCAGCAATTCCTCACATGAAAAGCCTGCCGCCAGCTTTCCCACAACATGTGCAAAAACATCCCTGCCGTGAAATGTCCTCGAGATATTATCCATTCGCTCCACTCTGATCCTGTAAATGTTTGTGATTCCCTCAGATGATGCGGCATGGTATAGGAGTCCTGTATCGGGGCCCACAAACACTTTACCGGAGGATGTCTTGACTACTATAGCATCCCTAACACTACCTACTAGTGGGTCCACCACCGCCAGGAATATTGTTCCGCCCGGGAAGGTTTTTGCCGCAAGGCTCAGGAGGAAAGCGCCTTGGAGCGTGTTGAAGGGCTGGACGTCATGTGTTATGTCAACAATTACAGCTGTGGGACTGTAACTTAGTATCACAGCCTTCACCTCAGCGACGTAGGTGTCTTTGGTTCCGAAATCCGAGAGCAGGGCTACAAGCCTCATGTTTTTTACCAGCGCCCGAACAGAAGTCTTGATGGCTGGATTTAAACAAGTCATAGTAGTCAGAGCCGACCTGAAGATGAGCGTGGGAAAGACCGCTGCTCAGGTAGCCCATGCATCTGTCCTAGCATATGATGAGGTAAGGCGCCGGCGGCCGGAGTGGGTGAGAGCTTGGTTTGATGGGGGGCAGAAAAAGGTAGTTTTAAGGGTCGGCTCGGAGGAGGAGCTGAGACGTCTTTACAGTGCTTGCCAAATAAGCGGGCTTCCGTGCTGTATTGTTGAGGACGCGGGGCTGACCGAGCTCCCGCCCGGGACCGCAACGGCACTTGGAATCGGGCCGGCTCCGGAAAAGGAGGTTGACAGGCTTACTGGAAGTCTGCCTCTTCTGTAACTTTATCAAGAAGCTTCCAGGAATAAAGTGGGATGGGTTCGCGAGCCACCTACATTCTCGTAGCGGCCAACGTTGTAATCTGGCTTTTCATCACACTCTTCGTGTCAAGAAGTCAGGCCGTTCTCTCCTCGTTCCTGCTCACGTTCGGAGTCGTCCCCATCTTTGTAGTCAACGGCGTAAACCTCTTCTCCCTCATCACCTACATGTTTGTCCACGTGGACTTCTTTCACATACTTCTTAACATGTATGCACTACTGTTGTTCGGAAGAGATGTAGAGGACTATGTCGGAACCGGCAAATTCCTGTTTCTCTACTTTGTTAGCGGCGTCGCAGCCGCACTCTTCCATGTATTCTACTTCGTCGCCTTTCTCTCGCTCAACTGCTCGCCTTACGTCAGGCCTATTCCGCAGACATGCCTAATACCCTCGATAGGGGCTTCGGGGGCAATCTTCGGACTTATGGGGGCCTACCTCGTCTTCTTCCCATTTAGAAGACTCTACGCATTCCTAGGATTCATACCAATCGTTGCACCAGCCTTCGCGGTCATCGGCTTCTTCGTATTGATACATACCCTCTTCATGCTTACAACACCATTCAGCACGATTGCCTACACAGCCCACGTGGGAGGTTTTGCCGCAGGCCTTCTGTTGTCGCTACCATTTAGAGAGATGAAAACAACATACTTCTTTTACGAATAGCAAAGATATAAAAAGAGCCAGCCCATACAAGTGATATGTCAGCCTTTCTTGCAAGAGGGCCTAAGATCTTCCCCGGGCATTTCAAGACGGGGATATTCGGTTATAGGTTCACGGACTCGAGCTCCATCGTTAATATGGTGGAGGAGTCGGAGGTCAAGCCTGAGAAGGTTGACGAGGTTGTTGCACAGTATGGTGTGGAGAAGGTCAATAGGTTAGAAACCCCTAAAGGGGTGGAGTACGTGCTTTACAGGTTCAGAAATTTCAGACTCATCCGCTATTTGCTTAACTGGGGCCGTATGGCTTCGCTATTTCCAGCTCACATAACAACAGCGTGCTGCTCAGTCGAGTTTGCGGCAACCCATTCACCACGCTACGACCCGGAGAGGTTTGGGTGGCTGCCGGCCACAGGAAGCCTCCGGCAGTCCGACGTGCTGGTTGTCGAGGGCACTGTTACCTCGAAGATGGCTATGCGTCTCCGGTTAGTGTACGACCAAATGCCCGACCCGAAATGGGTCATCGCTATGGGTGCGTGCGCGATAAGCGGCGGGCTCTACGCAAAGGACAGCTACAACGTTATTCAGGGAATAGACGATATATTGCCGGTGGACGTCTATGTACCCGGCTGCCCGCCCAGGCCTGAAACCTTTTTCCAAGGTATTCTACTGCTCAGGGAAAAAATCCTTTACGGTGGTGTTGCCTGATGTCTCTCCAAACCTTAGTGGGTGAGATTGAAACAAGGTTTACTGGGGTTGTTATCGAGAAGATTGTTGATGAGAAGAAGCTGGTCAAAATTGTGGTTAGTCCAGAAAACATTAAGTCTGTTGCATTATATTTACGGGACAGCCTAGGATTTGACCATGTAAAGGCGGTCACAGGTGTTGACCTGAGCCGTCTCCTAAAGAAAGAGAGCCGTATAGAGGTAATCTACCACCTCGGGTCCTACACACGGGAAGAGCTGTCAAAATCCGACATGGCCCTTTCCACCAAGCTAGACAAGGCAAATCCGCGTATGCCGTCGCTTAACGACGTATGGCCAAGCTGCGAATACCATGAAAGAGAGGTTTATGAGATGTTTGGAGTTGTCTTCGAAGGTCATCCTGATTTGAGAAGACTTCTCCTGCCGGAGTACTGGATGGACATGCCGCCCATGCTTAAGGAATATGAGCCGCCGGGGAGGTGAGCTGATGTGACGGTTTTAGAGAGAAAAGAGGATGTTAGAAAGGCTGAGTTTTACGATGTTGGGGAGGCGGCGTTAAAGGTCAGCTACGGCCCGCAGCACCCCGGAACAGGACACTTCAGACTAGTTGTCACAATCTCAGGAGACACAGTGCTTGAGGCAGACCCAGACCCCGGCTTCGTCCACAGAGGTGAGGAGAAACTAGCAGAATACAAGACATGGATAACTAACATACCGCACCTCGAGAGGCCCGTCATCCTCGACTCCGCAGGCATACAATATGCATACGTGCTCGCTGTGGAGAAGCTTATGGGCGTGGAACCGCCTGAGCGGGCGAAATATCTCAGACCGATAATGGCGGAGCTTCAGAGGATAGGAAGCCACCTGTACTGGTTCGCGCTCTACGGCGTATTCCTCGGCCACTCGACGATGTTTCTCTGGTGTTTCGGCGACCGTGAATACCTTGTTGACCTGACCTCATTAATAGGCGGCCAGAGAATCACACATGCATACTTCGTCCCAGGCGGTGTAAGAAACGACGCACCCAAAAACGTCCCACAAGAGCTTGTCAAAGAGTTCTCACGGTACTACCGAATGGTTACCGGTAAAGATCTACCCCTAAACACAACCGACTTCAGAAAATACACGCTGGCAGTGTGTGAGTTCTTCGACCAAAGACTAAATGACTACTGGGACATGTTCTTCAACAACGAGCTATTCATAGCGCGAACAAAGGATGTCGGCGTACTGCGGAGGGAGGATGCGGTAAGGCTTGGGGCTGTCGGAACTACTCTGAGGGCCTCGGGCGTCGAATATGATAACAGGGTTAATAACCCCTACGACGCATACCCAAACTTCAAGTTTGAGGTTCCCGTGGGAATAAAGGGTGACTGCTACGACAGGGCGGTAGTTGGCTTCAAGGAGATGCGTGAGAGCGTGAAGATAATTATGCAGGCGGTTGAGATGATGCCCGACGGGCCCGTAAAAGCAAAGCAGCATCCGATAAACATACGGGTACCCGCAGGCGAGGCCGTAGCCAGGACCGAGGCGGCGAGGGGTGAGATGATGTACTATATAAGAAGCGACGGAGGCGACAAGCCCTATAGGGTTAAGATAAGCCCCCCCTCATTCAGGCTTCTACCAGTAATGAAATACTTGCTCAGGGGGGAGCAGATAGCTAACATACCGCCCATATACTGGTCCCTGAACTACTGGCCAGTCGAGGCAGACCGCTGAACTCTACATAAAGCTCTCGAGGCTCGTAAGCCCAACAATGCTGTCGAAATCTATCTCCAACGGGTCAAGTATTTGCTCGAAGGCAGACCTCATGTACTCGATGTATTTGTCGACATCGACGTTTTCCTTCCTGGCCAGCTGCAAAGGTGTCACACCCTCCTTGTCCTTGGTCTTGACGTAGCTGATTATATCTCCCGAACCCACCTTGACGCCCAGCGCCTGCAGTTTCTTCGCCGCCTTCACATGCTGGGGTGTCGTCTTCTCATATCTCTCAATCGTCTTGGACATCATGACCCTGAAGGCAAGCTGGTCTATCTCGAAAGTCCTGTTCTTCAGCTTCGAGTACCATAAGGCGATTGTCTCCCTAACGTTACGTTTAACCCTCTCAAGGTCTTCCGCTGTCTTGACCTCAGCCAGCTGGCGGAGAACATCGTCGAATGCCTCCTTGATGAAGACAGGTATATTCCGCTTCTTGGCAGTCAGTCCCTTAACATCAACCACCCCCTTGTCGGTTACGCCGAGGTAGTTCTTCTTCCTCCTGCTGAAGACAACGTAGCGGTAGAACTTGTCAAATTCAAGCTCTAGCCTGAATACCTCCTTAGCCCACTTAATAAGCTCACGGACCTGTGCTACGTCTTTTGCGCGGAGAAATATGGAGTCTGTGTCACCATAGATTACCTGGACCTGTAGAGAATTGGCTTTTTCAACAGCGGTTTTAAAGACATGTCTCCCTATGGCAGTCGTGCTTTCCGCGAGCGGCGGGCAGTAGAGCGGGAACTCCTCGAAGCCCAGCACGCCGTAGCTTGCGTTTAGAAAAACCTTCAAAGCCCTCTGCACGACCTCGTACCAGCTACGCAGACGCTCGTCGATATTTTTGTCTGAAGCCATTGGCTTGTACCACTTGACCCGTATGTCCCTTATGACTCCTATCAACCTGCTCTGTAGCCCCTGTCTCCTCCCACATACCCAGTGGTCGGTTTCAGGTATCTTATTCACCCTGCATTCTGGGTGTGGGCAGTTGATGGTCTCGAAACTGAGGTTGTATTCCTTTAAAATGCTGGGATACAGCGACGCGAAGTCAAGAACAGTTACGTCAAAATGTACACCCGGGACAGGCTCTACAACCATCCCACCCCTGTATTTCTTCCCCTCAATGACGGCTTTCGTCTTTGTCTCTCCTTTAGCAGCCACCAAGTCCTCCTTCCTCGGTATGAGCCAGTTAAGCCCCCTTAGCTCCCAGTACAGTAGGTTCTTTATCCAGCCGCTCACCCCGTGTCTGCAGACATCCTCTAGAGGCATTTTGCTTATCCTCGAGATAACCGCCATGAGTCTTAGAATGAGACGGTCGTTGGCTTCGACCATGTCCCGTAAAAGCCTTGAGTCACGGTAGCTGTAGTCCGCCAATTCCTGAAGCTTGAGCTCACCCAGCGGTTTCTCAAGGGATATTTTTCCAACACCCAGCATGGCTTTGGCGATGCCGTCGAGAGTAAACTCCCTGTAGCGGTTATCGAAAGCATAGACCTGTACTGATTTGTTGTTAAAGAAGCGGTAGAGGTCGAGGTGTATTCCACGCCGGAGCGATGCGCCCTCTCTCCCTAGCGTTATCGGTATTTTATTCTTAGGTATTCCAAGCTTCTCCGCCCTGTTCCTGAGATACGGTAGGTCAAAGTCGTCTCCGTTGAATGTCACAACTATCGGGTACTGCTCCAGTATCTCAAAACACCTCGCAAGCATTGAGGCCTCGTCGTCGAAGACCTCAATTGAGAACTCGCCCCCTTTAAATTCCATGTCAACTCCGTCGCGGCGTAGCAAAAGCACCCTACCAATATTCCTTGTCCCTGAAAAAGATACGGCGATAACCCTGTCCTCAGGATTGGAGGGAGACGGAACCCTAGTGGCCGATTCGCCCAGTATCTCGATGTCAAGGGCTGTAAAGTCTACGGCTGGATGCTCCGACTCCAGTAGTCTCAGCCATTTCCTCAACTCGTCAAGTTCTTCACCCCTGAAGTCGGGGAAGAACTTCCTAATGATCTCGGCGACTTTTTCATCGTCTCCATATACTGGTTCAAGCCTTCCGTTCTTCTTGCTGTGTACAAGGCTGGGTATTAGTCTGTTATCGTAGATGTAGTTTAGATGGTATGGTATGTCGGCCTCCCAAGAGGGGATGAGTTCGCGTATTGATTTCTTGCTACCTCCGACGGCAAGAGGGTCCGTGGCCTTAATCATCGTCATAGTTATGTCACGGTCGTTTATGCTGTCGTATCTCTCGACCTCGGTGAACTCGACGGCGCCGGCTTCCCTAAGCCTTGTGTCGTTTATCACCTCTGATACGGGCTTGTCTGTCAAGCAGTAGGGTTTGTGGTTGGTCTGGTCGTAGTGAATCTCTACAACGTTGGTGCGGAGGTTGAGTAGTTTGAGGAAAGCTTTCCTTTCCTGACCGTCATATCCCACTCCAAGCAGGAAATAGGTTTCAGCCATCTTACTCCAAATACCGATGTAGCGACCGCTTTTTAGCTTTCCTCCACTAGAGCAACCAGCTCCATCAGCGTCTTAGCCGCTATGGATGCTGTAGAGCCGTTATCATATAAAGGATTCACCTCCATGACGTCAAACCCCCGCAGCCTTCGGCCATCGAGAAGATGTATCAAGTCAAAGAGCTGTGACGGTGTAAGCCCTTCAGGTTCGGGGTTCCCAACACCCGGAGCGTACGCAGGGTCCAAAACATCTATGTCAACCGAGACGTAGAGATCTTTCCCCCTCACAGTATCTGCCATCAAGCGGCTTAGACGGGAGACATCCTCCGCCTCGTAAGACTTGACAAACCTAACCCCTTTTTCGACGGCGTATTGCTTCTCGGATGGGTCGTAACCCCTAACCCCAACGACCAACACGTTTATGTCAGGCCTCCTATCAAGGAGTCTGCGCAGATAGGTCGCGTGGTTAAGCTTAAGCCCCGCATATTCATCGCGGAGGTCGAAGTGTGCGTCGAAGACGATGAGCGCAGAGGGTTTTTTAAGCGTAGCGTGGACGGCTGGGAGGGTGAATGTGTGTTCACCTCCTACCATGACCGGTGTTTTGCCCGCTGAGACGCCTGTTTTAACAACTTGGTGGACTCGTCTGAGCATTGTTGACAGCCTCGGGGTGTAGACGACATCCCCCCCATCGTAAACCTTCGCCCTCTCAGTGTTGAACTCCTTCCTGTAGCTGTTAGCCTCTATGTTGGCTGAGAAACGCCTAACCGAATCGGGTCCAAACCTTGAACCCGGCCTAAAGGAGGAGGTCAGGTCATACGGCACGCCGAAAAAAAAGTACCTGGCCTCTGAGAAAGGGCACTCGACACCTAGGAAACTAACAGATTTCGTGAGATAAAAGGTGTGCTCAACCTCTTTGACCATGAGGTCCACGATGTAGGTTCAGCTTAAATAGAATTCGTGGGTGGTTTTTCAGGGATGGTCAGTGCTGGAAGAGCCGCAGTGTACGCGGCTGCTTTAGTGGTGCGGCTTGTTCTGGCACCCTTTTTTGGCCATTCCTGGGATATGTTTATCTGGGTTAAGAGCGGAGAGCTTTTCTATCGCGGTATAAACGTCTATGAGGTCAGGAGTCTGACGGATTTTCCGTGGGGTTTTTACACATACCCCCCGGGCTGGCTTTACTGGCTCGGCACGGCCTACGCCTTTTCAGCACAGCTAAACAACTTCAACCTGTACGTTCTCGTTATAAAACTCCCCATCATAGCCGCAGACTTTGCCGTTGCCGCATTGCTGTCCAAAGTTATGAGGATGGCGGGCACGAGTAGTGTAAGCCTCAAGGCGGAGGCGCTCTGGCTGCTAAACCCCTTAGTTATAGGCATATCGGTGGTCTGGGGCATGTTTGACTCAATTGCAGTGGCTCTAACGCTTGCCGCACTTCTCCAAGCTATGCGGAGGAGATGGATTGCGGCGGGAACGTTGTTAGGCCTTGGCGGAGTTGTCAAAATATACCCTCTTTTACTCACCGTCGCAGCTGCTTTCTTCGCTGTCAACATTTTAAGGGAGAGGGCTGTCGCTGCAGCGAAAGTGTTTGCAGCCGCCGTTGCGGCCTTCCTACTCCCCTCACTACCTTATCTTTTGAATCCGCTAGCTTTTATTGACAAAATCCTCTACCACTTCGGAAACATCGGCAGCTTCACATACTGGACGGTTCTCTCAACCCTGTCCCCGCCACCCGCCATCCCCATGGTTTCCTATGGTGTATTCGCTGTAATGCTCCTGCTAACCCTTAGAAACCGGTCAAAGGAAAAACCCGAGCCTGAAACGCTTCTAAGTATTTCACAGCTCGTCCTGCTCGCTTTCCTAGCTGTGTCAGCGAAGGTAAATGTCCAGTACACCTTATGGATTCTGCCGTTTCTGATATATTACTCGCTTACCAGAAAATGGAGAATTTACAGACTGAATTCGGCGCTGCTGGTTGCGGCGGGCTTGATGTTCATGGCCGCAGCCCAAATCGCTCTAGCGGTCTTCGACCTACGTAGTCTGGGCAGGATAATTATCTCGAAAGAGGTTGAGCAGGCTACCCTGGGCGGTGTACTACTCATCCTCGCGGCCTTACTGGGTGGGACGAGACTGATTGCGCTCTTCACCGATGCGTTAAAAAATGGTGCATCAGGCCTCTGGACGTTACAAAGGGTTACTATGGTTGTCCTAGTTGTCGTTTTTCTAGTTGTCTCAGGCCTCTTTCCGGTTGGAAAGGGTGTAGTGCTGCCTAGGATGCCCGTAGTGGTTGGCGTTGTTGAGGGTGTTGAGGCTCTCTATGTGAAGTCAGACCAGTACGACCAGAGTATTCTGACAAACAAATACAGCCTCACACATCTCGTATTGGTCTTCGGACCTGAAGCTGTTATGTATGACGGAGACCTGTCGAAAAGTTTTCGCTACAGGCTGTCGAATGATGAATGGAATTCGGAAGATGTTAGGAGGCTGGTGCTGTCGGTGAGGGAGGCGGGTCTCAAACCTGTCCTTGGAATCTACCTAAAAAGCCACTACGCAGCAATCCACTACGGATACCATGGCTACAACTCCACAAACCTCATCAACCAATACCGCCAATGCTTGGGGAGTGACGGAGAGATACGGTTCCACTGCACGTTAGGGGAAGGAGTAACTCTGGCGGAGGTTTTCGCCGAAAAAGCCGTTAGCTTTGCCTCAAGCCATGGGTTTGAAGGCGTGTATTATTTGGGTCTGGGATGGTCGAGAGATGGGCTCATTCTTGACAGTGTGGCTGCACTAGTTAATGCAACTGCACGCCATGCACATGGAAAGGGTATTAAAGTCTTCCTAGAGGTTGACCCTGTTTCAACCCTTCATCCATACATGTTTCTGGAAAAGGCCGCCGATGTTTTAAAACAGGTGGACTACGTCGTTGTTGTGACCGACCCATTTCTGAAGACGGTGAAGTCTGGCGAGTTCCGTAACTTCACCATCGTGGATTACAGGGCTGTTCTTGAGAGGGCCGTAAATGTTGTGGGTGGGGGTTCCGTCCTGTTCACGGTAAAGGCCATGGACATAGTAGAAGGCTGGGTAACGCCTGCCATACAGCTCCAGACCGAGGTGGATGCTTTTTCAAACGTCCCAGGGGTTTCGGGATACGCAATATACCACGTAAACAGGTATCTGCCTTTCAGGCTAAGCTTCAACTAGCTACTCCGGTATCCTTCTCCATTTAGGTATCTGCGGGTAAGCCCTCCCCATCCGGTCGACGACTGCGGACCCCAAGTAAAACCCTTTGTAGATCCCAACAACCAGCCGGCCTCTATTCCCCACCTCAACCGGTCCCCCCCTCATCCACTTCATAGCCTGGTCCCGGTCTAGCTCAACAACAGTCGAGGGGTCGACAGACCGCAGGTACATACATCCCTCAATTGTTAGGGCTGGGTATCTTCTCCACTTCGCCACGTACAGCCCCATATGCTGAACGCCGGGAAAAGCCCTGCTCGCCTCATAAACCTCCACAGGCACAAGCCTGATTCTCTCATCGCCCACCTTCAGCAAAAGGCCTTCGAATTCTACGACGGCCTTGAGGTGCCGCTCAAGTTCATGTATGAAGCTTTCAACTTCATCCTTTTCCATTAACTTCATCAGCTCTCCTCCTTCCGTATCTTCGCAATAAAGAAACCTTCCGC
>Ga0197143_1001316_pt1 | contig 21279 bp, 13 predicted proteins | sample GBS70_MetaG_FD_148603 | JGI IMG/M metagenome (GOLD analysis project Ga0197143, IMG submission 148603) | Sediment microbial communities from Great Boiling Springs, Gerlach, Nevada, United States - GBS 70_MetaG | ecosystem: Environmental > Aquatic > Thermal springs > Hot (42-90C) > Sediment...
CTAGAAGTATACGACCTAAGACCTTATTATATTATAAAAAATCTTAAACTAAAAAACCCTATTTACAAACCAACAGCTGCTTACGGTCATTTTGGTAGAACTCCTTACAAAAAGGAAATTATGTTCATTAGAAATAATAATAATCTTATAAAAGATAAAAACATTAACGCTCAAATTATTAAAAAAGAAATTGAATTCTTTACCTGGGAAAAATTAGATCTAGTGGATACATTTAAATCAATTTTCAACGTAGATTGAGAATAACAACTTAAATTAATTTTCATAATATGTCTTTTGTTTACTAAGCTTTTCGTCAATTATAAACATCAAAATATTTATATTTAAAGGAATAAAAGTCTTATTAATTAAAAAATTATCGTATAGTTTATTTATTAAAATAATATTTCTTTTACAAGGATTATCAAAATCAAATACTTAAATCTTTAATTTAATTAACCCAAAACTTTTAAAAACTTAAAGAAAAATTTTCAATTATTTTTTTACAAGAGCTTTTAAAAATATAGGAGCCATAAAAGTTGTAAAAGCTACAACAAATATTATTACAGCATACAAAAAATCATCGTAAATTTTATTTATCCTGCCATATTCAGCAAAGATAAGACCAACTTCACCTCGAGGTAGCATAGAAAAGCCTATTAATAACTTTTCATTAAAAGTAGCTTTATTAACAAAAAAGCCAGACACAACTTTCCCAAATATTGCTATAGCAAGAATAACAAGAGAATAAACCCAAAATTTTGCATCAACAAAATCAATAGCTTTTAAATTTAACTGAATACCTACATATGCAAAAAATAATGGAGTAAAAATTAAAACTAATGGATTTAAAATATTATGAATGGTTTCAGATAATTGTTCATCTGGTTTAAAATATTTAATACCAGGTATTTCAAATCCTTTAGATAGTGCCAAGCCAGCAACAAAAGCTCCTAAAATTTCTGGTGCATCAATTGCTTTTGATATATATGATATTAAGAATACAAACGAAATTATTAGCCCAATAGTTAGTTCAGTCATTTTTAATTTTTGAGAAATTCTATTTATAAACTTAAAAATTATTTGAGAAATAAAAGGAGAAAAAATAAAAAACAAGGAAATGACTATAATTAATTTAGAGATAACACTAATTTCTACAACATTTTTTCTAATAAAGCCAATTAATCCTGCTAAGACTATAACACCAATAATATCATCTAAAACAGCTGCACCTAAAACAATTTGAGCAAACCTTTCTTTCATTTTTCCTAAATCTTCTAATACACGAACTGTTAAACCAATACTTGTTGCAGTAAGCGTACCTCCAATAAATAATGATATATGAAAAGGTAAATTAAATAAATAATAACAAGCTAGTGTTCCTATAATCATTGGTGTAAAAGCTCCTATAAAAGCCACTACTAATGCATAAAAGCCTACTTTTATTAGCTTATTTAAATCTGATTCTAAGCCAACTTGAAATAATAATAATATTACTCCCAATTCGGCTAAAAATTTTACCATCTCATCAATTGGTACTAACCCTAACACACTCTGTCCTAATAATACTCCAGCAAAAATCTCACCCAACACAGGGGGTTGATTTAATTTGCTAAATAAATTACTAAATATTTTAGCAGTAAAAAGTATTATGAATAAATAAAACAATGCTCCATGTTCCATAGTGTTCTCTAATTTTTAATTCCTAAAATAAAAAAAAATTTTTATTTTTATTATTAATTAAATCAATTAAAAAAATTTTTTTTAAAAAACTTATTTTTTACATCTCAAAACTTATGTACTTTCCAAAAAAATAAAAAAATAATAAAACAAAAACACATTACTAACTAAAAATTTCATTATGGTAAGTTTAATATAATATTAAACACTGATGTTTTTTTTCAAAGTATTTATATACTTCTTTGAATTTTGGCTAACTAGCTAAAAAATTTTTTTAGACAATGCTAAAATTAAATTTTTTTAAAAACTTACATTCTGTCTTTAATATTATCTTTTTCCGTTTCTATCTTTTTAAAACTACTTCTTCTATAACATAAAATTTCTCTTGTGAATTTTAAACTTTTTCAAAAAAACTATTTTTTATATAACTTGTAACATGAAAACAATAACTAAATAAATTTCAAGAATAACTAAACAATTTATTATTTAAAAAATTTAAACAAAACAAGATTCATAATTTGGAAAAAAATTGTAGAAATGTTGTTACAATAAAAATTTATTAAAAAACCGAATTAAATAGAGAATATTAATAAATGTATTTTTCTATAATTTTTAAAAGATTAAATTTAACTTGTTTAAAAAGAGTTGTCTTAAAAAATTTTTTTTAAAGATTCTTCGACAGTAATAAAATGTCATTTATAAATAATTAAATTAAATAAAAAAGATGTATATTTGTAAAAAAAGTAAAAATGACAATAGATAATAAGACATTAGAGCTAATAAAGAAGAGAGAAGAATACATACATGGTGGGGGTGAAAAAGCAATAGAGAAGCAATTATCAATGGGTAAGTTAACGGCACGAGAAAGAATAAAAGCATTATTAGATAAAGATTCGTTTCAGGAGTATGATTTATTTGTAGAACATGAGGTAAGGGATTTTGATTTAGGGAGTAAGGTATTATATGGGGATGGAGTAATAACAGGTACTGGTACGATATTTGGCATGCCCGTTTGTATATATGCACAAGATTTTACTGTAGCAGGTGGTTCACTTGGGCTTATGCATGCCCGTAAAATTGTAAAAATAATGGATCACGCTTTAAAACTTAGGATTCCTATAATTGGTATAAATGATAGTGGTGGAGCAAGAATACAAGAAGGAGTAAATTCTTTGGCTGGTTATGGAGAAATATTTTATAGAAATACACTGGCATCTGGAGTTATTCCACAAATTTCTATTATATTAGGACCATGTGCTGGTGGTGCAGTTTATTCTCCTGCTTTAACAGATTTTGTTTTTGTTGTTGATAAAATATCTAAGCTTTTTATTACAGGGCCAGAGGTTATAAAAGCTGTTATAGGAGAAGAAATTAGTATGGAAGAATTAGGGGGAGCAAGAGTACATGCAGAAATAACAGGTAATGCTCACTTTTTTGCTAAATCAGAATATGAGTGTTTCGAACAAGTAAAAAAACTAATAACTTTTATTCCACCGAATAATTCTAGGGCACCTTTACCATTTAAACCTAAAGAACCACATAAAGACTACGTTATAGAAGATATTGTACCAGAAGATCCAACATTACCATATGATGTACGAGATCTAATAAAAGCAGTAGTTGATGATAGTGATTTTTTTGAAATACAAGAATTATGGGCCAAAAATGTAGTTATTGGTTTTGCAAGAATCAATGGCGAAACAATAGGTATAGTAGCAAATCAACCAATGTATCTTGCTGGTGTCCTTGATGTTGATGCTTCAGATAAAGCAGCAAGATTTATAAGATTTTGTGATGCCTTTAATATACCAATTTTAACATTCGTAGATATACCTGGATATTTACCAGGAATAGATCAAGAACACTCAGGTGTTATTAGGCATGGCGCTAAATTATTATACTCTTATAGTGAAGCTACTGTACCAAAAATAACAATTATAGTTAGAAAAGCATATGGTGGTGGTTACATAGCAATGGGGTCAAGACATCTAAGAGCAGATTTTGTTTTTGCTTGGCCAACAGCAGAAATAGCTGTTATGGGGCCAGAAGGAGCTGCAAATATTATTTTTAAAAAAGAAATCCAAAATTCTCCTGACCCAGAAAAAACTCGCCAAGAAAAAATTAAAGAATATAAAGAAAAATTTGCAAATCCATATGTCGCTGCTGCTAAAGGCTATATTGATGCCGTCATAGAACCAAGAGAAACAAGAAAAATGATAATACACTGTATAGAAATTTCTAAACAAAAAACTGTACCAATACCTAATAAAAAACATGGAATACCTCCTTTCTAACATCTCCTTAAAAAATTAAATATGAATCAAAATAATAATAACAACCATAAAACTGATAAAAATAACCTAGAAAAACTTATAATTGACGATACTACTTATTATACAAATTATACAAAAAAATTTTTATTACCACAAAAAAAATATTTTTTCGATACTAGCATTATACGATCTATAATACCTGGAATAGTAAAAAAAGTTTTTGTTAAAGAAGGAGATAAAATAGAAAAAGGATCTCCTATAATTATTTTAGAAGCAATGAAAATGCAAAATATTATAAAATCTGATTATTCAGGTATAGTTAAAAAAGTCAATGTTAAAGAAGGAGAAAAAATTCCTAAAAACCATCCTATTGTCGAATTATTTATTCAAGATTAATTTTTAATTTTATTTTAATAAATTTACTATAAATTTTTTTATCATGCTAGAATTACAAAAACCAAATTATATTTTTGAAGTTAGTTGGGAAGTATGCAATAAAGTTGGAGGTATTCATACAGTTATATATTCTAAATTAGGAAAGCTTAGGTCAAATTTTGGAGAAAATTATATTCTTATAGGTCCGGACATTGTAAGAAAAGAAGAAAAATTTATAGAATTTGAAGAAGATACTTCATTGTTTTACTTATGGAGGAAAAAATTAGCTTCTGAAGACTTAAGATGTAGAATAGGTTATTGGAAACATAAAGATAAACCTATCACAATTTTAGTTGATTTTACTCCTTTTTTTCAGACAAAAGATAAGATATTTTTTGAAATGTGGGAAACATTCAAAGTAGATTCATTATATGGACATTGGGATTACATAGAACCAGCTCTTTTTGGATACGCTGCAGGTAAGGTAATTCATAGTTTTTATGACTTTTTCTGCTCTTATGAAGATAAGATTATTGCTCATTTTCACGAATGGCTAACAGGAATGGGTGTTTTATATCTTAAAAAGTACGTTCCACAAATAGCAACAATATTTACCACACACGCTACAACCATTGGACGAACAATTGCAGGTAATAATTTGCCACTTTATTCTAAAATTAAAGAATATGACCCCAATACTATTGCACATAATTTTAACATTGCTTCTAAATATTCCTTAGAAAAACAAACCACAATTAATGCAGATATTTTTACTGTGGTTAGCCCTACTATTAATTTAGAATGTAACCATTTCTTAAATAGAACTGCTGATGTCATTACTGTAAATGGCTTCGATCTTGAACAAATCCCAACTAACATAGAAGAAATTAGAAAAAAATCAAGACGAAAACTAATTAATATTTCAGAGGCTTTAACAAATGTTAAAGTAGACCCAGAAAAAAGTATTTTTTTAGTTACAAGTGGAAGATATGAATTCCATAATAAAGGTTTTGATATATTATTAGATGCTTTAGCTTTGTATAATAATTCCGATTCAGTTTCAAAAAAAATTTATGCATTTTTCTTAGTTCCAGCTGACCATATAGGTGTTAATTTTAATTTACTTGAAAATATTCATAATTGTGATTACAATAATCCATTAGAAAAAAATTACTTAACTCACAATTTACGTTATCCAGAATATGATCCGATATTAAATAGAATTAAAGAAAAAAATTTAAATAATTCTCAAAACGATAAAGTAATAATTGTATTTTGTCCTTGTTATTTAAATGGTTACGATGGTATTTTTAATATGCATTATTACGACTTATTAACAGGATTTGATATATCTGTTTTTCCCTCTTATTATGAGCCATGGGGATATACCCCCTTAGAAAGTATATTATTCAATGTACCAACAATTACTACAAATATTTCTGGATTTGGAAATTGGTTATTGTCTAATAATATTGACATAAAAGATATAGTATATGTTTTTGAACGTTCAGAAAATGATTCAGAATCATTAAAGCTTTTATATCAGACATTGCTATATTTTGTAAATACATTTAATAGAGAAATCTTTTTAAATAAAATATCTGATTTTAAAAAACAATTTAGTTGGGATAAACTAATAGATAATTATTACATTGCCTATGATAAGGCAATAAAAAAATCTTTAGAAAGGTATGATTTATTTAAATCAAAACAAATTACAATTTTTAAAGTTAAGGAAGAAGAATTACCTCCTAAGTGGAGAAAAATTTTTATACAATCTGATATACCTGAAAAAATTAAAGGCATTAAAGAAATAGCCTATAACTATTGGTGGAGTTGGAATTACGAAGCATTAGAACTATTTAATAGCTTAGAACCAGAATTGTTTAAAAAATTAAATTATAATCCTATAGCTCTTTTAGAATCAATGACATTAGAACATTATAAAAAAGCTTTAAATGATAAAGAATTCATTGAGAAATATGAAGAAATTTATAAAAAGTTTAAGGATTATATTTCAGAAAAGATAGAAGAAAGGCCATTAATAGCTTATTTTTGTATGGAATTTGGATTACATGAAACCCTTAAGAATTATGCTGGAGGATTAGGAATTTTAGCAGGAGATTATCTTAAACAAGCAAGCGATTCTAAAAAAAACATTATTGGTATAGGCTTATTATTCCGTTATGGTTATTTTACCCAAGCAATAAGTACAAATTCTGAACAAATTGAACTTAAAATTCCTCAAAAATTTACCCATTTACCTTTATTACCTGTAAGAAATGAAAGAGATGAGTGGGTAACCATAAGTATTCCTTTGCCTGGTAGGTATTTATACGCAAAAGCTTGGCAATTAAAAGTTGGTAGAACAACTTTGTATCTTTTAGATGCTGATATAGAAGAAAATTCTCAAGAAGATAGAGTTATAACTTACTATTTATATACTGCTAATCAAGAATTAAGATTATTACAAGAAATCTTATTAGGTATTGGAGGATTTTATCTTTTAGAAGCTTTAAATATTAATCCGGATATTTATCATTTAAATGAAGGTCACTCTTCTTTTGTATCATTAGCACGTATAAAAAAATTAATAGAAACAAAACGTTTAAACTTTTCAGAAGCTTTAGAAGTAGTTAAATCTTCTACAATATTTACAACTCATACACCTGTGCCAGCTGGTCATGACACATTTCCAGAAGAACTTATAAGAACTTATTTGTCTTATTTTCAAGAAATCTTTAATATTAGCTGGCAAGAATATATATCTCTCGGAAAAATTGATCCAACAGATGTTAAAGAAAAATTTTCTATGAGCATTTTAGCAACTAAAACTTCACAATATATAAATGCTGTAAGTAAAATTCACGAGAACGTAACTAAAAATATGTTTCAACCATTATGGAAAGATTACTTTCCCAAAGAATTACCTATTAGCTATGTAACAAATGGTGTTCATTTTAAAACTTGGGTTTCTAAACAATTTTTAGACATTTATAAAAAATATATATCTGAAGATATAGAAAATCAACAAACAGATTATAAATTATGGGAAAAAATTAATGATGTTCCTAATAAGGTTATTTGGGATGCCAGAATTTCTCTTAAAAAAGAATTGTTTTCATATATAAAAAATTTTCTACTAGAAAAACATGAATTAAAAGAAGAAAGCCCAAAATATATATTTCGTCTTTTAGAAAATTTAAATGAAAATTCTTTAGTGATTGGGTTTGCCAGAAGATTTGCTACATATAAAAGAGCTTATTTGTTGTTTAAAAATTTAGATCGATTAAATAAGATATTGAATAATAAAGATTATCCTGTAACAATAATAATTGCGGGTAAAGCACATCCATCAGATCAAGCAGGTAAAGATTTATTAAAGAAAATCATAGAAATTTCAAAGAGGCCAGAGTTTATTGGTAAAATTCTATTTATTCCAAATTATGAGATAGATTTAGCGAGAAGACTTGTACAGGGTTGTGATGTTTGGTTAAATACACCACAAAGGCCATTAGAGGCATCTGGTACTAGTGGGCAAAAAGCTGTTTTAAATGGTGTATTACATTTTAGTGTTTTAGATGGTTGGTGGGCAGAAGGCTTTATAGAAGGTGCTGGATGGGCCCTAAGTCAAGAAAATACTTATTCAAATAATGAATATCAAGATGAATTAGATGCAGAACTTATCTATCATACAATAGAAAATGATATTATTCCAACTTTTTTCCAATACGATAAAGAAGGATTACCAAATAAATGGATTAGTTATATTAAAAAAAGTATTGCTTATATCGCACCAAAATTCACAACTAAACGTATGCTCGATGAATATTATCAAAAATTCTATTACTCCCTATTTAATAGGTATAACCAATTCATTAAAAATAATTTTGAACTAGCTCGTTCATTAGCCACTTGGAAAATGAAAGTATTATTATCTTGGCCAACAATTCAAGTTGTTGATATGTCTTTACCTGACCCTAAGAGTCAAGCAATTAAATTAGGTGAACCTTTTAATATATCTATTACTATTAAGTTTTCTAATTTATCACCTAATGACATTGGAGCAGAAGTCCTTTTCGGAAAAAAACATTTAGATGTTGTATCAGAATTATTATTTAAAGAAGAATTAGAACCAATTAAAATTACCCATAATTGTATAACCTTTTCAAAAAAAATAACAATTAAAACACCTGGAGTCCTTGACTTTTCTTTCAGAATTTATCCTAAAAATCCTGCTCTACTCCACAGAATAGACTTCCCTATTGTTAAATGGGTATAATTTCTTACTCAACTATTACTATATAAAAATTCTTCTTACCTTTTTGAACTAAAATAAATTTATCTTTTATTAAAAAAGTACTATCTATTTTAGTATCTAATAAGACATTTTTCTTATTGATTTTTATACCATTTCCTGAAATTAACCTTCTTGCTTCACTTTTACTATCAATTATTTTAGAACTTACCAAAAAATCAATAATATTTAAAGTATTAATTATTAATTCTCTTTTTATTTTAAAAGTTGGTACATTATTTAACATTTCATTAAACAACTCTTCACTAATATTTTGTATCTCCTCTATTGATAAATCTTCAAATAAAAATTCTGAAGCAAGTTTGCATTTTTTAAATTCATCTTCTCCATGAATCATTATTGTTATGTTTTTTGCAAGCTCTTTCTGTAAAATTCTAAGGTCTGGCTTTGCTTTATGTTTATTTATTAAATCTGTTATAGTATCTTTATCAAGGAAAGTAAAAGTTTTTATATATTTCTCTGCTTCCTCATCAGTTATATTAATCCAAAATTGATAAAACTTATAAGGGGATGTAAGTTTTTTATTTAACCAAATATTACCCTGCTCTGTTTTACCAAACTTTGTACCATCAGACTTAGTTAATAAAGGACAAGTTAATCCGTAAGCATCTGTATTTCCCGTCTTTCTTCTTATAAGTTCTATTCCAGAAGTTATGTTCCCCCATTGATCACTACCTCCAACCTGAATCTTGCAATTATACTTATTATATAAATAATAAAAATCGTAAGCCTGTAACAATTGATAACTAAATTCAGTGAATGATATCCCTTTTTCTATACGCTTTTTTACTGTTTCCTTATCAATTAAGTAGTTTATGGTAAAATGTTTACCTACATCTCTTAAAAAGTTTAATATGTTAAAATCTTTGAACCATTCATAATTATTTACAATTATTGCTCCATTACTTATATTTTCTGAAAAATCCAATAGGTTTAATAATTGTTCTTTTATAAAGAAAGAATTTTTTTCAATAATTTCTTCTGATAATAATTTTCTTTCTTCTGACTTACCGCTTGGATCCCCTATCATACCAGTTGCTCCACCTATTAAAAGAATAGGTTTGTGTCCAGCTAATTGAAAATGTTTAAGTAAAATTATCGAAACTAAATGCCCTACATGTAAAGAATCTGCTGTAGGATCTATACCCAAATACACTGCCGTTTTTTCTTTAGTTAAGAATTCTTCTAACCCTTCTGTGTAGTCATATACTAAATTCCTCCATCTTAATTCTTCTATTAAATTTTGCATTTTTACTCACTTTACAGAATCTTAAATTTAAGTAAAATTTTATATTTCTTAAAATTTAAGAATTACTTTGTATGTTTTAGTATATTAACAAAACTTGATTAACTTTGACTTTGTATTAATGAAAAATTAATATTCATCTTCAAAAGCACTGTACTAAATTATTATAAATAAAGACTACTAAACCATTTTTCAAATTACATAAAAATCCTCTTTATTATGAGATCAAAAACTTTCAATTATTCTTTTTTAATAATACTACAGCAATAGCAGCAATACCTTCACCTCTTCCTATAAAACCTATTCCTTCATTAGTTGTAGCTTTTATTGATATTTTTTTTGGTTCAATTGTTAATATTTTTGATAAATTTTTTTTTATTTTATTATAAAAAAAAGATAACTTTGGATTTTCTAAAATTATAGTACTGTCTATATTAACAATAGTAAAGCCTTTTTTAATTAAAACTTTATTAATTTTCCTCAGGAAGATAGTACTTTTATAGTTTTTATAATTTTCATTTGTATTAGGGTAAATTAATCCTATATCTCCAAGATTGGCTGCACCAAGAATAGCATCACATATTGCATGAATTAAAACGTCACCATCAGAATGAGCAATTAACCTAATTTCATCGGAAATTTTTATACCTCCTAATACTAGAGGTTTAGATTCTTTGTTAAGTAAATCAATTTTATGTACATCATAACCTATTCCTACCCTAAATATCATTTATTATTTTTTTCTTTAAATTCTTTTGGTTTGTCAAAGTCAAATAAGATAGTAAATCTAAGGGTATTAGCTAATGGATGATTTTGAAATGCAGGTATAAGGTAAGAAAAGTCTATAGCAACAATTTTTAACTTTAATCCTAAACCTAAAGTATAAAATTTTCTATTTCCTTTAGTTGGATGTTCATAAAAAAATCCACCTCTTAAAAAGAATTGTTCTGTATAAGAATATTCAATACCAAGAGAAATATTTGTTTCTCTTAATTCTTCTTTGAAACGACTTCTTTTATTGGGATTAAGGGGATCAAGGGGTACGCCAGGTGCATCCCAAAATGATTGAAAAATTGCTGTAGGCACAGAAACATATGGATTTTTTCCATACCTAACATATGTAAGCGATGATGTACAAATTGTTCCATCACTCATTGTGTCTCCTATATTATACCATATAGGAGGCGTTGGAACTAAAAGCCTTGATAATTCCACTAAAAATAATAAACTATTAAAATTATCTAAATCAACTTTTAAACCAGGCCCTAACCTAAGCATCATCGGTAAAAAATCTCTAATAGATTGCTGAGTATAAGACATTTTAGAACCTATATTAGAAAAATTAATACCAAAATTAAAATGAAAACTTTTCTTTATAAATTCAAAAGATTTAACATAAAATGTTGCAATATCAGAAGCAAAAGCTTGACCAGTATGTGTCGGTAATCCTCCTCCCGAATAACCTCCTGTTAAATTTGAGTATATGTACCTTAAAGCTATTGCTAAACTAAATTTATCACTCAATAATCTTGAATATCCTAAATCTAAAGAAAATTCATTTGGTTTATGCTGCCCAGTTACTTCACCTTGAATGTTTGTAAATGTAATGTCACCTAAAGAAAAATAACGTAAAGAAAAACTTAATGATTGCACTTCATTTAATTTATAATACCCTACTAAATATGTTAAATTTATATCATTTACAAGCTGTCTAAGCCAAGGAGAATAAGACATAGCTAAACCATAATCTTTCTTAGAAAATACATATTTTGCAGGATTATGATGCTGTGAATTAGCATCTGGTGTAGATGCTACTCCAGCATCTCCCATAGCACCTGAACGTGAATCAGGAGCTATGGTTAAAAAAGGTACAGCCGTTGTAATAACGTTTACAATGTCTTCTCTTCCAGTTAAATTATTTGTTGAAATCTGTGATTTCGTATAAAATGTCGCTAAAAAAAATATTAAAAAAGCTAATAAATACATAAATCTCTTTTCTTAAAAATTTAAATTTATAACGTTTTTTTATTAAAATTATTGCTTGTTTTTGTTTTTTTAAAATTAAAAAAAAGAAATCGAAAAATCAAGACTTTTAAACTTTTAAAAAATAAATTAGTGAAAACCTTTAAATTGTTAAAAATTTGTAAGAAAAAAGAAAACAAGAAAATTGATTTTATCTTAAATTTGTATAAAAGAATGATTTTTTCAATTATATTAACTTTAAATGAGTAAATACAAAAACAAAAAAGTATGGAATATAATTTTAATGAGATAGAAAAAAAGTGGCAAGAATATTGGGAAAAGAATGAAATTTTTAAGGTTGATATTGATGAAAGTAAGCAAAAGTTTTATGTATTAGATATGTTTCCATATCCATCTGGAGCTGGTTTGCACGTTGGGCATCCCTTAGGATATATAGCAAGTGACATTTACGCTAAATATATGATGCTAAAAGGTTATAATGTATTACATCCGATGGGTTTTGACGCATTTGGTTTGCCAGCAGAACAATATGCAATACAAACAGGAGAACATCCAGCTATTACTACAGAAAGAAATATAAATCAATATAAAAAACAACTAAAAGCAATAGGATTAGGATATGATTGGAACAGAGAAATAAAAACTTGTGATCCAAAATATTACAAATGGACACAGTGGGTCTTTATTAAATTATTTAATAGTTGGTATAATAATAAAACACAAAAAGCAGAAGCTATTAACACATTAATAGAAACCTTTGAAAAAGAAGGTAATATAAATGTTGATGCTGCTACCACTTTACAAAAAACATTTACGGCTGAAGAATGGAAAAAAATGAATGAAAAAGAACGCCAAGAAATTTTAATGCATTATCGTTTAGCATATCTAAAGGAATCGTACGTCAATTGGTGCGAAGAATTAGGTACTGTTTTAGCAAATGATGAAGTAAAAGATGGTTTGTCTGTTCGGGGCGGTTATCCTGTTGTACAAAGAAAAATGAAACAATGGTTTCTTCGTATTACTGCTTATGCAGAAAGATTGTTAGAAGGACTTAATAGAATAAATTGGAATGAATCATTAAAAGAATTACAAAGAAATTGGATTGGAAAATCTGAAGGAGCTGAAATATATTTTGAAATAGAAAATTCTAATGAAAAACTATTAATATTTACTACAAGACCTGATACAATATTTGGCTGCACTTTTATGGTTTTAGCTCCAGAACATCCTTTGGTAGATATAATAACTACTCCACAATATAAAAAAGCAGTAGAAAAATACCTTGAATATAGTAGTCATAGAACAGAAAGAGAAAGATTAACAGAAATAAATAAAGTTACAGGGGTTTTTACAGGCGCTTATGCAATACATCCTTTTACAAAAAATAAATTACCAATATATGTTAGTGATTATGTATTAATTAGTTATGGTACTGGTGCAATAATGGCAGTGCCAGCTCACGATGAACGTGACTTTAGATTTGCTAAACAATTTAATTTACCAATTATTCCAGTAATATACAATCCTAATGAAGTAAATTCCTTAGACTCATCAACCTGGACAAAAGCATACGATTCAAAAAATGGCTATTGTATAAATAGTGACTTTCTTAACAATTTACCCGTAGAAATAGCAATTGATAAAATTATACAAAAAATTACTGAATTAGGAATTGGAAAGAAAAAAGTTAATTATAAAATAAGAGATGCTATTTTTAGTAGGCAACGATATTGGGGGGAACCATTTCCCATTTATTATAAAGATGGTATACCTTATACTCTTAATGAAGATGAATTACCTTTAATTTTACCTGAAATTGAAGATTTTAAACCTCTTAAAACTGGAGAGCCTCCTTTATCAAAAGCAAAAAATTGGAAAACTAAAGAGGGTTACCCTCTTGAAACTTGTACAATGCCAGGCTTTGCCGGTTCTAGTGGTTATTACTTACGTTATGTTGACCCAAACAACGATAAAGAATATTTTTCTAAAGAAGCTATAAATTATTGGAAAAATGTAGACCTTTATGTTGGTGGAGCAGAACATGCTACAGGACATCTAATATATGCAAGATTTTGGTGTAAATTTTTGTATGATTTAGGTTATGTACCTTTCGATGAACCATTTATTAAGCTTGTTAACCAAGGTATGATTTTAGGACGTTCAAACTTTGTATATAGAATAAAAAATACTAATACTTTTGTTTCTTATGGATTAAAAGATAATTATGATACACAAACACTTTATGTAGACATTAATTTAGTTAAAAATGATATACTTGACATAGAAAAATTTAAAAATTGGCAACCTGAATTTAAAAACGCTGAATTTATTTTAGAAAATGGAAAATACTACTGCGGTTATGCAATAGAAAAAATGTCAAAATCTTGTTATAATGTTATTAACCCTGATGATATTATAAATGAATATGGAGCTGATACTCTTAGAATGTATGAAATGTTTTTAGGACCTTTAGAACAATCTAAGCCATGGGATACAAAAGGTATAGAAGGAGTTTTTAGATTCTTAAAAAAAACCTGGCGCTTATTTTTCGATGATAAGGGAAATTTTTCTGTATCTGACGATGAACCAAATATTTATGAATTAAAACTTTTACATAAACTAATAAAAAAAGTTGAAAACGACATATTAAATTTTTCTTTCAACACAGCAGTCAGTGCTTTTATGATATTTGTTAATGAAATTAGCGCTTTAAAATGCAACAAAAAAGCAATATTAGAACCATTTTTGATCTGTCTATCTCCATTTGCACCACATATTTGTGAAGAATTATGGTCTTTATTGGGACACCAAAATTCAATCTTTAAAGCTCAATTTCCTAAGTACAATGAAAATTATACTATAGATGAAACAAAAAATTATCCTGTATCTTTCAATGGAAAAGTAAGATTTCAAATTGAACTACCTTTAAATTTAACTAATGAAGAAATAGAAAAAATTATTTTGTCTGATGAAAGAACAAAAAAATATTTAAACGGTCAAAAGATTAAAAAAATTATAATTGTAACAGGAAAAATAATAAATATTGTTACACAATAAAAAAATGGCAAAGAATAAAAATGAATTAACACCATTAATGGCTCAATATCAAAGTATAAAAGCAAAATACCCAGATGCTATTTTACTTTTTCGAGTAGGAGATTTTTATGAAACCTTTTGTGAAGATGCAATCAAAACATCATCGATATTAGGAATAGTTTTAACATCACGTAATAATGGTTCTTCCGATGTACCATTAGCTGGTTTTCCATATCATGCATTGGATATTTATTTACCAAAACTTGTTAGAGCAGGACAAAGAGTTGCTATATGCGAACAACTTGAAGACCCTAAATTTGCTAAGACAATCGTTAAAAGGGGTGTTACAGAAGTCATTACCCCAGGAACCACAACTTTGGAAAGCACTTTAAATAGTAAAGAAAATAACTTCTTAGCTGCTATTTCATTTAATAAAAATAATTATGGTGTTGCTCTTTTAGACTTATCTACCGGTGAATTCTTTATAAGCGAAGGATCTAAAGAATATATAGAAAATATATTAGAAAGCTTTAATCCAAAAGAAGTATTATACGAAAGATCTAAACACGAAGAATTATATCATTGGCTTATTAATAAGTTTTATCTCTATAAATTAGACGATTGGTGTTTTAATTATGATAACGCTGTAAATAAAATATTAAACCATTTTAAAATTTCCACATTACGATCCTTTGGAATTGAAAATTTTTATGATGCTTTAATAGCAGCAGGGGCAATTTTAAATTACTTAGAAATTACTCAACATGAAAAATTATCACATCTAAATAAAATAACTACTCTGCAAATAAATGATTACTTAATAATTGATAAGTATACTCTAAAAAATTTAGAATTAATAAGCTCTACAAACGAAAAAGCAAAAACACTATTTGACATACTTGATGATACTATTACCCCAATGGGCGGTCGTTTATTAAAGCGTTGGATTACTTTTCCATTACTTGATATAAACCAAATAAATCAAAGACTCGATTTTGTTGAATTTTTCTATAATAATAAATATCTTATAGATGAAATTAGAACATTATTAAAACAAATTGGAGATTTATCAAGATTAACATCAAAAATTTCTTCTGGAAAAATTACTCCACGTGAAGTTAATAACATTAGAATAGCTTTAGAAAGTATAAAAAGTCTAAAAACTAAATTTTCTGAAACAGATAAAATAAACATTTTAGTTTCTCAACTTAATCCTTGCAAAGAATTAATCAATATTATAAAAGATACAATATATGAAAATGCTCATTCTACAGTAGGACAGGGAAATGTAATTAAAGAAGGAATTAATTCTGAGTTAGATTATTATAGATCTTTAATTAAAGATAGCAAAGAATTTTTAAATAAATTACAAGAAAAAGAAGCATTAAAGACGGGTATTCCATCTTTAAAAATTGGCTTTAATAATGTATTTGGATATTACATCGAAATAAGAAATACACATAAAAATAAAGTACCATCTCATTGGATTAGGAAACAAACTTTATCTGGTGCCGAAAGATATATAACCCCTGAATTAAAGGAATACGAAGAAAAGATTTTAAATGCTGAAAATGAAATAAACCGCATAGAAAATGAATTGTATCAAAAATTAATAAATCATCTTAGTACTTATATAGAAACTTTACAATTAAATGCAAATATAATAGCACAAATAGATGTTTATCAATCTTTAGCACTAAAAGCTTTGAATAATAATTATGTAAGGCCAATAATTACTGATGATCTAATAATTGATATAAAAGAAGGAAGACATCCTGTTATAGAAAAACTATTACCTCCAGATAAACAATATGTACCAAATGATGTATACATAGATCCAAATACACAACAAATATTAATAATTACAGGACCAAATATGGCAGGTAAATCTGCTTTACTTCGTCAAACTGCCCTTATTGTTATTTTAGCTCAAATGGGTTCTTTTGTCCCAGCTTCGTATGCCTCTATTGGTTTGGTTGATAGAATTTTTACAAGAGTTGGCATGAACGATAATATCTCTCAAGGTGAAAGTACTTTCATGGTAGAAATGATTGAAACTTCATACATTCTTAATAATCTAACAGAACGCTCTTTATTGTTATTAGACGAAATAGGAAGAGGAACAAGTACTTATGATGGAATATCTATAGCATGGGCTGTTACAGAATATTTACACGAATATCCCTATGCTAAACCTAGAACCCTTTTTGCTACCCATTATCATGAATTAAATGAAATGGAAAAATATTATAATAGAATAAAAAATTTCCATATTAGTGTTAAGGAAATTGACAATAAAATTATTTTTCTAAGAAAACTTTTACCTGGTGGAACTGAACATAGCTTTGGTATAAATGTTGCCGAAATGGCTGGATTACCTAAAAAAGTAATTAAGAGAAGCAAAGAAATACTTAAACAATTAGAAAATTCCAATCAAAATTTTAATCTAAATAAGAATTTTTCTAAAACTCCTGAATATTATCAATTAACTTTCTTCCAATTTGATGATGAATTATTAAAAGAAATTAAAAAAAGACTGAATAAAGTTGATATAAACAATATAACACCACTTGAAGCTCTAAATATCTTAGCCGAATTAAAAAAAATTACGGGTTTTTAATTTTTTAAAATTAATTCTTACGTTCTCCTAATTTCTTTATTAAGTAATTTACTTTAAAAAACTCCTTTTTAAACAAGAAAGCTTTTTTGAAAAATAACCATAAAAAAATTAAATTCTTTAAATTTTGCGAATAACTAAAATCTAATTTATTAAACATAGAAAGTAGAAGAGTTAGTTCTTATTATTTAAACTCAGCAAATATCTACAATAAACATTAAAATATATAAGCTTGCAAAGATTTCCTGAAAAAAATAAAATTCATTTTATTTATCGCAAAAATTAGTTCAACTTGTTGATAAAAAAAGCGTATTTTTAAAAGCTATATTATTAATTTCTAAAAAATTAAAAATATGCATTTGTTCAAATAAACCATAAACCTAGAGTCTCTAAATTTCTTTAAAACGACATAATTTTAACAAATTTATCATATTAATTTGATAATCAATTAACTATGATAAAAATCATCAAAATTTATAATATATTCTTTTATAAACTGAAAATTTAAATTAGAATTCCAATGTACATTAAAATATTTTTCAAAAAAATCCAATAAATTAAAAAAAGAAGAGGAATTAATACAATTTTTCAAATCATCAAAATTTTGAGAACTAAATACATTAAAAACCTCTATAGATTGTTCAAAAGGTAGAGAAAAAAATGAAGGATTACAAACAAATTTACCTTGACTAATATCAAAATAAGGAGTATTCAAAGAAAAATTCAAAATTGGATTGATGCCAAGTTTAGCTATAAATTCTTTTAAAAACCATAAAATCCATAAAGTAATATGTGATTGATTATTTTTTAATATTATATTTTTTATATCTATTAACAAATCATAAATACATAAGTCTGGTTTCCTTTTTGGCAATGTTAAATTAATAATTTGAGCAATTATACTAAATGCAACTTGCTTATAGGCTGGTGAATTTATCAATTCATATTCAGGTTGAATAGTTAAGTCCTTAATTCTAAAAACTTCATTTAAAAATTTTTTATAATAAAAACCAAAAACTTTTACGAAAGGTACTAGAATTGTGTTATTAAAATAACTTTTTTTAATAAAGAAAATTAATGGTAACAAGCCTTCTAATTTTGTATAAACAGTAATTATAAATGATCCATCTTGATATTTACTTTTTTTTATAAACAAGCCTTCAAACTCCGAAAGCATAAAAAATCATTTACTTTTAATAAAAATTCTAACAATATTTTCAACATAATCTAATGTATCTTTAAGATTATTGTTTAATACAGAAAAATCAAAATTTTTTTCATATGATAATTCTTCTAAAGCTCTTTTTAGCCTAATTTGTAGAGTTTCTTTAGTTTCTGTTTTTCTAAGCATTAACCTTTCTTCTAAGATTTTAAAGGAAGGAGGCTTTATAAAAATTGAAATACAATTATCCTTAAAAAAATTTTTCAAATTAATAGCACCTTTAACATCAACATCAAAAACAATAACTTTACCCAAACTAAATATTCTTTCTACTTCAGACTTTAAAGTACCATAGTACACATTTGGATAGACTTCTTCGTATTCTATAAATTCATTATTTTCTATTTTCTTTTTAAAATCTTGTAATGAAATAAAGTAATAATCTTTACCATCTACTTCATTATCTCTTTTTTTTCTTGAAGTTGCAGAAATACTAAACATTAATTCTGGAAATTTTTGTAATAAATATTTAACTACAGTTGTTTTACCAGAGCCAGAAGGACCTGATATAATTATTGCTTTTCCTTTAGATATTAAATTACTTTCATAAAACATTTGCCAACTGTTCTTTTAATTTTTCTATTATTTCTTTTATTCTTACCATTGATTTTTGAATTTCAAAATCTTGACATTTATTACTTATAGTATTAGCTTCTCGAAACATTTCTTGAGCAATAAAATTCAACTTTTTACCAGCATATTGTTCATTTTTTAATACTTCCAAAAAATAATTACAGTGCTGGTTTAACCTGACTAATTCTTCATGTATATCTAATTTATCTAAATAATAAAATATTTCTTGCTCTAATCTATCTTCTTTAACTTCAATTTTTAACAATTCTATTTGCTTTAAAAATTTTTCTTTCAACTTATTATATAATGAAGGTAAATTTAAAGAAATTGAATTTAAGATTTGTAAAATTTCGTTCACAAGTGAAAGCATATCATTTGTAAGGGTTTTTCCTTCATTAATTCTAAAATCAATAAGTTTGTCAATTGCCTTTTGAACATTTTCTAAGAGAGAATTTATTTCATTTTCAGAAGCTTCTAAAATAGAAGAGTCATAAATAAAAGGTAGTTGAAAAATTAACATAAGCCAGTCTGGGGAATAGGTCTTAGGGAATATTGCTTCTTTTATGTTTTGCAATTGCAAAAAATAATTTTTTATATTTTCTTCGTTCAACTTAAAAGCCTTAGGTATTTCAATCCATTTTAAATCTATTATAATATCAATTTTCCCTCTTACTAATGAATTTGCTGCTAATTTTCTTATTTCTGGTTCAGAACTTTTAAAATAATTTGGTAATTTAACATTAACATCCAAAACTTTACTATTCAAAGACTTTATAGAAATACTAATATTTTTTGATTCATCTGTATAATAAAGGAAAGAATATCCTGTCATAGAGACTTGCATAGTAAAAAAATTAAATTAATCTAAGAAATATTCACAAGAAGCGAAAAAGAATTCTTTTTCACGAGCAGCATCAGCAACAGTAGCAGAACCATGTATAGAATTCTTCTGTGTATCTATACCAAACATATTTCTAATAGTTCCTTTTTGTGCTTTTTTTGGATCAGTGTCTCCAATTAATTTTCTAAAATCCTCTACAGCATTTTCTTTTACCAATAAAACAGCTACTATTGGACCGCTCATCATATATTCTACTAAATCATTAAAAAACGGTTTATCTCTATGCTCTTGATAAAACTGCTCTATTTTATGGCGATTAAGCATCATCATTTTTAAACCTACAATAAAAAAACCTGCTTCACATATAATGTTAAGAATCTTTCCTACTAAATTACGTTCAACAGCATCTGGCTTAATAATGCTTAATGTATAATTCATAAACAAAAAAATTTTTTTTAAAAAACTTCAAATTTAAATTTACATTTTTTAAAACATAAAAACAATTTGTTTAATGAAAAAAATTAATTTAAATACTTTAAAAGAAATTATTTCAAACAACAATCAATTTATAATTTTAACACATCAAAACCCAGACGGTGATACAATTGGCAGTTCAATTGCTTTATCTTGTTTATTAAAAAAACTAAATAAAAAAACTTATATTTTATGTCCAGACAAAATCCCCAAAAACTTACTATGGTGGAAAGAAACAAAAGAAATTATTGTATTTGATGATGAAAAAAACATAAAAGAAATAAAAACAATTTTTCAATTAAACTTACCACTTTTTTGTATAGACTTTAATACTACAAAACAAATAAAAAAGTTCAGTGAATATTTTTCAAAACACAAAGGCTTAAAAATATTAATAGATCATCATCCAAACCCTGAAAATATTTTCAATTTTGCAATTTGTAATACAAATGTCTCTTCTACAGCAGAACTATTATATACAATAATAAAAAAAATTAATTTAAAAAATTTAATTGATAAAAATTTTGCAACTGGTATATATATCGGCATATTATGGGATACAAATTCTTTTAGTGTAAATGCTTACAGAAAAAAAACATTCCAAGTTACAGCTGAACTATTTAATTATGGCATTGATTCAGAAA
>Ga0197143_1001317_pt1 | contig 21262 bp, 19 predicted proteins | sample GBS70_MetaG_FD_148603 | JGI IMG/M metagenome (GOLD analysis project Ga0197143, IMG submission 148603) | Sediment microbial communities from Great Boiling Springs, Gerlach, Nevada, United States - GBS 70_MetaG | ecosystem: Environmental > Aquatic > Thermal springs > Hot (42-90C) > Sediment...
TCAATAAGCTTAGGAGAAACAGGTGTAAGAGATATAACTTTAAGGTTTGAAGATATTTTTTTTATCATTACACTTGTTTCATGGGGTATAAGAGGTTTTTATATCCCGAAGGGAGGATATGGAACAAAAATATCAGCAATAATTTTGTTTTTCGCTTTCATATATAGTATTTCAACCTTTTTATTTTTATCACCTTTTAGATGGAAAGCGCAACTTCTTTTTCTCGCAAAGTTTATACAATATTGGCTTTACTTTATAATGAGCTATTCTCTACTCAAAAGCGAAAAAGAAATCAAAAATGTTATAATTGCTTATTTTCTTGGAGTATCAATAGCTCTAATATATTGGCTAAATGGCATCATATTAGAAGGTAAAATAGGGAATGCAGTAAGATTCCCTTTCCATAAAAAATTCGGCGGTAGGGAAAATGTAGGAATATTTGCCTTAGGGATAATGACGATAGCTTTCCCATTTATGCTCAAATCAAAAGGTATAAAGAAACTTTTATTTCCAATCGTCTTTGCATCAGCCACTCTTGTCTATTTCAGAACACTTTCAAGAGCATCATATTTAGCAGGAGTTGCGTGGCTAATTTTCCAAATATTTTTCATGAGAAGGAAAGATGTTTTTATTATATCGCTTATACTCGCTGCTGCATTCCCTTTTATAGTTCCAGATTATGTGATAGAGAGAATGAAATATACATTTCAAGGTTCAGGAGGGGGAGAAATAATAGGAGATATATATGTTGAATCATCAGTTTTCGTTAGGTTGGATAGATGGGAATGGTTTATAACTGATCAATTACCCAAAAGCCCGATTTTTGGTTTTGGAATGCTGGGAGTAGGTCTGATGGATAATCAGTTTTTCAGAGTATGGGGGGAGGCAGGGACACTGGGACTTATAGTTTTCACCTACCTTATGTACACAATTTGGAAGTTTTTGAAAATGAACGTAAAATTAAAGTACGAAGACAAAAATATAGATGCTCTATCATTAGGTATAACTGGATGGTTTGTAGGAATTTTAGTTCATACATTAGGCGCTAACACATTCGTTATATTGCAAACAGCTGAGATGTTCTGGCTTTTACTTGGAACAGTTGCATCAGCAGAAAGGCTGCAAAAATATAAGACAATTCAAACATTCACAGAAAAATCAAATGAGTACGCACTGACAAACAAAAATTTAGCAATAACTCAATAGATTTCAAGTTCTGGGAAAATATTGTATAATAAGAATATTAAAATCCAGAGAAAAACAGATATCAATATCTGATAATCTACTATAAGCAAAGATGGGTCCTTCCCTTTATGTTCCTCTGATATTATATAGTATCTTATTATACCAAATATAACCGGGATTATTGATATAAGGAGGAAAAAACTTTTTCTTTCAAGAATTATGTATAGGGTATAGAAAATTATTGTCAAAGTTGCAGAGATAACACCTATATGTTCGTAGATTTTTGAGTGCTCTCTTTCTTCTGCTTCCCGCTTCATAGAAGATATAAAGAGAGAGATAAAAAATGTAGAAGTTATAAGCCAGCTTGAGGGAGTTATTTTAGACGCCAGCCCACCGGCAATGACTCTTAAGACAAAACCAAAAGCAACAGAAAATATCCCAAGAGGTTCCGCCCCCTTGAGAAATAGCGAATATAAAATGTTCAAAAGAAAATATAAGATAATAACAGGTAGCGTAGACGAAAAATAAGATACGATCAGAGAAATAAAAAGTAAAAAGAAGGCAAAAACTAATGCTTCATTTTTAGATATTTTGAGAGAAGCCACAGGCCTATTTCTCTTTGTAGGATGTACTCTATCTTTTTCAAAATCAATAACATCATTTATTGAGTAGACAGAAGAAGAAATAAAAACAAAGGATAAGAAAGATAGAAAAACTTTCATGAGCTTTTGCGTATCAAAAGAAAAAGAAAAGAAAATAGGAGCAAAAACAAAAATATTTTTGTGCCACTGAAAAGGTCTGGCGAGTACCAAGAAATTCCAAAATTTCTCTTTCATATCTTTTAAGTTGCTCCCATAAGTTATACAGATTATCAATACTGAATTTTACATTTTTGACATAGTGAATATATAATTTTTGTATAATCGGGGCGTGGCGCAGGGGTAGCGCATTGGCATGGGGGGCCAAAGGTCGCCGGTTCAAATCCGGTCGCCCCGACACAAAAAAATGGCAATACAACTTGATGAAAAAAACTTCGACCAAGAAATAAACACAGATAAACCAATATTAGTTGATTTCTGGGCAGCCTGGTGTGCTCCTTGCAGAGCCATAGCACCAATACTTGAGGAAGTCGAAAAAGAAAACAATAAAATAAAAATAGGGAAATTAAATGTTGATGAATATCCAGATATAGCTTCAAAATATAAGGTCTTCTCCATCCCAACACTTATAATATTTAAAAATGGCAAAGAGATCGGTAGAATGGTAGGAGCTGCACCTAAAAGTAAATTGCTTCAATTTATAGAAGAAACTCTAAAAAATTCATAGGAAACAAAACCTACTAAATAATGATAAAAACACAAGAAGAATTACATGAGATAATAAAGACAAAATATTCAAAAGTCAAAGTTTCCAAAAATATAAAAATAAAAAATAATCTTGAATGGGAAATCGTAAAAAAATTAAATGAAGACCAGAATAGACTTGTAGAAAAAATAATATCAGCCCTTAAAATAAAACTTCAAGAAAATCCTATATTCATATTTCTATCGGAGAAACAAATTATAGCAGAAGATAACAAAATAGTAGGAGAAAAAATAAAAATCTATACTCAAAATCAAAACATTAACACACATTCCCAGCCAATTGAAAATATAATAAGAGAATATTCAAAATGTCTCAATATAAAATTAGGAAATAATGATACCATACTGCTGATATCTGCTGAGGGTGAGAATGAAGAAAACAAAAATTCCCAAAACGATGAATATGTATTTATCCCAAATTCGCTAAAAATAGAAATAGAAAGAGGGAGCTATGCAAGAATATTCAAAGTATGTATTGATGAAGCAAAGATATGGAACATTTCATCAACCGATATATTAGTTAGAGAAAATTCCAAGTTAGAACTATTTTCATTTGAACAAACAGGGGAAAAAACGAGATTCTTTGAAAGAACAAAAATCTCAATAGATAAGAAATCAGAAATTAAAGAAGCAAATATATGGAGTGGAGATGGTAAAGGATACTTAATTAAAGATATCATACTTGATGGAGAAGAAAGTTCAGCGTATGATTACCATATAATTTCCTCTAATAACTCAAAGAATCTGGAAGTAATACACAATATGGAACATAAAGGGGAAAAAACAAAAGGTGAAGTTATGGTAAGAATATTGGCAAGAGACAAATCACAAACGATTTTTTTACAAAATGCTAAAATAGATAGTCAAGCAAAATGGTCTGATTCTTTCATAGAAGGCAAGGCAATTAACCTCTCTGATGAAGCAAAAGTTTTTCTCACTCCATCCATGTATATAGATACGAATATAGTAAGTGCGAAACATTCGGCATCGGTTGCAAAAGTAGGAGAAAATGAACTCTTCTATCTCACATCAAGGGGAATGGAACCTCATTTAGCAGAAAAAATAATAATAGAAGGTTTTTTCTATGAAGTAGCTACAAAGATGCAAGATATAGCAGATATAGAAAATATTATTCCCAAACTCCTCTACCACCGCCAAGTTCTTTAGCTTTAAGAAGCCTTTTATCTGCAAGCTTTATTATTTCCTCATAAGAGGAAGGAGCCTCATCAACCATAGCAAATCCCCAGCTTACATAACTACCATCTTCAACTAAGGTTTTTATCTCCTCAGATAAAGAAAACCGCGTAGAAATTCTCTTCACAACATTTATAGCGTTATCTTTATCTATTTCGTCAAGAAGCAGGATAAATTCATCTCCGCCAAATCTAGCTGCAATATCATATTTCCTTATATTATTTTTAATCACGGAAGCAAAAGTTTTTAATATCTCATCTCCAACTACATGCCCCAAAGCATCATTTATTTTCTTAAATTTATCTATATCAAATATTACAACAGCATAGCTCTTCCCTGTCCTTTTAAATTTCGCAAAGTTCTGCTCAAGGCGCGACATAAAATATCTCCTATTGTAAATACCAGTAAGAGGGTCCGTTACAGCCTTTAATTCTATTTCTTCCTCCTTCTCTATCCTCCTCAAAACAGATTCAACAAACTTCGAAACTATAAAAATAAAATTTCTTTCTATCTCAGAAGAATTACCGAAAATAACAATAAATCCATAGTACTTTCCATTTTTTGAGAGAGGGAAAGAGATATATTTATTAGCAGAATCTTCAAATTTACCGTATACTATCTGGCTTATAAAAGGTTCAATCACTTCTTTCCCCTTCAATATTTCAGGCTGATCGCCTTCCATCATGACTACGGAAACAGATTTACTCGGGAAGACATATTCAAGAAAATTTCCGACCTCAACGAGAAACCTCTTTTTATCTGATTCAGAAAGTGAATATCTTGCAAAATTCGTCAAGTATATAAGAAAGTTGTTCATCGTTTTTATTCTATCTACCTCATCCTGCAATCTTGAAAATAAAAGAGAAAAAAAATTATAAATCTTCCTTGAACGCCCAGGAAAATCCTGTGAGGATATATTTAAAGATACGATACTTTCATACTCCTTAATTCTCCTTTCGAGGAAATCAATAGCTCTATCCAATTCATCAAATCCTTTGATATATGAACTGAATATAACATACAAGAGAAACGCAAACAAAGAAAGTAAAAGTAAAACATAAATAATATTAGCCTCAGCGATAAGACTTAATAAAACAAAATATACTACAAAAACAAAAGATGCAAGCAAATAAGCTAATGTTTTTCTTTCGACAAATCTTGGGATAAAAAAAATAATGGCTCCAAAGAATATGGTCAGAAAAATTTTTATAACATATTCCATACACAATAATTATAATAACAAACCCGATAAAATCATATAGTATGATATAAATCTTCTTATGATAAAATTCTATTAAAAGGTTGCTGAATAATCCGCCCCAAAATAAAAGCAAAAAGGAATATACAAAGATTTATGTAGACTTATGATAGACTTTCAAATAGTAGATAGTAACACCAAATAGAAAAACAAATAAAACCAATTGAGGAATTATTGTTTGTAAAGTTGGGAAAATACCAAAAAAGTCAAAAGAAGGTATCTTTATGAAAGTTATGGGTATTATACCTGCTTCTTGGAACTCAGCGATAGCTTTGCCCAAAAGAGCAACCGCTACAAGGTTTAACATAATATTAGTTATAACAAAAAATATGCGGGGTTTAAGTTTTATTCTCAAAAAGTAAATCAGAAAAGCCACAACAAAAAGAGCAGATAAACCAAAAATAATTCCGTAAAACATAGCGAGAACGTCACCAAGAGCTCTGAGAAAAAGAGCAGTTTCTCCTGCTTCTCTTGCAACAGCAAAAAAAGATAATAAGAACAAAGATGTATAGTTTCTCAAATTTGCATAACTTTTAGTTCTCTCAATAAACTGCCTTATTTTCTCCTGACGTGAATTTTCAAGGAGCCAAAAGCTTACATAAAGTATAACTAAAACAGCTACCAATGTCAAAAGTCCTTCCATAAACTCAGGATTAATCAGAACAACTCTGCCCAAAATAATCCATAGCAAAATCCCAAAAACAATTCCTAATACAGTACCAAGATAAACTGGAAATTTACTTGCACGAGTAATAGAAACTATTCCCAAAATAGCAGAAATTATCAAAATAGCTTCAAAACCCTCTCTAAATACAATAACAAAAGCAGAAAAAGACTTACCTATCTCTTTACCTTTTATCTTATCTACATTTGACAAAATTTCGTACAAATCCATTTTAGCTTCATCAAACTTTCCTTCGGTTATTTTTGCGTGAGCAGATCTATAAAGTAATTCAATTTTTTTGACTGCTGCAAAATCTCTGACTGCAATTTTACTTTCCACACCCTCAAAAATAAAATAAGCTAAATCTAATGTGTTTTTTGCTTCTGAGATTTTACCTTGTTCAACAAGTTGTATAACATTTTTCACCCCCGAAGAAAAAACAGATAATTCGTCAAGATTGAAAACAGACAATCTCAATCTTTTCGCAAGGTCAAAACCAAATCTATCTTCAAGCTCATAATTTGAAGCAGATGAAAGCAAAGAAAGTAAAGAAAAATCATCAAAATCAAAATCATCTTCTTTTTTTATTAGTTCCTTCCTATCTTTTACCTCTTCCTGAAAAATATATCTCATAGCAGATACGAAAAAAGAGAGAGACCACCTCTCTTTGTCACTCATATCAAAAGCTATCATACGAGTTCCATCAATACCAAATTTCGTTATTGTGAAAACTTTAACAGGAGATATATGTGGAGATGTAAGCGGCGAAGGAGGTGGAGAGTCTTGAAATTGCACCTTATATCCCTCCCCTCTTTCACCATGACAAGAAGCACAATTAAGTTTATAGATTTTTTCGCCAAGCTTGAAGTCAGGTATAAAATTAGATTTTAATCCTCCCTTTTTCAAAGCAAAATTACTAATCTCATTAGCAAGTTCTCTTACTAATTTTACATCCTCCTTATTTTCTATTGCACTACAAAGCCTGTAAGATAAGGTTTCAATCTCTGTTCCCTGAGCCAAAGAAATAATTTCTGAGCAAAAATCTTTCATCTCAGAATATTCAAAATCTGAAATTACTTTACCATCGATTACTGCATTCTCATAGTCAGACGAGATATAATTTGAAAGCATAAATAATCTGGCAGAATCATTGACTTTATCCGAGAACCCCGTATGCACCAAAAAGGCTAAAAAAATGAGAGAAAAAAGAGAAGGTATATGTATATTGATAATGATTTTCATTTTCACTATAATATTTATTTCTGATAAAATAATGAGAAGAAAAAAACAGGAAGACTTAAAAAGTTTATGCCTTTTAAGCAATCAAGAAGTGATGACACAAATTACTCCAAGAACGAAGGCTTAAAAAATCAGCTTCATTCTCGTATGTAAATATATATGAATAATAAATAAATAAATACTTTATCACTCAATAATTCCGATGACTCAAATGGTTAGCCACAAAAAGAAAAATTTAAAAATCTGTTGTTAAAAATCTATCCGAAGATTATCAAAAATTTTTTAGACCAAACTATAATAAATAAGGAAGATAAATATTTATTCCTTCCGAATACACATTTAATATAGTCTTTTATTATGGAAAAGAAAAGATTCGTTTTGATAATCTCTGTCTTGGCTTCAATTGCAATCGGAGGATATATTATTTTTTCCCTTATCTCAAAAGAGGGGAAAGAAAAAACAGGAACTGACGAAGAGAAGATAACCGAAGAAATACACAAAGGTTTAACAGAAGGTTCCGCAGAAAATGGACAAGAAAAAAGTTTAACTTCACCTGTTGAAATAATAAAACACGGATGGAGGATACTATATAAAACTGTACCAAAAGAAGCTTACATGTGGGAATGGGCGGTAGAATTAGAGAACAAAACTGAAATTCCTTCAAAAGTACTTATAAAATATAACCTCCTTGACGAAAATGGGAACTTGGTAGCCGAAGGAATAGGAGGGGATGAACTTGGGGAAAAAGAAAGAAAAATAATAATAGGAAGGGCTGTTTCGGAAAAATCCATCCTTAACGCGAAAAATTCAAAGATTTCAGTTAGTATATCTCCATCAAAAAAAGCTGAATCTGAACTAATTATAGAAAAATGGAAATGGTCTGATCCATACGAAATCTCGCAATAAATAAAAAACCTTTTTACCACTATGAGAAAATGTGTAATAATAACAGGTAAACCCGGTTCAGGTAAGTCAACTCTGATAAAAAAGCTATCTGAAAGGTTAAAACATCTGAAAATCAAAATATGTGGAGTATTCACTCCGGAGATAAGAGAAGATGGTAAAAGATTAGGTTTTTTGGTAAAAGGTATAAGTACAGGCAAAGAAGAAATTCTCGCTACAACAAAAAGTAAAGGTTACCACAATTATGAAGAAAATAAAATTTGCAAGCTTGGCAGATATACGGTCTTCCCTCAAAATTTTGAAAAAATCCTTTATGAAGAATTGGAACAGGAAGAATTTGAAATAATTGTTGTAGATGAGATAGGCCCGATGGAACTTGGATGTTCAAGAAAACTAAATTCTCCATGGATTTATAAGCTAAAAAATCAAGACAAAGGCAACCTTCTAATTTCTGCGAAAAAAGATATCGTGGAAGATGTAAGGAAATACTTTGAAGAGAAATTCTCAGTGTATATTTACGATATAGATAAAGAATCGAATGAAAAAGCCTATTTATTTTCACTTGAAAATCTTACAGGTACAGAAGCTTTTTTATTTGACCTTGACGGAGTGATTGTTGATTCGTCCGAATTCCATAAGAAATCTTGGATTAAAGTTATGAGTAAGCTCGGTATAAATTTTGGTGAGGAAGATTTCAAAAAAACATTTGGAATGACAAACGACACAATAATAAAAAAATATATCCCAGGATTAGGTGATGAAGAAATAAGAAAAATTGCAGAAGAAAAAGAGAGAATATATAGAGAGCTCGCAAAAGGCAATATAAAACCAATTCACAACTCACTCAAATTCATAAAATTTTTGAAAAAAAGTGATATAAAGCTTGCGCTTGTTTCTTCTACTCCAATAGAAAATATAAAATTCTTATCTGATGAGATAGGAATGAAAAATCTTTTTGATGTTATAGTCTCTGGTTCAGATATAAAGCACGGCAAGCCAAATCCCGAATGCTATCTTATTGCAGCTGAAAAAATAGGAGTCCCAACTAAAAAGTGTTGGGTTGTTGAGGATTCTCAACACGGAATAGATGCTGGATTTTCTGCGGGGGCAAAAACCATAGGAATCTTAACAAGCCATAGAAACCTTGAAAAAACAGACATTACCGTCAGAACCTTTGAAGAACTTGAAAAGATTTTCCTTCAAATGCTAAAACATAGAATATAAATTTGAGCTTACTTTACCTTAACTCTCCACAAAAAAATTCAGATGAAATACAAGCAAACATAGGATGACATAGAATATCTGCAAATAAAAATAAAATTCAAACAGCGAAACACTAACGAAATTGAAATAAAAATAAAAATTTTAGATTGAAATAAAAAAATAAAAAAATTTTAGATAGCAAAATCCGTTAAAAATTCTTTTTTATCTTTTATTATCTATGCAAAAAAATACAACAACCGATAATAGCAAAGAGCAAAAGGAGGAAGAAAAAAAGAAAGGGAACAACGACGAAGAAAACCAGAGAATATTATCCACCCCACTTGCTCCTCTTGAAGGTTTGAGCAGAGATATGCTCCCCAAAAGACCTCAAAGAAAAACAGAAGTAAGACTGCATGTCCTTTCACTGTTAGTTGAAAATAAACCAGGAGTTCTCGCAAGGATAGCAGGACTCTTTGCAGGAAGAGGCTATAATATAGAAAGCCTATGCGTTGGAGAAACTCAGGACCCGAACTATTCAAGAATGACAATAGTCACAAAAGGAGATGAAAGAATTGTTGAGCAGATTGAAAAACAGCTCAGAAAAATAATAGAGGTAGTAAAGGTAAGCAACATAACAGATACCCCTCATGTTGAAAGGGAATTGATTCTCGTAAAAGTTTCAACGACGAAAGAAAATAGAGACGAAATAGTAAGACTTGTAGAAATTTTTAGAGGCAAAATAATAGATGTAACTTTGAAATCTCTGACGATTGAAATAACAGGAGATAGAGATAAAACATCTGCACTTTTACAGCTCCTCAAACCCTTTGGCATAAAGGAGTTAGTCAGAACAGGAATTGCAGCAATAAAAAGAGGAGATTGAAATAACATGAAATGAAATAACATGAAATAACATGAACGAAACGGAAACACCAAAAATACCAGAATTTATTTATAAATTTTTAGAAAGAAATAAAGCTTTCAAGGAGGTTTTCAACAAAATAATATCAAACGACCTACATGGAATATTCCTCCAACTTAAAGATGATAACGAAATTTTATCAAGATTTTTTAAAGATATATCAGAGATTGACTTCAACCTTCTCAAACTGCACAGAGAAATATTTTTTAATAGAAATCTCCGTGAAACAAAAAATTTGGAGAATCTTAGCAATCCCGAAGTTGAAAGAATTTCTGAAACTGATATTGAAGAAGGTATTTTATCTTTAAAGTATGGGAAATGGGCTTGCCTTACACTTGCGGGTGGTTCAGCGACAAGATTCTTTTCTGAACTACCAGAAGAACAAAGAACAAACGGTAAAAACACGAAAGGACTTTTTCCTATAACACCGATAGGAAATTTCTCTTTTCTTGAAGTGTTTGCAGGAGAGATTTTAGCAAGAGCTTTTGAATCTGGTAAAATTCCTGTGTGGTGCATTCTCACATCCTCCGCAACTCACAAAGAAATAGAAGATTTCATATCTTCAAAACCATTTGGTATTCCCCAAGATTTCATATTCTTGATAAGACAAAGAGAACTACCGAGAATAGATGAAAAAGGTCTTCCTATTTTGAGGAAAGATGGTTCAATAGTAAAAACAGGAGACGGACATGGAGGAGCTTTATTTGCTATATTATCAATAAAAGAGTTTCTCTTATCCGCAGGGATAGAATTTTTCGTCTTACATAATGTAGATAATCTGCTCGCCCAACCACTTTATCCACCAAGACTTGGTTTTCACATAAGAAAAGGAAGCTTTTTCACATCATCAGTCGTAAGAAGAGTGGAAGGAGAAAAAATCGGTATACCAGTATATGATAAAGCAAGAAAAAAGAAAATAATTTTGGAATATAATGAAGCGGGTGAGATTTTTTCGCTTAAAAATGGAGATAAACTTGCTTTTGAATACGGACATATAAACACAAATCTATTCTCTCTAAAATATATTACTCCTGAGATTTTGAAAAATCTGAGACCGGTTGTATATACACAGAAAAAGGTGAAAGTAGATGATAATTTCATAATCACGAGCTCAATTGAGTTTTTAAATCACTATATTGCAGAAATATTAGATGAAAAGAAAGTAAGCTTTGTAGAAGTTGAAAGAGAATCCTTTTTCTCCCCTACAAAATCTGTTTTCGGAGAAGATTCAGTAGAAACTACGCAGAAAAACTATATCAATTTCACAAAGAAAAAGTTAGAAAAAAGAGAAGCTATTATATCTCAAAAAGCAAAATTAGAACTCGCACCGTATATAATTTTTTCAGAAAAGATTCTGAACTTCTTTGAATTTTCAAATTGGAAATTAGAAGATGATTCTTTACTTTTTATCTCTTGTTTCTATCAGGAAGATGGAAAAAAAAGCTTTTCGGAAGGGCTCAACATAAAAAAAGGTGGAGAGCTAAAAATCATATCAAAATATCCGTTTGGAGAAATAAGTGTAGATATAAGAAGAAATTTCAAAATGGAGAATCCGCCAACAATAAAATTTGGAAGAAATGTTGTTGTAGAAAGCGGAGTTTCTGTTTTCATTGAACTTGAAAAAGGTTCAAAACTTTTTGTTCGCGATGGGACAAAAATAACAAGAAATATCCACGTAAAAATACCCTCTGGCTCAAAATTTGAAATATGAAATTTTAGATTTCTACAACGAATGCACTTTTACTTCATTCTTTAAGAAAAGAATTTTTATTTTCCTTTTAAGATCAATTTTGGTATAGCTAACGAAAGAGGAACCAAAACGATCCATACAGATGCATTTATAAATGGGCTCCCGTTTTCCTTTATTTCCAAAAGCCCTATCTTCCATCCTACAAAATCAAAACACCATCCTAAAACTACACCCAAAATCAAATAGAGAAAAGTCGGGAATTTATTTTTAAACCTAAAATACAAATCTATATATATAAAGGAAAGAAATATCCACAAAATAAACATAGGAAATGGGGTAGCAAGTATTTTCCACGGCCCCTTTATCTCATACAAGTTGTATTTGTAAGATAAAGCTTCTACTATTGTATTTAGAGATGAAATAATCAACCCGGATACAAAATAGGAAATCTTTCGTTTGTTAGAACCTCGGAAAAATAAAAAAAGAGATATAAAAAAACTCACAAGTATGAAGAGAATAATTAGTGAATAAACCGATGAAATATCAGCACTTTCATTCATAGTATAAAAACTGAAAAACCTTTTTTACACAAAACTTCCTAATAAAATAAATAGTTAGGATGAGCAAGAATGAAAAAATTTCAAAAGATATAATCTCTTATTCCAGCAAAATAGAGAATAAAACAGACTTAAATTCAAATAATTTTCTCTACGAAACTGATAAATCGGTATTCGCTACCCCAGAGGAAGCAATAGATCTCATAAAAAAAGGTGAAATAATAATTTTAGTAGATGATGAAAGTAGGGAAAATGAAGGTGATATGGTTATTGCTGCTCAGTTCATAACACCAGAAAAAGTTAATTTCATAACGAAATGGGCAAGAGGACTTTTATGCGTCGCAATCTCAAAAGAAATTGCTGAAAGACTAAATCTCTTCCCTATGGTCGCAAATAATAACTCTCTTCACGGAACAGCTTTTACCGTATCTGTTGACGCAAAAGAAGGAGTATCAACCGGGATCTCTGCACACGATAGAGCTTTGACGATAAAAAAAATAGCAGACCCAAACTCAAAACCAGATGATTTTGTAAGACCTGGACATATTTTCCCAATTGTTGCAAGAGAAGGGGGAGTTCTTGTGAGAGCAGGTCATACGGAAGGTTCAACAGACCTTTGTAAATTAGCGGGTCTAATTCCGGCTGCTGCAATATGTGAAATAATGAACGAAGACGGCTCTATGGCTCGCTTGCCAGACCTTATAAATCTTGCGAAAAAATTTGGAATGAAAATAGCAAAAATAGAAGACATAATAAGATATAGGCTCAAAAGAGAATCTCTTGTAAGAAAGGTCGTAGAAGCAAGACTACCAACAGAATTTGGAGAGTTCAAAATTCAAGTATGGGAAAACATATTAGATGGCTCACAAAATGCGGCTCTCGTTAAAGGAGAAATAAATCCAGAAGAACCCACATTAGTAAGAGTACATTCTGAGTGCCTTACAGGAGATGTCTTCGGCTCATTAAGGTGTGATTGCGGTCCCCAGCTTAAAAAAGCTATGGAAATGATATCAAAAGAAGGTAAGGGAGTAATAGTTTATATAAGGAGAGAAAGTATGGAAAAAAGTCATGAAGGTAGAGGTATAGGACTCATAAAAAAACTTGAAGCCTACAACCTCCAAGATCGAGGGCTTGACACAGTAGAAGCAAACTTAAAATTAGGTTTCCCGCCAGATTTAAGAGATTATGGAATAGGCGCTCAAATACTCAAAGGAATAGGCGTAGGCAAAATCCGTCTGATGACAAATAATCCTCGCAAAATCGTTGGGCTGAAAGGATATGGACTTGAAGTATCAGAAATTGTTCCAATAAAAATTCAAACAAATCCAGAAAATGAAAAATATATAAAGGCAAAAAAAGAAAAACTTGGCCACATTCTATAAAACATAAAAAGTTGCAAACTTTACAACTTTATCTACATTGATGATTAATTTTTCACTATGGCAAAAAAGTCTGATAAGAAAGATAAAGGGAAAAGAAAAGAAAACAATAAATTCAACACCCCAGACGAGGATAATTTAGAAAATACGGAAGAATATACAGAGTATCAAGTTGATACTCTTGAGGATTACTTTTTCGCTACAAAAGATCTCTTTGTAGAATTCAGGAACTTTACAGTGATGACGAATAAAACTTTAACGGTAACGCTGAATTCCCTCAGAGAACTTATACCTATGATCATGACAGGAAAAATTGATTATAGTAGGGTATCAAAAATTCTGAACGAGGTAAATCAAACATTACAAAAATACCTTTCGGAACAAGAAAGACTGATAGCCAAAACAACATCTCTCAGTAGAGAATTAAGAGATAAAAACAAAGTTCAAAGAATGATAGATGAATATTTTAGCCGACTAAGTCTCTCATTCATACCATATGAATATGAAAAAACACAAAATAAAGAAAAAGACATAAATATTTTACCATCCGCAATCTTCAAAGAGCTTAACGAAGAAAAAATCAAAGAAATAATGGAAAAATTCGGCATAGACAACAACAATAATAATAATGAAGAAAAGTAAATAGAAAAAATATAGAAGATAAAAATATGGCAAGAAAAAAACATGAGAACATAAAGAAGATATTAAACTCTGTAAGGTGGAATGAAGTAAAAGACGAAGCTGTTGAATTGCTTTCAAATCTTATAAAAATAGACACAACAAATCCACCTGGCAATGAAAAACCAGCAGCAGAACTCCTTGAAAAATATTTCCAAGAGTTTGGCATAAAAACAAAAGTAGTCGAATCAGAAAAAGATAGAGCAAGTATAATAGCAGAAGTAGAAGGAGAAAAAAACGGCAAACCTATTATACTTCTGAGTCATCTTGATGTTGTCCCAGCAAATCCAAGGGAATGGTCTTTCCCACCTTTTTCAGGGGAAATAAAAAACGGATACATATGGGGCAGAGGTGCAATTGATTGCAAAGGACTTGCGGTCGTTGAAGCAGTAGCAATGTCTATCGTAAAAAGGATGGGAATTAAAATTCAAAAAGGGGTAAAATTCATTTCCGTTGCAGACGAAGAAATGGGAGGAGAAAAAGGAGCAAAATTTTTAGTTGAAAACTTTGATGAAGATGTAAATGGATTTTGTGTGATAAACGAAGGCGGAGCAGGATTTATAATCAAAAATAGGAAAATATATATGCCCTGCTTTGGAGAAAAAGGTCCAATTTGGTTGAAAGTCAAAGCGAAAGGAAAACCGGGACACGCTTCAATGCCTCATAAAGATAATCCAAACCTCATTTTAGTTCAAGCTCTATACAAAATATTGCAAACAGATTTTGGGAAAAAACTCACAGACAACTTCATAAAATCAATCGAATTTTACCTTATAGGAGATAACTCAAGAAAATTTCTGAAACCAACTTTGAAACTCATAGAAAACTCCGAAAAAATAAAAGAGCTTTTAGGTAAAATAATCTTTCTTGCAACTTCATCTACACAACCAAAAATATCAGCAATGTTCTCTAACACTTTAAGCATAACAATAATGAAATCAGGATACAAAGAAAATGTAATCCCAGAAGAAGCAGAAGCAGTAATAGATATGCGACTTTTACCAGGGTACCAATATGATGAAATAATAGAAAAGATGAGAAAAGTTGTAGATGATCCAAGAGTGAGTTTTGAAATTTTGTCTGTGTATGAACCTTCACAATCAGACCCTGTATCTGAAATTATGATGAAAATCAGAGAATCTGCAAATTATGTCTTTGAAGCCCCTTTCTTCCCAATACTTGCAACAGGATTTACAGATTCAAGGTTTTTCAGGAAAAAAGGAATACCAGCATACGGGTTTCTGCCGTTCTTTTTCACAGAAGAAGAAATATCAACCATGCACGGAATAGACGAAAGAATTTCTATTGAAAATATAGAACTTGGGCTGAAAATTATGTTATCTACAATTTTGAACTTGTGTGCTGATGAATCCGCAATTTTTGGAGCATAAGCTTTGCTTTCTAACAAGCTTTCGTAAATTTAAAAATGAGAGAAATTTTCTCAGAAGTTCTTGGGAAAAAAGTAGTGCTACCTCAGAGATGTGAAAAAATTGTAAGTTTTTCCCCATCAGTAACTGAAGCTCTTTTTATGATGGGACTTGGAGAAAAAATCAAAGGAGTGTCGGTATACTGTGTAAGACCTCCGGAAGCAAGAAAAAAAATAATAATAGGTTCATATTCAACATATAAAAGAGAAAAACTCCTCGAAATAAATCCACACATAATTTTCACCACAACAGGTTACCAACTTGAATTTGCAAAAAAACTTTCAGATGAATTCCCTGTTTGGCCAATAAGATTACCGTCAAATTTAGCAGACATTATCTCGACTTGCGTTGAAGCAGGTCTTGTAGCAGGATTTCCTGATGAAGCAAGACAACTTGAAAGAAAACTAATTGACCATCTCTTTAATTTAAAATCAAAAGCAGAAGCAATAAATTCAAGCTCAACTTCATCAAAAAATAACGATAATAATCATACCCCCAACAACAACAAAATAAAAGTTTATGTTGAAATAGATCTTGGAGGTCCAACAACTTTTGGAGCTTATAGTTACATAACGGATGCATTAGATTTTTTAGGTTTTGAAAATATTTTCTCAGACGAACCAAAGGAATGGTTGAGACCAGATGACAAATTAGTATCACAGAAAAATCCAGATATAATAATTTATGAACCGAAAATGTTTTCAAAAAGAAGAGAAAAAGAAGAAATTGTTAAAAAACTATATGAGAGGTTCGGAGAAATAAAGGCAATAAAAAATGGTTATGTTTTTATAACCCCAGGCATATACGATTTCCTTGCTCATCATGGTCCATCATTTATAACGGAAACTTTACAGTGGATTCTGGAAATAAAAAAGAAATTTGCAAACTCGTAAAACCAAAAGATTTCCAAATATGAAAGTATAAATAAAGAAATAAGACATCAGGTAAAATTATATAGAATATGATAAAAAAGAAAATAATCATGGTTTCAGATAGCTTTCCGCCAGTTCCAAGTGGAGTATCAAAGTATACTTTTTTCCTCACAAAAAAACTTCTCGAAAGAGGATATGATGTATCAGTAATAACTGGCGGAGTAAAAAATAAACCCCAAGAAGAAAATGAAATAGAAAAACTCGGAGGGAAAGTCATAAGAGTTGGGAAGTTAATATCAGTAATTGCAAATGGGACACGATGCTTTATTACTCTACCCTCTCCTTATGATTTTTACAAACTCAAAAAAATTTTCTCATCTTATCACGATGCTGTTATAATGCAAGGACCTTTGGGATTAACTTTACCCTACCCTACAACTTTATTTTCAAAAGCAAAGAAAATTGGTATTTTTCACTCAGTTACAGACAAACCAAACATTGGTTTTATTTTATTCAAAAGAATAATGAGACCTTTTCTTGACGCCCTTGATGAGAAAATAGCAGTTTCAAAATCAGCAAAAAATGAAATAGAAAAATATTTCGGTCCCCAGAACATGGATATAATACCTCCGGGAATTGATACAAAAATTTATTCCCCATCAAAAGGTAAAAGATACAATGATAAGCTAATTTTTCTTTTTGTAGGGAGACTTGATGAAAGGAAAGGAGCAGATAATCTTATAAGAGCATGGAAGCAAATTAGAAAAGAAGGTATAAAAAAATGTAATAAAGTTCCTTCACAACTTTTCATAGTAGGAGATGGTCCTATGAGACAAGATTTAGAAAATGAAGTCAAAAATAAAAAAATAGAAGGAGTGAAATTTTTTGGTTTCATCGAAGAAAAAAAATTACCTGAAATTTACGCATCGGCAGATATATGTGTTTTTCCATCAAAAGGTGGAGAAAGTTTTGGTATAGTGCTGATAGAAGCCATGGCATCAGGCTGCTGTGTTATTGCATCAAAAATAAGAGGATATCAAGATGTAATATCAGACGGCAGAACCGGTATTCTTTTCTCAAACGAAAAAGAACTCATATCCTTTTCTGAAAAATTAAGCCAAGATGAAACTATGAGAGAAGAACTCTCCAAAAATGCAATAGAAGAATCAAAAAAATATGATTGGGATAAAATAGTAGCTCTTATAGAAGAGAAAATCAAAAATTGAAAATTAGGAAATCAAGATAAATAAGGGGAAAAATAAGATGCCGGGAAAATAATCACTTATCAAGGACATGTTTTTCAAGTTCTACGCACAAAAACTCACCTTCAAAAACTTTTTCCGTTTCTTTTCCATTTTCTTTTTTAAAAACCTCAACAAAAACAGTTTTTTTATTGCCATCTGATGATACGACTTTTGCAATTGAAACAAGCTTATCTCCAAGTTTTACAGGTTTTATAAATTTTACATTTGCCCTTGCAAGCACAACATAAGGATGATTTGATGCAACCATAGCAGAGTAATCCGCAAGAGAAAAAGTAAATCCCCCATGAACCAATCCTTTTTCATCTGCAACCATCTCCTCCGTAGTTTCGAGTTCAACCCGAGAGTATCCCTCCTTTATTTCTACAACCTTTCCGCACAGTCTTTGGTCTATAAGTTTATGTGTTTTTTTCTCCATACATCACAAAAATTTTCCGATATAAATTCAAAATTCCAATTCTCAACAAAATATGAAAATTAGATAAAAATTAGATAAAACTTCTTGAAAAATCATAACGATTTTGAAGAAGAATAAAATTAAAAGTTAATATTTTTTAAACAAAAAGGAGGTAAAAAACATGAACCCAATTGCTTCAAGAATATTAGTAGGAGTCGTAGTAGCGGTGTCTTTGGTTTTAGGTGGATGCGCAAGGAAGCCAGAAAAAGAACTCCAAGACGCAAGGGATGCAATTAAAGAATTAGAGGATGCAGGAGCTCCTCAATATATCCCTGATGACTGGAACAGAATTAATGCAAGCCTCAAAGAAGCCGAGACAAAAATAGATGAGAAAAAATACAAAGAAGCAAGGGAGCTTCTCTTGAAAATAGTAGAGGAAGCAAACTCGCTGAAATCAAAAGCAGAAGAAGAAGCTAAAAGACAGGAGGAACAACAGCAAGAGGAACAACAAGCTCCTGAAGCCGTCACTCCTCCGGATGATACTGAGGAGACACAACAGTAATTTTATATATGGGGAGGGTTTAAATAATTTTCAAATAAGCTTTAAATAAATAAGCAGAGAAATTTAAATAACAATAAAATAAATAAACAAAACTCCAATTTTTTACTTATACTTTTTACTTAACCCTCCCCCTCTCTTTATTATATTTTCTTTTAAACCTCAAATAAGCAATCCGTTTGGCAGATTCAAATATTCTGCCCTTATCTTTTATCTCCTCTTTTACAATTTTGGAGAATTCCTCAAATAAATTTGAAGCTAAGTTGTAATCTGGTTTGCACATCAAAATAGCGTCGCAACCCGCCCGAAATGCCTGAAAAGCTACATAAGGTAAATCTCCAAAATCTCTCAACGCTCCCATAGTTATATCATCTGTTATAATACATCCGGGAAAAAAATTTCTAAGTTCTCTTAAACATTTTTCAGATAACGTGCAAGGCAAATCATCTATATTTTTCACAACTATATGAGCAGTCATTATCCCGAAAACATCATAAGCTAATTTTTTAAAAGGCAAAATGTGTTTTTGAATTTCCCCTTCATCCAAATCAGAAAAAGGGAGCGATATATGAGAATCTTCTTTTACAAGACCGTGCCCTGGAAAATGTTTTGCAACTGGTAGAACTCCTGCTGAAAAAAGTCCCTTTGAAAAAGCAGAAGCAATCTTTGATACTATTTCTGGGTCAGAAGAAAAAGCCCTATCTCCGATCACTGTTTCATTGTATCCAAAAAGATCAACAACTGGTGCGAAATTTACATCTATTCCAAGACCTGCAAGAAAAGAACCAAGTTTCTGCCCTAAATCAAAAATATCTTGTTCAGATATCAAACCATATTCAAAAGCTTCTCCTATTTTTCTTGCAGGAGGAAGCTCAAAAGGGGGTTCTATTCTTTTTACCCTACCACCTTCCTCATCTACGCATACGAAAAAATTATATCCAACTTTACCTTTTAAAGAGAAAATAAATTCTCTCAAATCATCTATATTATCTGGCACATTGTAAGAAAAAATTATTATTCCTGATGGTTTATATGTTTTGATAAAATCTATCGTTTCCTGCTCTGGCCATTTTCCTTTTATTGCAACTATAAATAATCCGGAAAGCATAAGATAAAGTTTAAAAAACCTATATCCCCGTTTCTTGATTGAGAATTCTTTCAATGACTTCTATTATCTTCTCTTTTTCAATTCTCATACATTCTTTGTTTCTTGGGCATGGAGGAATCTCCGCAAAGTTTGAGCAAGGAGAACACCATAAATTTTTTCTTATGATTTCTCCCATCAATGGTCCCCACTTTATATGATTTGATGGTCCAAAAATTGCTACTACATTTTTACCCATCATATATGCAAGATGCATCAAACCGTTATCTACTCCCACAAAAATTTTTGCTGAAAGTATAGTCTGGGCTATCTCTTCAAAGCTTAACTTTCGATTTCCTATGACTTTAACTTTATATCCCTTATCTTTTACTGCCTCTATCAGCTGGTCAAATTCATCATAAGATTTTTCCCACTTTGTGGTAAATGGAGCAAAAACAATATCTAATTTTTCACGATCTATAAATTTTACCTTTTCTTTAAGAAAATCTTGACTCTTTCTTATAAGCTCATCTGATAAATTCCTAATACTAAACCCATCATATTCTTTTCCTTTAAATTTTTGTTCATTAACTTTTTGATCTTCCCTAAGATTTTCCTCATGATTTCTCTCCAACTCTGATAAGATTTTCTCTCCAAGCCTGATAAAATTTTTTGTTTCATGTTCTGAGAAAAGATATTCAGCTTTTATATCAAACAATTTTTTCTTTTCCGTTGTATCAAATCCAACTAATATTTTACCGATTATTCTTCCAAAGAAAGCTGGGAGCAAGAACGATTGCTCCGTATCTATTACAATATCATATTTTCTCACGGCACTTTTGAAAAAGAAAAAAATAAAATTCAGGGAATCATAAACGAAAAAATTTGAAACTAAATTACGGTAGCAGAACCTCGCTCCTTCTATATTTCTTTTTTCTCCAAGAAAATCAATTTGAACATTCAACTTATCTTTGAGAAAAATAATAAGCGGAGTTAGTAAAATAGTGTCGCCTAAGCCACCTGGTCTTATTACCAGAACATTTTTAATTCCAATTTTTTTTGTTTTTTCCACCTTCTCTTTTTCCCCAAAATTTTTTTTCCAGATAAAGCAGAGAACTTCTATGAGAAATTTTCCGACCGTAGCATCTAATTTCTTCAATATTTTCTGCTCAAAACTTGACATTTTAAAGTAAATATATTATATAAAAGTAAGGTAAATATATATAATACATAAACTCCGAGGCGAAAAATATTTAACAGCAATTGCTTCAATAAATTTCAATAAATACTGCACAAAAATTTTTTTGAGGTTTGCCCCTTCACTTGATTTTTCAGATAAAATTTACATAGCGGAAATGCCCTCAATCTACAAAGGGGAATTTTAAAAAAGTTCTATGGAAATAAAAAACAAGAAAAACAAATTGC
>Ga0197143_1001320_pt1 | contig 21171 bp, 20 predicted proteins | sample GBS70_MetaG_FD_148603 | JGI IMG/M metagenome (GOLD analysis project Ga0197143, IMG submission 148603) | Sediment microbial communities from Great Boiling Springs, Gerlach, Nevada, United States - GBS 70_MetaG | ecosystem: Environmental > Aquatic > Thermal springs > Hot (42-90C) > Sediment...
TCACCCTGGTGGTGGACGACGCCACCGGGGTCACCGCCTCCATGGTCCCCTGGCTGGTGGCCCTCTCCGAGGTGGCCACCCTGGTCCTGGCCGTCCACCCGGAGACCCTCAGGAAGGCGGTCCCGGGGGGCCTGGAGGTACAGCCCGGCGTGGCGGACATTGGGCGGCGCCGTGTAGACCTCCGCTCACCCCGCCCGGACCCTCCAGGTTCACCTGCCTGAAGCGCCGCCCCCGGTGGAGCCAGTCCCCCTGGGCCTGGAGCCGCAAGCTAAGCCTCCAGCCGCCCCTGGACCTGGAAGGCGGGCTTACCCTTTAGGAAGGCCTGCGCGCTCTTCTGCCAGGAGACCAGGTCGTCTATGAGCAGAGAGGCCTCCAGCATGTTGGCTGGGGGAGCGCCCCGGTAACCCAGGGCCTCCAGGTAGGCCAGTTGCCTGTCGGAGGGAAAGTGGCTGAGCATCCTGCTCTCGTCCCAGCCGGTCTTGCTGTAGCGGCGGTAGACCGACTTACGCTCCCGAGGTAGCCGGAGGAGCCAAAGGGCCCAGCGGGCTGCCTCCAGGAGGAGCTCCGGCTCTTCCTGGGCCACCTGGAGTAGGGGTCGGGCCTTGGGGTTCAGGCGGGTCTTCTCCGTGGCCCGCTCCAAGACCAGGACCGCCACCAATTCCGGCTCGGGGTTGGGCAAGGAGGAGGCCACCAACAGGAGGAGCCCCAGGGCCAGCCGGTGGCTCTCCAGGGGGAGGCGGCGGAGGAGGCCCTGGACCTTCTCCTCGTAGACCTGCCACTCGGGCTTTTCCGGCCTCTTGGCCATGCTCCTATCCTAACGCTCCTCAGGCCCGTGGGGGCCCTACCGCCTCCCCAGCACCGCCGCTACCTCTTTCCATCGCACCCGGGTGGGTTGGGAGCCCGGAGGTCCCAGGGGACGCTTGAGGCTAGCCTTGGACATCTTCCGGTCTATTGGCTATAATGATCCTTGTGCCAACCCGTTTAGTTCGTCTGAATCGCTATCCCATAAGGCCCTTGTTGCCAGATGAAAGGACCCTTTTCGTCTACGCGCTCTCTCTGGACTCGCCCCCTAATCGGGAGGACCCCCAGGAGGTTTACCGGGCCTTGAACCTGGCCGCCCGGGAGGTGGGTGGAGTTTACTACAAGGGGCACCTCTACGCCTTCAACGCCCTCTCCGCTACCAAGGGGGTCACTCTCACCTTGCTGGAGAGCCGCCCCCTTCGCCCGGAGGAGGCGCTGGACCGCGAGGTGGCCACCCGCCTCCTGCGGCGGAAGCTGGAGGAGGCCCTGAGGCTCCTGGCCAGGAAGAGGGAGCTCCTCCTGGAGGACAAACAGGTCTACCGGCCTGTCCCCCGCGCCTTTCAGGACGTGCGCCTCTACCAGGGGGCCTCCCTGGATGTCCAGGTGAGCAGGAAGGGGCAGGTCTTGCTGGCCGTGGACCTGGTGGCCCGCATCCAGGCCAACCTGTCCCTGGAGGCGTGGCTGAGGCGGGGCTATCCCCTTCCCAGCAAGGTGGCCAACCGCTACCGCAGCCGGGACCAGGTCCTGACCTGGAACCTCGTGGGCCTCTCGGAGGAGCCCCCAGAGGCGGTCCTCATCCAGGGCAAACAGACCCTGCTGGACTACCACCGGAGCCATGGCCACCTGGCCCCCGGGGACGACCCGGGCCGGGTGGTCCTGGTGTCCCGAAAGGGAGGACCGGTCCTCCCCCACCTCTCGGCCTTGCTCATCCCCATCCTCACCCTCGAGGAGCTGGCCGAACTAGGGGTGCGCTTGGAAGCCCTGGGCCAGGCGCGGCACCTGGAGGAGCGCTTCACCAAGGGCCAGGAGTGGGCCCGGATCCTGGCCCCCCACCTGGGGGCGGAGCCGGCGCAGAGGCCCGAGCCCCTGAGGGTGCAGGCCCAGGTTTTTGCCCCCGCGCGGCTGGTGGCGGCCAGCGGCAGGAAGGTGAACAAGCCCATGGAGGCTCTGACGCTGGGGGTCTACCGGCGGGGGAGTCCCCACCTCGCCTGCCTCCTCTGGCCCGGGGAGGCGCCTCCCCAAAAGGCCCTGGCCCGGCTCCAGGCCCTGGGGGCGGAGGTGACCGTCCGGCCCCTGCCCGAAGAGGACGGGGACCGTCGCGCCCTCTTCCGAGCCCTGGCGGCGGAGGGTGTCGCTGCCGCCTTGGTGGTCCTGCCCCCGGGCGACGCGAGGCGGGGACGCTTTCTGCCGGACGGCGACTACTACCGCCTCAAGGACCTAGCCCACAGGGCCGGCCTTCCCCTCCAGCTCCTGCGCCGGGGGGAGGATCCCCACCAGGTGGCCAACGCCCTCCTGGGCCTCCTGGTCAAAGCCGGCTGGCAGCCTGTGGCCCTTCAGGGCGACTACCCCGCCGACCTGGTCGTCGGCCTGGACAGCAGCGGTGATGGAAGGGTCCACTATGGGGCGGCCTCCTTCGCCGTCCTGGCCGACGGGACCCCTCTGGGTTGGGTTCTGCCCCAGGCCCAGCCCGGGGAGTCTATGGACCGGGCCTGGCTGTGGCGGGCGGTGGAGGAAACCGTGGCCCTCTTCTCCGACAAGACGGGCCGCCTTCCCAGGAGAATCCTCCTCCTGCGGGACGGCCTGGCCCGGGAGGAGGAGTTCGCCGACCTGTGGAAGGGCCTGGCGAAGATGGGCCTGGCCCACGACCTCTTCACCGTGAGGAAGCGGCACCTCTGGCGCATGGCCCCGGGTGAAGCGAAGAGCCTTATGACCTCCCTTTCCGGGACCTTTCTCCGGATTGATGAGCGGACTTGGCTCATGGTCACCGCCGACCGGGTCAGGGGTAGGCGGGGAGGCTTCCGCGTGAGCCCCCGGCCCCTCCTCCTGGTCCACGAGCGGGGGGACGGGCCCAGCCAGGCCCTTCTGCGCCAGATCTTCCACCTGAGCCAGTTCCACCCCGCCAGCGCCAGCCTCTACCCCCGGCTTCCCATCCCCCTCCACTTCGCACACAAGCTGGCTAAGGCCGCCGGCCGGTGGGGAGCCATGGGCCTCGCCCGCCTCCCGGCGGATAGCCTCTTCTTCGTCTGACCGCGCGGGTTTCCCCGCAGACCCGGGCCCTCCCGGAAGGCCCGTGGCCACCACCACCGGGGCCAGAGGGCGAAGAGGGCTTTCTGGTAGCCCTCGGGATCCCGGTAGGCGCAGTCGCAGTCGTGCTCGATCCGGTGGGGCGCCCGGAAGTCTCCGCCCCGGAAGGCGGGGGCCCCGCACAGGGGGCAGGGGGGCAGGTCGGGGTCGTGGGCCGGGGGAGTGGCCCGGCCCTTCAGCTCCTCTAAGTAGCGCTTCAGGTCCATGGCTTCCTCCTCAGAAGAGAACGAATCGGCCTCCTGGGGTCTCCGGTTCCACCTCGGGCTTGGCCAGCAGGAGCTTTCTGGCGTAGGGGAAGGGCTTCTCCGCCTTCTTGGCGGCCTGGGCCAGGGCCTCCTCCACGGCCTCCGCCCCCCAGGTGTCCACCCAGGACCTCACGTCGGCGAGCCAGGAGGCCAGGACCGCCTGCTCCTGGTCCCGGCCGTACTTCCTGGCGGCCAGGGCGGCCTGGACCAGGACCCCGGGGGCCCTGGCGGCCAGGGGCTGGGCCAGCTTGGGGAGGCTCTTGCCGGCGAAGTAGAGGAGGCCCTTCAGGTGGGGGTGGGCCTCGGCGAGGGCGGACACGGGGCTTTCGGGCTTGGGCTTCTCCCCCTTGCCCCGCTTGGGTTTGGGTTTCGCTTTCTCCTCCGAAGGGGAGGCCGGGGCGGGAGAGGGCTGGGCCTGGGGAAGCTCCAGGGCGAAGGCCAGGCGGTACCGCCCGTTCACCTTCTCCACCAGGCCCCGCCGCACCAGGGAGGAGAGGGTCCGGTAGGCCCAGGCCCTCTTGAAGCCCAGCTCCTCCATGACCTCCTCCAGGCCCGCCTCCCCGGTGGCGGCCAGGTAGAGGAAAGCTTGGTACTCCGAGGCTCGGAGTCCTGCCCGGGCCAGGTCCTTGAGAGAGTAGAGACTCTTTTGGGGTGCCACTTGATTCCCTCCTTTCCCAAGGGCTTGTCTACACTCCGTAGACGGGCTGTCTACGGATCGTAGACTGAAGTCTACGAAGCGTAGAAAAGCCCATTGAAACGGGCATTTCCGCCCAACCCCTCGAGGGCCAGGCGCTTTGGGCCGAACCGTTCCGCCCGCACGCCCCTATGGTAGGGGGAGGCCGGGGTAGGCCCGCCCCCCGCCGTCTTACCCAGAAAACTGAGGAGCTGGGAACCTGGGTAAGACGAGGCGGGGACTTCCCGTGGCCGTCCCCCGTCTTACCCAGAAAAAGGGAAGGGGGCCGTTTCTGGGTAAGACGCTCCGCCCTCCCCCTGGGCTTTAGCCCCCCTCTTCACCCGCCCACGCTCACACGAAGCCCAGACGCAAGGGGGCCTCGTCGGCCTCCTCGAGGTCTTCCCGAAGCTCCTCCAGGGCCTCCAGCCCCAGGGCCAGAACCTCGCCGCCCAGGGACGCCCACGCGCTCATCCCGGACCTTCTTAGAGGCTGTTGACGACCCTGGTATGAGATAGCTATGGAACGATTGGCCTCAAGGCCCTACCTTTAGGGTGGGTTCCAAGAGCCCGCTGGCTTCGTAGACCTCATACACGAAACCCATCACGGAAGGAAAGCGGGCCAGAGGACTTTGCTCGTCCAAACGCCGCGCCAGAGTCAGGAGTTCCTGGCGCCTCTTCGTGGAGAGGCTCTTCCAGTTTTGCGCCTTCTTCCTGAGCTTTCTGTACTCCTTGGCCGTCCTCTCCACTTCCTGGGGCGAGGCGGGGCCTGGGTCCAGGACCTCGAGGCCCAGCTCTCTAAGCGCCCTCTCGTGGGTGTAGAGGCTCTCCTCGTCCAAGGCCAGCCGGAATCGGAACCCGGGGTGGGCGAGGAGGGCCAGCCGGCCCCGGAAGAAGTCCTCTTCCTCGGGCAGGTAGGGGCGGACATGGCAGTCGTCCCTTCCGAGGTAGAGGGTGCCCGTGGGAATGAGTTCCGCTCGCCCTTTCCTGACACGAGCGTAAAGCTCCAGCGAAGCCTCTTTCCCCAGGCGGTGGGTGAAGACGGCCACGGCTTCAACGCCCCCTTCCCGCCACTCCTCCTCCTCCGCCTTCGCCGGGCGGTCCCACACCAGCGCGTCTTCGATCTTCCTGCTATCCAGCGCCAAGGCCTCAGCTATCCGCTGGACGATCTGGTTCTCCCTCACGTTCATTGCTATCCCCTAATGCTCGTCCGTTCCAGCTTTTCCATCTCAGCCCTCCTCCCCTCAGGGTACCCACGCCTCAGTCCTTTCAGGGAGAAGGAACGGATCCTGAACGAAACCCTCCCTGGAAGACCCCCTCGAGGGCCCCCACCAGCTCCTCCAAAGCCCCCACCTCCCGCCTGAGCCGCTCTTCCCACCGCCTGAGGGCCGCTTCGGGGGAGAGGAAGGGGCTCGCGGGCGGGCCCCCTCCCGGGAAGGCCAGGAAGAGGCTACTCCCCTCCACCCGGAGCCAGAAGGGGCCCACCACCTCCCACAACCCGAGAAGGGCCTGACCCAGGGGCGTGTCCTCGCCGATGGGGTCCAGGTACCCCCAGGCCCGGAAGCGCCGCAAGAGCTCCCCCTCGAGGGCCACCCTCCTCCCCAGCTCCCTCGTGGCCACCCGCCAGGCGGCGAGGAGGTAGAGGAAGAGGGCGGGGAGAACCAGGAAGAGGAGGGGGCTCGCCCCGGGCTTCAGGACGGGGAGGCCCGTGAGGTGCCGGGCGAAGATGATGATGAGGACCCCCAAGAGCCCCAGGAGAGCCAGGAGGAAGGGCCAGCGCTCCCTGGGGTAGGTGGGCCATCCCCTGGGGGCCAGGTGGAGAGGGGGAAAGGACCGGGGTAGCTCCACCTGGTAGAGAACCCCCGAGAAGCGGTAGCCCACGAGGCCGAACCGCCTGGCCCCGTAGACCTCCACCTCAAAGCGCCGGAAGGGGTGGCCCAGCATCTCCCCCCGGAGTTCCCCGTGGACCTCGGGCTCCCCCTCGGGGAGGAGGGGAACGGCCACCACCTCGCCCACCCCAGGGAGAGCGACCTTGGGAAGCTCCCCTTTTGGGGAGAAGGCGAGGCCGAGCCTCCTTGCCACCTCCTCCTCCAGGACCCACCTCGCCTCTCGGGCGTAGCCCCAATAGGGGAAGAGGGCGAGGAAAAGGGAGAGGGCGGTGTAGGGGTTCAGGTTCAGGAGGCCCAGGGGGGCGAGGAGGAGGAGAGCGGAGAGAAGGACCAGGGTGAAACGGCGCTTGGCCTCGAGGGCCCTCATCCTCGCCTCCTGAAGGGCCACAGGGAGGGCCTGAGGAGCCCCGCGCGCCTCAGGGGCTCGGCCCGCAGGACCAGGTACTCCCCCCGGTGCCCCTCGGCCCACCACCCAGGGAACTCCTTGGCGTAGGCCTTGGCGGTTTCCTCGCCAGGGGTCTTAACCCACACCTCCTCCCCCTCGAGGCGGTAGGCGTGCTTGGCGAGGATCTTCCGCGCCAGCTCCCGCACCTCGGCCAGGTAGCGGGCCCCTTCCTCCTCCGCGGTGTAGGTCCTCACCCAGGAGGGCACCCGGCCCAGAAGCTCCCGGAAGGCCTCCGCCAGGACCGAGGTGGCGGCCTCCATCCAGTCCTCCTTCGCCCTCAGGGCCTCCCGGACCCTCGGGGCCACGGCCCGGAAGAAGCGGTCCCCCACGGCGAGGAGGAGGCGGTGAGCCTCGGCGTGCACCCGCTTGGCCCGGTCCTGGGGCAGGACGGCGTTGGTGTAGACCAGGAGGGCCCGCTTGCGCACTTCGTCCGGGGGCCTGTAGCTCTGGGAGGCGTTCAGGGAGAGGACCACGGGGGCCCTGGGGGGACCGATGAACTCGTAGTCCCCCTTGATGAGCCCTTCCCCCGGGTTTCTCACCTGGAGGAGGCTCACGTCGTCGTAGACCAGGGGGAAGCGGGAAAGACCCCTCAGGCCTTCCACCCTGTCCTTGGTGAAGTCCTTACCCGGCTGCATCCCCACCTCCAGGCCCGCCATGCTCTTGAGGGCGAAGCGGAGGAAGCTGGTCTTGCCCGTGTTGCTCTTCCCGTAGACCACCGCCCAGAGGGGGTAGCCGTGGGGCGGGAGGCCCTCGAGGTGGGCCCGGTAGAGGAGGTCCGCCATGTAGGGGGAGGCGTAGAGCCAGGCCAGGAGGCGGAAGAAGGCCTCCGTCTGGCCCAGGGCGTCGTCCCGCTCCAGGAAGTGGCGCTCGTAGCCGGAGAGGAAGGCCAGGATGGCCTCGGCGTCCTCCCGTACCCCGGGGTCTTCCAGGGAGAGGAAGGGCCGGAGCTCCCCCTTGAGGACCACCCCCTCTTCCGTGAGGTGCAGGAGGGGGGCCTCCTCCTCCTGGGCCAGGGGGAGGCGCCTCGCCACCTCGAGGCCCTTCCTCCCAGACTTGACCTATATGCGGCTCCTGGAGTAAAGAGGGGGCATGACCCTGCGCGAAGCCCTGTCCCAGATCCCCGACCCCCGGGCCCGCAACCGGCAGTACCCCCTTTGGGGCCTCCTGGCCCTCATCCTGGTGGCTTTTCTTTCCCGCGTGGACTCCCTGAGGGGCGTGGAACGCTTCGCCCGCGCCAACCCCCACCTCTTGCCCCACCTGGGCCTGCGCAAGGCCCCAGGCCACACCGCCATCACCCTTCTCCTTCACCGCCTGGATCCTGAAAAGCTCCAAGCGGCCCTCCTCCAGGTCTTCCCCGAAGCCGACCTTGGGGAAGTCCTGGTGGTAGACGGGAAGCACCTGCGGGGAAGCGGCAAGGGGAAAAGCGCCCAGGTGAAGCTGGTGGAGGTCCTGGCCCTGCACCTCCATACCACCCTGGCCCAGGCCCGGGCGGAGGGGAGGGAGGACCAAGCCCTTTTGGAGCTCCTGGACCGCCTGGGGGCGGAGGGGCTCAAGGGGAAGGTGGTGGTGGGGGACGCGGGGTACCTGTACCCGGAGTTAGCGGGGAAGGTGGTGCAAAAAGGGGGGCGTACCTCTTTGTCCTGAAGGCTAACCAGGGGGAACTTTTGGAGTGGGCCTTGGAGGTGTTCAAGGGCATGGAGGAGAGGCGGCTTCCTGGCGAGACCGAGGCGGTGTGGAATCTGGTGCGGGATGGGCAGGTGTGGACCTACCGGGTTTGGGCTTCCCCCTACCTGCCGGAAGAGGTGCGGGCCTTTCCCGGGTGCCGGCAGGTGGTGCGGATGGAGCGGGAGGTGAGGCACAAGGGGACGGGGGAGGTGCGGCGGACGGTGAGCTACGCCCTCACCAGCTTGGGGCCGGAGGTGGCGGAGGCGAGGCGGCTTGGGGAGCTTCTCCTTTACCGGTGGGAGGTAGAGAACCGGTCCTTTTGGGTACGGGACGTTCTCCTCCACGAGGATGCCTGCCAGGTGCGGGGGGTGGGGGCACAGGTCTTGGCGGCCCTCCGGGCCTTTCTGGTCTCCATGCTTCACCGCCAAGGGGTCAGGGAGAAGAAGGCGGCCTTGGAGGCCTTCTCCTTCAACCCCCTCTCCGCCCTGCGCTTCCTGGGGCTCTATGCGGTATAGCGGTCAAGTCTGGAGGTGGTGCGCCAGGCCTTGCGTGAGGGGGCGGCCATCAGCGCAGTGAACCTGGCCGAGGTGGTGGGCAAGCTCAAGGGTAGAGGAAAAGACGCGGACCGGATTGTGGCCAGACTGCTGGCGATGGGCCTCGAGGTGGTGCCCTTCACCTTGGAGGAAGCCCTCGAGGCGGGTGCCCTGGATCCCTTGACCCGCCCCTTGGGGTTTTCCCTTGGGGACCGGGCCTGCTTGGCCACGGGGAAGGTGCGGGGCTTGGAGATCCTCACCACAGACCGGGCCTGGAGCCAGATCCCGGGCGTGCGGATACGGGTGGTGCGCTAAGCTCAGGGGGCCGGATCAAACACCTCCCTCATGACCCAGCTGGAGGCGGCCACGGGAAGTCTTTTCCCCAAGGCGCCCCAGTGGGGCAACTACCTGGACATCTGGCGCGTCCTGCCCTTCTTTCACTACTTGAAAAACTCCTTCCTGGTCTGCTCCCTGACCACGGCCTTCGCCCTGGCCGTGGCCACCTTCGCCGGGTACGCCCTCGCCCGGTTCCGCTTCCCCGGAGCGGAGCTTTTTGGGGGAAGCGTCCTCGTGACCCAGGTGATCCCCGGAATCCTCTTCCTGATCCCCATCTACATCATGTACATCTACGTGCAGAACTGGGTCCGCTCCGCTTTGGGCCTCGAGGTGCGCCTCGTGGGCAGCTACGGGGGGCTTGTCTTCACCTACACCGCCTTCTTCGTTCCCCTGAGCATCTGGGTCCTCAGGGGCTTCTTCGCCTCCATTCCCAAGGAGCTGGAGGAGGCGGCCATGGTGGACGGGGCCACGCCCTTCCAGGCCTTCCACCGGGTGATCCTGCCCCTGGCCCTCCCGGGCCTCGCGGCCACGGCCGTCTACATCTTCCTCACCGCCTGGGACGAGCTCCTCTTCGCCCAGGTCCTCACCACCGAGGCCACCGCCACCATTCCCGTGGGCATCCGCAACTTCGTGGGCAACTACCAGAACCGCTACGACCTGGTCATGGCCGCCGCCACGGTGGCCACGCTGCCCGTCCTCGTCCTCTTCTTCTTCGCGCAGCGCCAGCTCATCCAAGGCCTCACCGCCGGGTCGGTGAAGGGCTAGGCGTTGGGAGGAGGAACGCGCATGGCCGAGAACGCCGAAAAGTTTCTGTGGGGGGTAGCCACCAGCGCCTACCAGATCGAGGGGGCCACCCAGGAGGACGGGCGGGGGCCTTCCATCTGGGACACCTTCGCCCGTCGCCCGGGGGCCATCCGGGGCGGAAGCACAGGGGAGCCCGCCTGCGACCACTACCACCGCTACGAGGAGGACATTGCCCTTATGCAATCCCTCGGGGTGGGGGTCTATCGCTTCTCCGTGGCCTGGCCCCGGATCCTCCCCGAGGGCCGGGGGCGGATCAACCCCAAGGGCCTCGCCTTTTACGACCGCCTGGTGGACCGGCTTCTCGCGGCGGGGATCACGCCCTTCCTCACCCTCTACCACTGGGACCTGCCCCAGGCCCTCGAGGACCGGGGCGGTTGGCGGAGCCGGGAGACCGCCTTCGCCTTCGCCGAGTACGCCGAGGCGGTGGCCCGGGCCCTCGCCGACCGGGTGCCCTTCTTCGCCACCCTGAACGAGCCCTGGTGCTCGGCCTTCCTCGGGCACTGGACGGGGGAACACGCCCCCGGCCTCAGGAACCTGGAGGCGGCCCTTCGCGCCGCCCACCACCTCCTCCTGGGGCACGGCCTCGCCGTGGAGGCCTTGAGGGCCGCGGGGGCGAAGCGGGTGGGGATCGTCCTCAACTTCGCCCCGGTGTACGGCGAGGACCCCGAGGCGGTGGACGTGGCTGACCGCTACCACAACCGCTACTTCCTGGACCCCATCCTGGGCAGGGGGTATCCCGAAAGCCCCTTTCAAGACCCCCCGCCCACTCCCAACCTCTCCCGTGACCTGGAGCTCGTCGCAAGGCCCCTGGACTTCCTAGGGGTGAACTACTACGCCCCCGTCCGCGTGGCCCCGGGGACGGGGCCTTTGCCCGTGCGCTACCTTCCCCCGGAGGGGCCGGTCACGGCCATGGGGTGGGAGGTCTACCCCGAGGGGCTTTACCACCTCTTGAAGCACCTCGGCCGGGAGGTGCCCTGGCCCCTTTACATCACGGAAAACGGGGCCGCCTACCCCGACCTCTGGACGGGAGAGGCCGTCGTGGAGGACCCCGAGCGGGTGGCCTACCTCGAGGCCCACGTGGAGGCCGCCTGGCGGGCCCTCTTCACCCTTTACGCCACCGCCACCCCCTTTGACCGGCCCTGGGAGGCCCGTTACCTCCTGGAGCCCACGGGCTTCGTCCCTTACCGCCTCTTCACCCGTTTCATGCGCCAGTTCGCCGTCTACACCCGGGAGCGGTACCGGGGAGGGAGGGAGTTCTACTTCGCGGGGGGGATTGAGGACCTAGCCCGCTTCCACGGGTACCTCCGGGACCGCAACCTCCTCACCAAGCGCCTCTTCCGCCCCCCAGAGGGCCTGGTGGCCTACGAGGTCCCCCTCCTGGAGGTCCCCGAGGAGGCGAAGGCCCTCCTGGCGGAGGTGCGGAGGCGGCTCAAGGCGGCGGCCTACCGGGCCCCCCAGGAGGAGCGGGGGATCGTCATGGCCCAGCGCACCCTCCTCTCCCGGGCCATCCTGGAGAGGATCAAGCTGAGGGCGGCCCTTCCCCTGGTGGCCGGCCTCCTGGAGGAGGGGTGGCACGTCCTGCTCTTCGTCCAGTACCGCTCGGACAAGACCCTGGACCTCACGAGCCCCGAGGCGGTGGAGGCCTTCCTCCAGGACGCCGAGGAGAGGGGGCTCAAGGGGGCCCTCCACCGCCACCTGGCCCCGGCCCTGAAGGGCCTCGGGCTCACCCTCCCCTCCCCCGTGGCGATGGTCCGGGAGGCCTTCGGAGGGCTGGGAGAGGACCTCGCCTTCTACACCGGGGCGGAGACGGGAAGCGCCCTCAGGAGGACCAAGGCGGCCTGGGACGAGGGGAGGGTGCGCCTCCTCCTGGCCACCGCGGGCAAGGGGGGTGTGGGCCTCTCCTTCCACGACACCACGGGGAAGAGACCTACGGCCCAGATCGTCCTCACCCTGCCCTGGACGGCCACGGGGCTGGACCAGGTCCTGGGCCGGGTGGTGCGCCTTGGAATGAAGAGCCCCGTGCGGATCCTCTTCCCTGCGGCCCCGGTGCCCTTTGAGCAGCAGCTTGCGGCCACGGTGGCCCAGAGCCTGAGGACCCTGGGGTACGCGGTGCGAGGGGGCGAGGGGGTGGTGCCGGAGCGGGTGGTGGAGGCCTTCCTCTACGACCTGGCGGCGGTGGACCTGATGGGCTTCCTCAGGCTTTTAGAGGCGGAGGAAAGCCTGTCCAAGGCCCCCCGGGAGGAGGAGGCCTCTTCCCTGGAGGTGCCGCTTCCGCCCTCGGGGTGAAGGGGAGCCTAAAACTGTAGGGTGAAGGGGGTCCCGGAGGCCTCCAGGGAGTAGACCCCTTCCCTTCGGGGGTGCCCTTTCCAGCTCTTTTGGTGGGGGGCCCGGGCTCAAGCTACCCGGCCCAGAGCCGTGGGCACCAGGTCCCTCCCACCACCCGACATTCCGCACCCCTCTCCCTTGGCCTTAGGATTTTGGGATGGAAACCACACCCAACCTACAGGTGTACGACCTGGGCCACCTGGGCCTGGTGGCCAGCATCCTGGATCAGATAGGACTGGTACAGACCGTAGACCGGTTCGTGGGCCCAAGGCCGGGCGAAAAGGTCTCCACTGGCATGGCCCTCAAGGCCGCCATACTGAACGCCCTGGGCTTCGTCACCTCTCCCCTCTACCTCTTCGGCCACTTCTTCCAGGGCAAGCCCACCGAGCTGCTCCTGGGGCCCGGCATCACCCCCGAACTTTTGAACGACGACCGCATGGGCCGCATGCTGGACAGCCTGTACGCGGCCGGGGTCACCGAGCTGTTCGTGGAGGTGGCTAAATCTGCCCGCAGAGCCTTTCCCTTTCCCGTGCGGGCTCTTCACGTGGACTCCACCAGCTTTCACGTCCACGGGGTGTACGGGAGCGGGGAAGAGGGCCAGACCGATACGGGGGACGAGCCCCTGGTCATCCGCCTCACCCACGGTTACAGCCGGGACCACCGCCCAGACCTCAAGCAGTGGGTGATGAACCTGATCTGCGCCGATACCGGGGGGATTCCCCTGCTCTTCGCTCCTGGGGATGGGAACCAGTCGGATCAGGAGGCCTTGGTTCCCCTGCTGGCGCGCTACCGCCAGAGCCTGGAACTGGGGGAGGTGGTGGTGCTGGACGGGGCCAGCTACAGCCAGGAGAACCTGGGGGCCCTGCGTGGGTTCTCCTGGGTCATGCGGGTGCCGGCCACCCTAAAGGAGGCCAAGGTCCTGCTACGCGAGGAGTTACCCCAGGAGGCCTGGAGGCCTCTGCTGCCGGGCTACCGGGGGCTGGAGGTGGAGAGCGAGTACGGGGGTGTGCGGCAGCGCTGGCTGTTGGTGGAGAGCCAGGAGCGGGCCAGGATGGAGGAAGCGAGCCTCCAGCAGCGGATAGCGCGGGCCGAAGGGGAGGCGCGGAAGGTCCTGGGCCGGCTGACGGCTCGGACCTTCGCCTGTGAGGCGGACGCCCGGCGGGCCCTGAGCGAGGCCAGCGGCCGACTTCCTTCGCACCGGCTGGTCTACCTGGGAGTGCAGGAGGAACGCCAATGGGAGCGGGTGGGCCGGCCGCGCAAGGGGGAGCGACCCTTGGCGGTGGTCTACCGCCTGCGGGCCCGCCTGGAGGTGGATCAGGAGAAGCTGGAGCGGGCGAGGCGGGGCCTGGGGCGATTCCTCCTGGCCACGAACGTGCTGGACCGGGAGGGGCTTCCCCCTCAGGAGGTGCTGAGGCGGTACAAGGACCAGGCCCGGACGGTGGAGCGGGGGTTCCGGTTTCTGAAGGACCCCCTGTTCTTTGCGGAGAGCACCTTCTTGAAGCGGCCCGAGCGGGTGATGGCCCTGGGGATGGTGATGGCCCTGGCCCTTCTGGTGTACGCCCTGGGGGAGTGGGCGCTGAGGCGGAGGCTTTGGGAGGCGGGGTCCAGCCTGCCGGACCAGAAGGGGAGACCCACAGCCAAGCCCACCTTGCGCTGGGTGTTTCAACTCTTTATGTGGGTCCGACTGGTGGAGCTGGGGGGCAGGTGGTTCGTCCTCAACCTGGCTCCCCATCACGAGACCGCGGCGCGCCTCCTGGGGGCCGGGCGATATTACCTGCTGGAGTGAAGGGGGTGCGGAATGTGGGACCACCACAAACTGAGGGGATACGCCCAAACCCCCACGCCAAAGCGGCTCAGGAATCCTCCCGCCGTTTTCCCGAGACTCCGTTCCCCCTCCGCCCATCTGCGCCCTTCCAAGGTAGTGTTACCCCCCACCCCCATGGGTAGGGCCGGTCCACCCGGGCCTCAGGGGAGGGTCAGCCTTGCGGGAAACAAGCTTAGCGATAAGACCAAGCCCTCTTCGCACCGGCTAGGAGGCTCTCCCCATGGCCTCTACCTCCTCCAGGCGCCTGGGATGGAGCGGGCCAAGGGCGAAGAGGTAGAAGGCCAGGAAGGAGGCCAGGGCCACCCGCAAGGGCAGGGTCACGCCGATCCCCCCCAGGACCCCCGAGAGGGTTCCCCCTAAGGCGCCCGCCCCGTAGATCAGGGCCCGCAGGGCGGCCAGGCTCCCCGCCAGGGCCTCCTCGGGCAGCAACCACCCCCGCACGGCCCGCAGGTGGACGCCCGTGACCCCGACGGCAAACCCATAGAGCAGGCCCCCCGCGAGGAAAGGAGGGAACGGAAGGGCCAGGAGGAGGAGGGCCCTCACCGGGTCTCCCCGGTCCAGCCGGGGGCTCAGGAGGAGCAAAGGGCCTAGGGTGAAGTACCCGAGGGCAGCGAAGAGGCCTACCCAGAAGGCCTCCCCCGTGCGGGCCACCTCCAGGCTCAAGGCGCTGAAGCCCAGGGCGGCCCCCAGGTCGCCCAGGGCCTCGGAAAGAAAGGCCAGTTTCCAGACCGGGTTCAAGCCTCTAGAGCGAACCCTTCCACCATCCAGATGACCCCACCTGTAATGGAGCAGGCATGGCAAAGGGGCGCACGTACACCCGCCGCGTCCGGCCGCCGACCCTGACCTCTTGCACCTCCTTGAGCATCGCCATTCACCCCCTTACGGGTTAGCCCCAGAGTAGCAGCAGGGGAATACCGCCCGTGGAGCCCAGGAGGGCCTCACCCACGCCCCTCGGCGTCACCACGAGGGGAGAGAACCCTTTGGGAGAGGCGGAGGAGAGGGGGAAAGAGAAGGGAGGCCAGGAGGAAAACGCTCCCAAAGGCCACGAAGGCCCCCCTGGGCCCCAGGAGGTCCCCAAGCCCCCCGCCCAAGGGGGAGCCCAGGACCCGGGCCGTCTGGGTGAGGACGTTGACGTAGGCAAAGAGGCCCACCAGGGTCTCCGGGGGGGCAAGCCGCTGGAGGAAGGTCCGGAAGGCGATCCGGGCCACGGAAACCCCCGCCCCCGAGACCAAAGACCCGAGGAGGAGGTGGGGGTAAGGGAGGAGGCCGTTCCCCAGGTTGCCCAGGCCCAGGAGGCCAAGCCCCCCGAGGAGGCCAAGGACCGGGGGGAGGGAGACGCGGGTAAGGGCCTGGGCCACAAGGAAGCCCCCCAGGCTAAAGCCCGCCCAGGCGATACCTAGCCCCTCGGGCCGCTTGAGGTCGTGGAAGAGAAGAGCGGTGAGGACCCCGCCCCCCGTGAGGGCCAGGGCAGGGAGAAGGGCAGGTAGAGCAACGGGGAGGAGAACACCCAAGGGTACACCCCCAAAGGCCTTCCGCCTCCCTTCGGAAGGGCCTAGGGGAGGAGGGGCCTTCAGGCCCAGGAGGAGGACCAGGGCCACCCCCAGAGGAAGGGCGAAGAGGGGAAGGGCGTAGGGCCCCAGGCGGTCCACGGCAAAGCCCCCTATGAGGGGGGCCAGGACCAGGCCCAAGGTATTGGCCATTTCCCAGCGGGCGTTGGCCTGGGACAGGGCCTCCTTAGGGAAGAGGCGGGGCAGGGCGCTTCCCAGTAAAACGCCGTAGATGGCCAGAGCAGCCGTAAGGAAGAGGAAGAGGGCGAGCAAGGCGGCGTAAAGGAGAAGAAAGGTGCTAAGGCCAGGGCTTCCCAGGGCGAGGAGGGCCGCTACCCCAAGGCCAAAGGCGAGGAGGCGGAGCACCATTTGGGGCCTGGTCTCAAGCCAGGATTGGAGGAGAAAGGGGGTCAGGATGCTCGCTAAGGCTTGAACCAGGGTGAGGACCGAAGTTTGTAGCCCCGAGGCTCCCGCTTCCAGGAACCGCCATAGGCCCGCCACCACCAGGCCCTGGCCGGTCAGGGTTAGAAGGAAGGCGAGGAGGAAGAAGGAGAAGGTACCCGAGGGCGGAGTTAAATCCTTAGCCATGCTGGGACGCTGAGCCATCAGCTAGAGGGATTTCGCTGGTGTAATTGGGGATAGTCCGAATGTCCACGGCATCAAAGAAGTTCGGTTGAACAGGTATTTTCCGTAGCTCTTGCAGTAGAGGCGAATTCTCCCAAATGTCGGCTAAAGTGCTCGTTAGAAGGTTGCCGAAGAACGAATACCTGGGCCGCCACTCACGCAATTTGGCAGAAACGTAGACATTACCCCTCGGATCTACGCGAAGAGCACGATTACCCCTAGAGGTAAGCCATATCTGATCGCGGGCCGGGTTTTCCGATCTAAGTTCTCTAGAAAGCTTATACCACAGCCTTTGGTGGGGCTTAATCGCACCTAATCTAACCATGTCCATGTATTCCCCTACAGCGAAGTCCCACTCTTCCTGGCTAAGAACGAGATGATTCAAGCTTGCCCCGCGCCCTGCGGGATACATGGGCGCAATCCCATACATAGCGTTGTTTTGTGTTGCGATTTCACCTATCTTTCTAATCTCAGTGTAGTTCTTCTTGTGAACTACCGTGAAGACAGCCAGAGGGATACCGGCTTTGGCAATGAGACTTATCTGCCGCAAGGTAGTCTTAAATCCCCCCTTACCCCGAAGCAAATCGTGGCTATCCGGACTAGATCCGTCTAAAGTGGTACCCACGAAGTTCAGATTTTTTGTGGACGCAATCTTATCTAAGTCGCTATCTCGCAACACGGACAAGTCGGTGTTAACTTGAACGCTAAACCCTAGCTCGTCCGCTAGGCGGATGATCTCCAATCCATCTGGCCTACTCAGTGGATCACCTCCTGTGAATTCAAGGTAGAAGACCCCTTCCTTTCTTATGGAATCCAAGATATATCCCCACTCATCGAAAGTCAGCTCTTCCCGAAGAGGTATTTTGGGTTCAGGGCCGGATTCGTATGCACAGTATGCACAACGCCTATAGCACCTATTCGTGAGCTCGATTTCCATGGATAGAGGCCTATAGTACCGGTCATCGGAGAAGTGTTGATCGTCTAGGAACAAAGCTTTAGATTCCAGCCCTTCTTGAGAAGGGCGAAGGTATCCCTCGGCAATCAAGTAAAGGATTAAATGCCCCGCTGCCTCTACAAATCCCTTGGTAATTTCACTTAAGCCTCCTTCTTTGAGAACTTGCTTGAGGGCCAGCGATGGCCTAGTAGCAACTACAAAGGATCTAACAAGGTCGAAGGCTTCCTGATTGAGAAAAATGCCCCTCTTAAAGCCGTAGAGTATTCCCCCGAACCGCTCTCTGCGTAGGACAACGCTAGCGTCGCTGGCAAGGACAAGGGGCACGTCTTCGACCCAAAGCCTTTCGTATTCCGAGCCTAATCCTTCTTCGAGGTCCTCCTCGTAAGCCAATATAAAATTGCCTGTATCAATGGCAACCATCAGGAAATCATGCTGCTGGCCTACGACCTTTGGAAGTTGTAAACCCCTCTCGTGCATTTCTTCCACCCCCTTACGGGTTAGCCCCAGGGTAGCAGGGGGGAGGTTACGTCCAGGTTACGTGGAAGCTCTTCCCAACGATGGCCCCTGCGTAACCTCGCGTAACCTTGGACTCCCCGCGTAACCTCCCCCTTGGCACCCTGGAAGCATGAGGCACAGGTGGCCTTGGGTTCTCCTCGTGGGATGGCTTCTCCTGGCCCTTCTAAGAGGCCCTGGTCCCGCCCCTTCCCTGGCCTGCTGGAGTCCCGACTGCTTCCCTCCCGGTTCACACCCCGTACTCCCGGCGAAGCCGCTCCACCCGGGCCCGGGCGATGGGGTAGCGGGGATCCTCGGGGGATAGCCCCTCCAGGAGGGCCTCCCAAACCTCCAGGTCCTCCCCCAAGCGCTCTGCGAGGAGGAAGAGGGCCTCCTGGTCCCCCGAGGCCAGCACCGCCCGGCGCAGGGTCTCCTCCAGTTCTAGGCGGAGCGCCTCCACCCCCGGGGCCTGGCTCCAGGGGAGGAGGGGGCCCTGGTAAAGGGCAAGGGCCTGTTCCAGGTCTCTCCCGGAAAGGGCCCTGAGAAAGGCCAAAAGGTCCGAGGGAGGAGGGTCTTCCAGACGGTAGGGGGCGCAGGAGATCCGGAAGCCCTTGGCCCGCAGGCGGTGGAGGAGGGTCTTCAAGGCCCCTAGGTTGGGTTCCCCGTAGAGGGCCTCCGCCAGGGCTTCTCCCGATATGCCCTTCTCGTGGGCAAGGAGGAGGGCCAGCGCCTCCGTGCCCCTAGGCCCTAAGGAGGGTAGGGGACCTCCGTCAAGGAGGCGGAGGGAGGTCTCCTCCCCTCGGCCCAGCAGGAAGGCCCGGGCCTCGGGGCGGAGGGCGGGGGCCAGGCGGGGGGCCAGTGGGGCCTCTACCTCCGCCCCCAGGGCCCTGAGGCGGGCCTCGGCCAGGAGGGCGTAGAGGGCCCCGTCCTCCCGGAGGAGGCCGTGGGCGGAGAGGAGGAGATCCCTGGCCGCCTCCCCCCCTTCCAGGAGCCCCTGGGCCAGGAGGAGGAAGCCCTGGGACCACCCCGCCTGGGGGCCGACCTGGGCCGCTTCCAGGAGGAGCCGGGCCCTAAGGGGTTCCAGGGCCAAGGCCCCAAGGACCAGGAAGCTCGGGAGGCTGCCCGGGCCCAGGAGGGGAAGGAGGCCCTGGAGGAGGGTCCGGGCCCGCCGGGGCTGGCCCCGGAGGAGGTGGGCCAGGGCCAGGGTGTGCCCGGCCAGGAGGCGCACCCCGGGCAGCTCGTGGAGCAGGAACTCCTCCCCCTCTTCCAGGACCTCGGGGAGGGGAAGGGCGCCGAAGAAGAGCTCCAGGCGGAGGTGGTGGAGCCGGGTCCAGGGGGAAGGGGCCTTGAGGCGGGCCAAGGCGGCATGGGCCAGGGCCTCGGGACGGCCCAGGCGCTCCAGGACCACCGCCAGGGCCAGGTGGAGCCGGGCCTCCGCCTGGGAGTTCCCCCGGAAGCGGTGGAGGGCCTCCTCCAGGGCCACCGCCCCTTCCCTCGGGGGCAGGGCGAGGCCCAGGTGGTAGAGGGTGAGGGGGGTCTGGGCCCTCCGGGCGGCCTCCAGGGCCAGGGCCCGGTACCCTCCCCAGTCCCCCTTGCGGCCCTCCAGGAAGCCCAGGAGGGCCAGGCGCTCCGCCTCGGGGAGGCCTTCTTGGGGGGTTTGGAGGAGGGCCAGGGCCTCCCGGTCCTTTCCCCCCTCCAGGAGGCGGAGGGCGATGGGGAGGCGGGATGGGTCCATAGGACCAGCCTAACGGCCCGCCCCAGGGCCCGCGGGCCATGGGCACCCGTACCCAGACTTGACCGCTATGCATCCCTTAAGGTAGACCTAACCCCATGACCCTGCGCGAGGCACTGGCCCAAGTCCCCGACCCCCGGGGCAAGAACCGGCAATACCCCTTGTGGGGCCTGTTGGCCCTCATCCTCCTGGCCTTCCTCTGCCGCGTGGACTCCCTTCGCGGCGTGGCCCGCTTCGCCCGCGCCAACCCGCACCTCCTGCCCCACCTGGGCCTGCGCAAACCCCCGGGGCACTACGTCCTCACCTCCCTCCTCCCCCGCCTGGACCCCGAAGGCCTGCAAAAGGCCCTCCTCTCCCTCTTCCCCGAAGCCCAACTGGATGGGGTGTGGGTGGTGGACGGGAAGACCCTAAAGGGGAGCCGCAAGGGACCATCCCCCCAGGTGCGCCTGGTGGAGGTCTTGGCCTTGCACCTGCGGACCACCCTGGCCCAGGCCCAGGCGGAGGGGAGGGAGGCGGAGGCCCTGAGGCGGCTTCTGGCCTCCTTGGGGGCGGAGGACTTGGTGGGGAAGGTGGTGGTGGGGGACGCGGGGTACCTGTACCCGGAGGTGGCGGAGGCCATCCGGGAAAAGGGGGGGATTACCTCTTGGTCCTGAAGGGGAACCAGAGGGGGCTGTTGGGGTGGGCGGTGGAGGTGTTCCGGGGGATGGAAGGGGGGCGGCTGCCCGGGGAGACGGAGGCGGCCTGGAGGGTGGAGCGGGACGGGGAGGTGTGGCGGTACCGGGTGTGGGCCTCCCCGTACTTACCGGAGGCGATGCGGGCCTTTCCTGGGGTGAAACAAGTGGTGCGCCTGGAGCGGGAGGTGATGCACAAGGGGACGGGGGAGGTGCGGCGGGGGGTGAGCTATGCCCTGACGAGCTTGGGGGCGGAGGTGGCGGACGCGAGGCGGTTGGGGGAGCTTTTGGTGGGGCGGTGGGGGATAGAGAACGGTTCCTTCTGGGTGCGGGATGTTCTCTTCTGCGAGGACGCTTGCCAGGTGCGGGGGATAGGGGCGCGGGTTTTGGCGGCCCTCCGGGCCTTTCTGGTGTCCCTACTCCACCAGAGGGGGGTGAGGGGGAAGAAGGCGGCCCTGGAGGCCTTCTCCTTCCATCCCCTCTCCGCCCTCAGGTTCCTGGGGCTTTATGCGGTATAGCGGTCAAGTCTGCCCTTCCTCCCCAGGGTGAGGACCTTCACCTCCCCCTTCCTCTTCGCCTCCGCCACCTGGGCGATGGCCTGGGCCGCCTTCCGCTTGGGGGCGGGGAGGTACTCCACGCGCATCACCGCCGGGACCTCCACCTCCCTCACCGCCAGGACCACCTCCCGTTTGGCCGCCCCCTCCAGGAGGGGAAGCTCGTGGGGCTTCGCCTCCCGGAGGAGGAGGTCGGGGCGCAAGGGGTCGCTCTCTCCCCGCACCGCCTCGTAGAGGGCCTCCAGCTGGCGGAAGGCCTCCTCGCCCTCCAGGAGGAAGGCGAACTCCAGCTGGGAGAACTCCCCGGTCTCCAGGGCCCGCTCGGAGAGGTTGGGGCTCCCCAGGAGGGCCCAGCGCCTCCCGTCGGCCTCCTCCGCCAGGAAGAGCTTGGCGTGCGAGGGCCTTCGGGAGAGGAGGAACCTCAGGCCCCCCCGCCGGGCCTTCTCCGCCAGCGCCCTTTCCTCGCCCTTCCACTCCAGCTGGAAGCTCTGGGCGATCTCCTCCTGCACCAGGAACTGCACCTCCAAGAGCCGCTGGAAGGCGGCCTCGGGAGGAAGGGCTCCCTCGTAGCCGAAGACCACCTCCAGCTCCTCCACCTCCCGGCTCAGGCGGGCGAGGAGCCTCGCCGAGGCGGAGTAGGTGAGGACCCGGAGGCGCCTCGCCCGCTCCAGGTCCCTCAGGGAGAAGGAGGCGGGGCCCAGAAGCTCCGCCCGGAAGACCTGCAGGCCGAAGAGGTTTCCCATCAGAGATGGTTC
>Ga0197143_1001321_pt1 | contig 21167 bp, 17 predicted proteins | sample GBS70_MetaG_FD_148603 | JGI IMG/M metagenome (GOLD analysis project Ga0197143, IMG submission 148603) | Sediment microbial communities from Great Boiling Springs, Gerlach, Nevada, United States - GBS 70_MetaG | ecosystem: Environmental > Aquatic > Thermal springs > Hot (42-90C) > Sediment...
CTTACCCGTTAATCGTCATAGCAGCTAAAAGCTTGAGGATGAATGAGAGTCTACTGCCACTCGTTTTTTCTTGGCGATCCTATTTAACAAAACCTATTCAATCAGCTTACGAGCCCGACTTCGCCACTATGCTGATGTGGAGGTAGTCTTCAACGATTTAAAACGATGCGCTTAGGCTAAGTAAGTGTATATCATCCTCAGGTGATGGACGGTCTGAGAAGGCATAGTCAATGTGCATATTTCTCATGAATCCACCCTTGAAGCCTAAACCGAGTGTCAGCTTCCCATCAAGGACACCAATTCTCCCAGTAAGCGCTGGCGTTATGCGTCTTTCAACACCAGCCCTTATGGCTATACCACTGCCTCTCCCACCAGACCAATTGCGCGTATTGTCTTCCAAGTCCCAAACATCAATTGCAAGAAGGGTGTCTTCATCAAACTGGTGTGCAATGCCAATGTTGATGAGCCTTTCATCTCGCTTCCTTATCGCACCGATGTTAAAAGATGGGCGTGTTGTGTTTATTGATGATATGCCAACCCATGTCCTCGCTCCTATCTGTGTCAGGAGACCTATGTCAAATGTCCAATTCGTTCTTGAGCCAAAGCCTTTTATACGCTGTTGGTGCATCTTTATCGTTGCACCAAAATCAACATCTCTGCCACGCCATACCCCTATAGGTTGCGAGATCACATACATAAGCCCAAAATGTGTTGTGCGTCCCCCTATAACCAGTGGGCTCTCATCACTTGCCCACATGAGCGCAATTCCACCACCAAGCTTTCCATTCTGAGCACCCTTCAAATGACCAGCTATGAAATACCGTTCCTCAGAGGTGTTCAATCGGGCATTCAACGAAGCAACTGACTGTGGCAGCTTTGAAGTCGCTGCTGGGTTTGCAAGCATTGAGCCGATATCGCCAACAACAGCTACAGATGCACCACCCATACCAAGCGAGCGAGCGCTTATCCCATAGCATGGCATGCCCAACGCCTCAACCTGCGCCATCAACCTGCCACACTGGACGATGATGGATAACCATGCCACAAAAATCAGCGTCCATCCCTTCACCTCAGTTAGCCTCATCTCATCCACCTCCACGCTAAATGAGGGAATGTGAATGTTGTCCTGTATGAGTCAATGTTAGCGTAACTCAGTTTGATGGATAATGCTACATGAGCCTAATACACATATGAGCCAACTTCAAGGAACACTTTCCCTCGCGACTTCTGCCAGTTAATGCTGACCCATAAGTCACCGAGTCGATGCGCAAGCGATACATCGTAATCTGTGTATGACATGCCACCATATGCTTGGTATGAACCACCAACACGAAGACGCCATCTTTCCCCAAGTGACCTTGTGATATGCGTATAGCAGTAGAGGCTATCACTTGAGAAGGATTTGGAAGCTGATAGAGCCACATTTAAGTTACGCCCAATGGTTCCGTAAAAGCTCAGCATGAGCGATTGGTTTTGAGAACCTCTCCAATAAAGTGCTGAGCCACTGTCGTAGTTGTAGCTCAAGCTGAACATGCCGAGCCTGCCAAGTTGATTGTTGAGCGACACTGCTATGTTCTTACCGAGCTTTAGCCCATCGCCATAATTGCTCGCCGATATTCCACCGCGCAACGATAAGGATGTAGCTTTACCGAGACGAAATGTCGGCGAGTAAAAGTCAAAGTCAATGCCTTGTGAGAAAGAGCCATATCCATACCGCCCATTACCAAGCGAGATGTAACCAACAAAAGAATATCCGAAGTTGCTTTTCCCGAGCCTCTTCATCGGCATCTGGAAAACTGCTTGAGCATTCCACGAACTCCCGAAAGAAGTCTTGTTGTAAAACGCTTCCACACCAACATCAAAGTTTCCAACCTGCCCTATGTAGTCAAGCCGTGTGAGCAAGTCTTTGCCACGAAAGAAGTTTGCGCCAACCCGTAGCATTGATTGATTACCAAGTTGCTGTAAGTGTTCCCACCGTATGTTTTTCTCAGGGCGTGTAAGAGCCTCAATCTCAAAGATGCCTTCTGAGCGTTCTCCGAGCACGTATTGCTCTTCAAGTGAGAGTGTAAACCCGGGGCGATAGACACCAAAGCCATGTTTGCCAAAGTATTGCAACCTAAGTGCACCTGTCCCTTTTGTGTCGGCGTGAAAGTATAGTGGAAAATCAACTTGAAGCCCAGCATACGAGTTATATGAGACGATTTGGTTTGCGAAACCACGTGAGCTCATGCGAAACCCATAAGCCGACAACGGGAGCACATGAATTGGAAGCGAGATCAGCTTGTTACCCTTCGTGTAAAGTTGCGCACGCTTGAATACGATTTTCTCACCTGGGTAAATGATGATCTCCTTCGCTCTAATCCAAGTCTGGTCAATGCTGTAATCTGCCTCTGGAACATGAAACCTTGGTATCTTCTCCTCTTCCTCAATCACTGTAAGCCACTTTATCCCGACTTTCCTCGGTTGCGGTGTTGTCTGAATCATCGTCCCTTCTTGCCTCTCATAGTCAAACACAAGCCTATCGCAAGATAACTTGTTTTCGCCATCGCTGATGGTGACCGAATTTTTCCCCGCCTCACCTTCAGCTACAAGGAGATGTTTGTCCAAGAAGATGTTCATGCGCACATCGCATTCAACCGTTATTCCCATATGGATGAACCGTGTTAGACCGCTCGCTGTAATGAAGTTATCATTTTGCGAATACGCTACGTAGTCACCTCTTATGATTATCAAACGCCCATTCCTTGAGAGCGTAGCTTGCGGTGGTAAGAGGCGCACTTCAACAGTCTCACGGGAGACGCCAAAGAAAGCCGTTATAACCGCTATACCCGGAGTGGTGCCACTTTTGAAAGTTACCTTTGCGACCCTGTTTCGCAGCACTGCGCTCGGTTCTATCGTTGTATCTGGCATTGAGCTTATGAAGCGCACTTCCGTCCCATCAGGTATTGATGGGTCATCAACTTGGACTGTTATTATGCTCGTGCTTTTACCGTTTGCTGGTATCTCTTGTGGTGTAGCTGTTATGAGGAACCTTATTGGTTGGAGAGGCTGCACTTCAGCACGAATGAAAGAACTATAAAGAGCAAGGAGCGCGACCGTGAACCAAATTAAGCTGTTCAAAGATGCTATAACGGAGCGCTCAACACACATTTCCACATAAAGCCCCCTCAAACTGCTAATGGAAAAGCAACCACGAAAAATTTTGCCCCGCCCAAGTGTATGTTGAAACCATGCACCAGCTGTGTCTTTGATTCACCTTGAACAATTTTACCAAGTTGTGCGCTATGCTTACCAGTGGGCATACCTCATCTTGCCACTTGTGCCCATGATGTGAAATGAAAGACAGGCATGCTACTCAACGCTACAGATGGATGCGTGTTTTTATCTATCGCCTTGTTATACCATTCCTGCGCGTTGCAGCAAAGTTGTTTTTCGGCTTGCGCGTTCAAGGCATCAACATGATACCAAAGGAAGGCGGATTCATAATAGCTTCCAATCACCCGACATACCTTGACCCGCTTTTCATTGGTTGTGCCTGCCCGAGGAGGGTTTCGTTCATAGCTAAGCGACCTATATTTTTCATGCCCTTATTAAGAACTTTGCTCTGGCTTGACGAATGCATACCAGTTTCAAAGGGTGCTGGCGACATAGTGGCATTGCGCGAATGCGTTAGGAGGCTAAAAGGAGGCGATGCTATCGTCATATTCCCTGAGGGGACAAGGAGCGACCACGGGCGCATGCGTCCGTTCACACAAGGCGCAGCCTTAATTGCGCTACTCAGCGGTTGCCCAATTATACCTTGCGCTGTAGTAAATGCATATCAAGCGTGGCGGATGAATGCACCGCTCCCAAGACCACATTGGGGAGTTGAAGTCAGGTTTGGTGAACCAATTTATGCCCCACAAAAGTGGGGTAGCTCAAAGGATGAGATACTCCAAGAGGTGACTATAAATTTGATGATGAAGATCAGGCAACTTGGTGCTTCATAAACCTGCTCACCGCGAGGGAATGCGCAATGGAATGTTGCGGAGGACAAACCAAGCGGAAGTTTGCTTTGGCGCTACATGGTGAGGGTAAAAGGCATTTAGCCTTCACTGTTGTAATCGGTGTAGCACTGCTTTTGCGTTGGTTGAACATAATTCAAAGCGTCTTCGGAATTGACTTTGCCTTCTTCATAACCATCGTAGGCGGATACAAGTTCTTCTACGGCACAATCTACGAGCTCGTCTTTGAGAGAAAGATAGCTGTTGATGCTTTAGTTGCCGTTGCAGCAGCTGCTGCCCTCTACGCAGGGGAATACTTCGCTGCTGCCGAAGTTATCCTGATCATGCTAATCGGTGAAGGGCTTGAGCATTATGCTGTTGGGCAGACAAGGGCAGCCTTGAGCGAGTTGGCAAGCGCAATACCAGATATCGCTCACCTTGTTAAAGATGGCGAAGTCTATGACGTCCCTGTTGAAAAGATCAGCGTTGGTGACATCGTCCTCATAAAGCCGGGGGAACGCATCCCAGTTGACGGTGAAGTTGTTGATGGAAGCTCAAGTGTTGATGAAAGCACGATAACAGGCGAGTCAATCCCGAAGGACAAATTCAAAGGTGAGATGGTCTACGCTGGCACGATGAACCTCATCGGTTCTCTTTATGTGCGGGCAAAGGCTGTAAGCAGTGAGACGCTCATTTCAAAGATAATGCGCTTGGTTGAAGAGGCTCAAGAAAGAAAAGCAAACATTGAGCGCATAGCCGATAAGTATGCGAGATGGTTTCTGGTAGTTGTAATGGTTGCAGCAGTTGTTACACTCGTTTTGAGCAAAGAGCTGATGCGCTGTGTTGCTGTGCTCATAATAGCTTGCCCATGTGCGCTCGTCCTATCAACACCTACTGCCATCGTTTCAGCCATTGGCAGACTCGCAATGGAAGGCATCCTCTCAAAGGGCGGAAATGCAATTGAGGCTCTCGGGAAAGTTAATTGCGTCGTCTTTGATAAGACGGGAACGCTGACACTCGGTTCGCCAAAGCTCACCAACATTTTCACATTCGGTGATGTTGATGAGCAAACACTGCTCTTCTATGCTGCCTCTGTTGAACTTGCAAGTGAGCATTTGCTTGGAAAGCTCATCGTTGAAGCTTCCAAGGATAGAGCCTTCAGCTTAGTGCACCCTGCGAATGTAAAGGTCTACCCAGGGATGGGAATAACAGGCAACGTTGCTGGCAAGCAGGTAGCTGTTGGCAGCAGGAAACTTTTATTAGCGCTTGATATACCACTGCCTCAGGAAGCCGATCAGAAATGGCATTCACTGGAAGCCGACGGAAAAACGGTTGTGGCAGTAGCTGTTGATAACGAAGTCGCTGGCTTGATCGCTTTTTCTGACGAGCCTCGCCCCGAAGCTAAAGATGCTATTGATGCGCTTGCGTTTCTTGGGATAAAGAAGGTCGCAATGTTAACTGGTGACGCGCTTCCAGCTGCGAAGGCAGTTGCGGAGAAGCTCGGCATAAGTGAAGTCCACGCTGAGCTGTTGCCACACGAGAAGGTGGAGCGAGTAAATTACTTGCGTGCTCAAAAGCTTTTCGTAGCGATGGTTGGAGATGGAATTAACGATGCACCGGCGCTCGCATCAGCAGATGTGGGCATCGCTATGGGGGGTGTTGGGACAAACCTGACAGCCGAGGCTGGCGACATCGTCATCATGACAGATGAGCTGACTAAAGTGCCCATAGCAATTGAACTTGGAAGGGCTGCATTGAAAAAGATTCATCAAAACATAGTCGCATTTGCCATAGGCTTCAACTCAATAGCGGTATTGCTTGCTGGCTTTGGCTACATAACGCCTGTGTGGGCTGCTGTCGTTCACCAAGTGAGTTCGCTGATGGTCGTCTGCAACTCGCTCACACTGCTATCAAGGAGGCGTTTTGAGTTATCGCGGTCGCTTATTGCTTTCCTGAGACGAGTTGAGGAGATAGCACGAGCATTGCAGTGGGAAAGCATAAGCGAATTCGTATCACACCATAAAAGCCTCTTCAAGCGTATAACAGCAGTTACATTGTTTGCTGGTTACATCCTCTCTGGCTTCTACACAGTCCGTGCAAACGAGCGAGCCATCGTCCTTCGGTTCGGTAAGTTTGTCAGGGAAGCATTGCCCGGATTGCACTACCGTTTACCATCACCGTTTGAGAAGGTAATCAAAGTTGATACGCTTACAAGGCGTAGGGTTGAAATCGGTTTCAGGACGAAACAGCAGAAAGCCAATGAGGAATCAGTAGTTTACGAGTGGGCATTCAAGCACCTTATAGCTGGTTACGAGCGTCGTCCCGAAGAAGGGGTCGTTGTAACAGGCGATGAGAACTTGATTGAGGTGAACATGATAGTTCACTACAGCATTAGAGATGCCTTCCGTTTCGTGCTCCGCTGTAACTCTGCTGAGGAGATACTATTGCCACTCTCTGAAGCGATCCTAAGGAGTGTTTTTTCGCGCCAACCGATGTATGCACCTCTCGTTGAAAGGCGAAAGGAGATTGAAAGGCAACTACTTTTGTCGTTGAGGAAAGCCCTGTCGCGTTATGGTGTTGGTATAATAGTGCACGATGTCAAGCTCCAAGACATTCACCCACCGCTTGAAGCAGATGTTGTGGATGCTTTCCATGAAGTTGCAAGAGCACTTGAAATGAAGGCTCAACTCATAAATGAAGCTGAGGCTTACATGAAAGAGAAGTTGCCAGAGGCGAGAGGGAAAGCTGTATCACAGATTTTGGGTGCAGTTGCATTCAGCCATGAGCGCTTGAACAAGGCTCTTGGGGAAGCTTCAAAGTTCAAAGCCATCTCCGCACAGTATACGAAGGCAAGGGAAATACACCGTGTGCGCCTTTATTGGGATGTGCTTGAAGAGGCATTACCAAACCTGAAGAAGTATATAGTGGCGACTGATAAGGCAAGCAGACACCGCATAATATTCCTTCCCTCGGAGGCAGGTTTGAAGGAGGAAACGAAACAGCAAAGCGAAATCACAATCGCACCAACTGTTGAAGAGTTAGAGCACACGGTTGTAGAAGAAGGCAAGAGGTGAGGAGCATGGTTGTGAGATGGTGGCATGTCACTTTTGCGGTGCTATTTCTTTTCCTTTTGCTCAAACTCATGTTCTTCACTTTGGATGAGCGCTATGTTGCGCTCGTTACATGCTTTGGGAAGCCGGTGAGGAAAGTAACTTCGGCAGGGCTCCACTTTAAACTGCCGTTTGAGACAGTTGTGCGCTTTGACAGGCGTCTCCAGATAACCGAAATACCAGCTCGCGAGCTCCTAACACGAGATAAGAAGAGCTTGGTTGTTGAGGTATTCAGTTGCTGGCATATAAATGACCCAAAGCGTTTCCTTGAAGCGATAGGCACAGTCCAATCTGTTCCAATAAGGCTTGAAGACATAATCGTCTCAGAGCTTGCAGCACAGCTTGGTAAATACACGCTCTCTGACATACTCACGGTAGATAGCGGTAAATCAAAGCTTGAGGAGATAAACCAAGAGGTGCTCAAAAGTTGCAGGGAGCGCATAAGGCGTGAGTATGGTGTGGAGAGGGACCCGAGCGCAGACCCGATAAAGCTTGTTGATGTGCGCATAAGGAGACTCAACTTCCCAGAACCGACAAAACAAAGCGTCTACGAGAGGATGAAAGCTGAAAGACAGCGTCAAGCTAAACAATACAGGGCTGAAGGGAAAGAGAAGGCAATGAAGATACGCAGTGAAACAGACAAGGAAGTTGCTCGTATACTCTCGGAAGCATACAAGGAGGCAGAGCGAATAAAAGGGGAAGCTGAAGCGAAGGCAATGAGCATCTACGCTGAGGCATACAAGCGCGACCCTGAATTCTTCCGTTTCTTGCGCACGCTTGAGGCTTACAAGAAGGTGCTGAACGATAAGACCACCGTCATTCTCTCGGCTGATTCGGAGCTTTTGAAACTGCTCACTGAAGGTGATAAGGTGCAAAAGAAGCAATAGCATCGGAGGCGAAAACGATATGAAGAGAAGGGAGTTATTTTACATTCCCTTTGGCGCTGCACTTTGCTGGATCATAAAAGGTTGCGGTGGCTCTGGCTCACAACACCGACACCAGCCCCCAGACATCATCCTGCAAGGCAATGAAAACGAATTGGCTAATCAGCTTAGCAGTGTTTACGACAAGTTGAAACGCCTCTCTGAGGATACAAACAGCTCCCTACGCATAGGTTTTGAGTGTGGTCATAGCATGGATGTTTTAAGGCTACATTTCTGTGAGCCAAAAAGCGGAGTGGCGAATTACAAACATCTGCGTATAGTGAGGGAATCAACTAACGAGGCGATAAGGTTGATATGGGGGCGCGATGGCATTGTCCCAACTGTCAGATTTGTCAACGACGATGGAACAATACTCCAGTATGGTGATGGGAAGGAGATGGAGTTCAAACTTAAGGATTTGACTGGAGCACCACCAACAAAGCCCATTGATTGGCTCTCGCTTGGCGCTAAGGTGCTCGCCATCGGGTTTGCGATATGGCTTGGTGCCCAAGTTGCAAAGCTTGTTGTTTCAGCGATTGCCTTCATTGCGTTTAATGCAATGGTCATAGGCGCACTCATGATGGCAGGCGGACTCCTTAAGTGGTTCATAGACCTCACAGGTTTGACATGGGAAGATGTAAAATCATTCACGAGCCAAACCGTTGAGGGATTCGCAAATGCTCTCGTTGATGGCGCAAACTTCATCACGCAGGCGTTCGCTCAATTGCTCAAGTGATGATGTGCCCAATTACGGTGAGGTGTTAAATAAGCATGCGCAGGATGTTTCATCTCAATCAAACGGCGGTGGTTTTCGTTTTCCTTGCTATCACTTGCGCTTTGCTTTGCAGTTGCAAGGGCGCCCGTGATACGGCAGGTAAAGGTGGAACAGTAGCGAAGAGCAGTAAGCATATACTAGTTGCAAGGGCGCCCGTGATACGGCAGGTAAAGGTGGAACAGTGGCGAAGAGCAGTAAGCATATACTCACAATCATCTCACCTCACTGGGATGGCATACAGAGGGAATTTGCGAACGCCTTTAAAGAATACTGTAAACGGCGTTTCAAGAGCGATGTTGAGGTGCGTTTCCCAGATGTTGGAGGCACTTCGCAATGCTTGCGATACATACGCACTGGCTTCAGTGAGAACCCGAAAGGGATTGGCGCAGACATGTTCTGGGGAGGTGGCATTGACCCATATATTGAGCTTAAGCGCGAGGGCTTTCTCTTACCATACAAACCACCCGAAGAAAGCCTCAAGCGCATACCAAAGCACATCGCTGGCATACCACTCTATGACGACAAATATTTTTGGTTTGGGACAGCTCTCTCAGGGTTCGGGATATTCTTCAACAAGGTTGTGCTCAAAGAGCGTGGGCTCCCAGAACCCAAAGAGTGGGCAGACCTTGCCGATATAAGGTTTCACGACTGGGTTGAGCTGACAGACCCGAGACAAAGCGGTGCTGCACACATGATGTTTGAGATCATCCTTCAGGCGTATGGTTGGGAGAAGGGATTTGAGGTTATAGCGATGATGTCGGGCAATTCAAGGGCATACAACCGAGGCGCACAGGAGCCAATTGAGAATGTCGCCAATGGGCAAGCTGCATGCGCGCCTTCAATTGACTTTTATGCTTGGTCAAAGATAGCCGAAGTTGGTGGAGACATACTTGGCTTTATTTACCCAAAGGACATGACGGTGATCAACCCAGATTGCATCGCCATACTTAAAGGCGCTCCAAACATCAAGCTGGCTCAAGCATTCATTGATTTCATCCTGTCACCCGAAGCACAAAAGCTGTGGATGCTCCCGAAGGGCGCAGAAGGAGGTCCAAAGGAATTTACGCTTGCGAGGATGTGCATCCTGCCACAGCTCTACGATGAGCTGAAGGGCAAAAGCGTAGTCACAGTTAACCCATTTGAGTGGCGCACAAGCATGCGTTACGATGCAAAGCTCGGCGCTCAAAGATGGGAGTTGCTAAACAGCCTCATTGGAACACTTTTCGTTGATGCGCATGACAAACTTAGAGAGGCATTCTCGGCGATGATTGATGCTGGCATGCCAACCGATCTGCTTAAACTGTTTACACAAGTCCCGTTGAGCGAATCCGAGGCTATGAAGCTGAGCCAAAGATGGACGAAGGAGAAAACTTTACCGAGTAGGTATGAGGCTAAATGGGCATCATACGCAAACGAGAAGTATGAGCGCATCATAAAGCTTGCGCGCCAAAGAGCAAAGGGAAGATAGCCCGCTTCAAGCCCTCTCAAGCAGAGCCATTTTTGTTCAAACGATATCCTTCAGCACTTCCCTTTGCAGTTCAAACAACTTTTCAATTCCTGCCCTCGCAAGCGATAGGAGACGGATAAGCTGTTCGTGAGTGAATGGTGCGCCTTCGGCAGTTGCTTGTATCTCAACGAACCTACCGCCCTCAAGCATAGCCACATTCATGTCAACGGATGAGCGGGCGTCCTCTTCATAGCTTAGGTCAAGCATCTCAACCCTATCAACTATGCCGACGCTTATCGCTGCCAAGAAGCCAAAAAGCGGTAAATTCCTGCTCTGTAGCAGGTTCTGTTCTCTCATCTTGTGTAGTGCTTCAACAAGCGCCACAAAGCCACCTGTTATAGCTGCGGTCCTTGTTCCACCGTCGCTTTGTAGCACATCACAATCAATGATGATGGTATGCTCACCAAGTGCTGACAAATCAACAGCTGCCCTCAAAGCACGCCCGATGATGCGCCCAATCTCAACAGAACGCTCATGTTGTTTCCCGCGCTTCGCTTCTCGCTCGCTCCTTTGCACCCCTGACCTTGGTATCATCCCATACTCAGCTGTTATCCAACCAGTCTTGCTCCCTGCAAGGAACGGTGGGACCTTATCCGTTATCGTCGCAGTGCACACCACCCTCGTGTTTCCAACCTCAATCAAGCAAGAGCCATCGGCAAACTTTATCCAACTACGCTGTAGCTTCACAGGTCGCATTTGATTTGGGGTTCTGCCATCTGACCTTTTCAGAATAACCTGTTGCATCCCCATTAGCATCTCCTCTCCCATGCTGTAAGCTCGTTAAGTCATCAAACACATTTTAGCGCTCATAATAAACATGGGCGAAACATCCCTTTGCGTTAGAATGAACTACGAGAGGCGATGCTAAATGGGCAATGTGAAACGCTTGCGTGAGATATTGGACATACTGGCGTGCCCAGCTTGCAAGGGCGATATCAAAATCTCGGATGACGAAACACATCTAATATGCGAAGGCTGTGGAAGGCAATACGAGATACGAAACGGCATACCGATAATGCTACTTGAAGATGCTAAGCTGGCAGAAGTAGCAAAAGAAGAGCACAAAGAGGAGAAGGACTGAAGTGTGAAGCAAAAAAGTTTCTCGCCATGTGGTGGGGAAGTTGATGTTTCAATTTGTATCGTCAGCTTCAACACGAGGGACGATTTAGATGCGTGCATTGCGTCCCTTCGAAGAGCTACCTCTTCGGTCTCATACGAAGTGATCGTTGTTGATAATGCTTCCATTGATGGTAGCCCAGAGCTTGTGCGCACAAAATACCCTTGGGTGAAGCTTATAGCGAACAAAAGGAATGTCGGTTTCGCAGCTGCCTGTAATCAAGCAATTCGCCACTCCTCTGGACGATACATCATGTTACTTAACCCAGACACAATCGTCCACGATGGCGCAATAGATGAACTTGTTCGGTTCATGGACAGCCATAAGTGCGTAGCGATTGCTGGTCCAAAACTGCTCAACTTGGATGGCACAATTCAATATTCGTGCAGAAGTTTCCCAACGATGCTTGTTGGGCTTTTAAGACGCACACCGTTTGAGAAGCTGTTTCCGTCTTGCAAAGCGGTCAAACGCTACTTGCTTTCAAACCACAGCCACGATGAACCGATGGAAGTTGATTGGGTCTCAGGTGCAGCCATGATCGTCCGCAGGGAGGCAATTGAAACCGTAGGGATGCTTGATGAAGGCTACTTTATGTATTGCGAGGATGTAGATTGGTGCTGGCGCATGCGCAAAGCTGGCTTCAAAGTATTCTATGTCCCGACCTCCGTCATCACACATGCTGTTGGAAGGAGCAGTGACCAACTCTTTGTGCCGATGCTTCTCCAACGGCACAAGAGCATGCTACGCTTTTACCTCAAAAATTACATGCGCATTTTGCCACCAATATTTGCCCCCATAGTTGTCTTGGGAATTGGCATCAGGTTGATCAGCGTTCTAAGTAAGGTGGCAGTCCTGCGGATAATGCTCAAGTGGGGGCGATGGCTTGAAAATGCGCTTTCAAGGCGCTCAAGCTAAAGGAAGACAAAAAGAGGTAGCAAAGCAAATACCATCAATCAATGCCTATACACGCATCACTACGCTATTTACCATCGTTATCGCTGTGGCATTATCACCTTTCCTTTGGTCATTCCCTGAGCTACCGACATTGGAGTTGCACCCACTGCGCACACCGGCTATGGCAAACCTTATAATCTTCACGGTGGCACTACTGCATGTGCTGTTCACCAATGAAATCCACATCAGGCACAAAACGAATGGTGGTGCAGTTTTCGCTTTGCTCTTCCTTTTCCTTTTGTCCTGCATTGCAAGTTGCATTGGCTCTATCTCAATCTGGGAGAGCATCCTTGAGCTGGTTAACACCCTATCTTTTGCGGTTGTCTTCATCGCTGTTTCATCCTTTGAAGCCCCATTCGCTTTTTCCCTGCCCCTCGTTACATCGCTTGCTGGATATGTTGAGAGCTTGCTTGCACTGCGTGAGTATGCTTTTTCGCATACTGCTGGTCTTAAGGAGTGGCGCGCCTTTGGAACATTCCAGAACCCAAATCTACTTGGCGGTTACCTTGCGATGTGTCTTCCCGTAATGCTCTCTGTAACGATGCATCTTAGGCAAAGATTGCTAAAGCTGGTCGGCGTGCTCGTGAGCGTCATTTGCATCATCGCGATAGCAGTGACTGGCTCAAAAGGTGCTTTTATGGCACTGCTCATCTCACTCCTTCTTTTCTCGCTTTTGTTGCTCGCACGCCTTCAGCGAAGGCGCTACGATGTGTTGTTCTTACTCTGTTGCCTCATGCTACTCGTTTTTGCCACCATTGCCATACCAACGCTTCGCCAACGCATTATCTCGGCTTTTGGTGCACAGTTGCATTCATGGTTATTTCGCATCTTCGTGTGGAAAGCAACACTCAACATAGCTATCGCAAACCCGATAAATGGTAGCGGTATAGGGACGTTCTACCTTGCCTATCCAAAGTTCACAACCGTAGGTCCAACTTACACAGCTCACAACTCATTTTTGCAGATAGCCTCCGAGTGCGGATTCCTTTCCCTCGCCATTTTCATCATTTTCATCGTTTTCTGGATGCGCCACTCAATCAAGCTGATGTGGCAACGAGCACAAGCTGAGAGCACCCTCATCATCGGAAGCATATGTGGCGTCGTGTCATTCCTCATCCACAACATCGTTGATTGCACTTGGTATGTTCCAGCAACCAGACTGACATTCGCTCTCCTGCTTGGCTTCACAATGGCTATGTGCAATGGTGGTGAGCCGGGAAGCCGACCATATCAAACCGATGTTGATGGCTTTACACCTTGGTTACGTGGAAGTCGGATGAAGGCTATTTTGAAGGGCTTCGCTATACTTGCTCTGCTTCTATGCAGTTTCATTTCGTTCACTCATGTTGTTGCCACCTACCATGCGCTCTCTGGAAGGCGGGCTGAAAATGCGTTCTTTGCTATTGAGGCTTTTGAAAGAGCCATTTCATGGGAGCCTTTAAATGCCCGCCACAGAATAGCGCTCGCCAATGCACTCCTGTCGCTCTCAGAACCAAACGAGCATAAGAGAGCACTCAAAGAGGCACTCATCGCTACAAGGCTTCAACCGACAAGGGCTGCGAACTACCATACACTCGCTCGCGCTTACCTTGCGCTGGGTGAACACTCAAAAGCAATTAGAGCTTACAATGAGGCACTCAATGTCAACCCACACGACACTTTGGGGATGTGTGAACTCGCTCGCTTGTATGAGCGCCTCGGCGACAAGGAAAAGGCTTTAAGGCTTTATGAACGAGTCATAGGGCTTATGCGCTCACCATATGGGCAATACACAGCTATTGATGCTCCAACGGATGTCAACGCGCTAACAGCGTCAGTCAGAATGGCATCGTTGAAGCTACAGAAAAACTTGAGCGAAAGAGAGCTCTCAAAGCTGGCTGAAGATTTAAAGCTTGCAATAGCGCTCGGAGAAAGCTACCTTGGTTTCTTTCATCCAGAGATGGGTGAGGCTGTAGTTGCAACGAGGACAAAAGTTGAAAGCGAGCTCGCATACGCTTATGCATACTATGCATTGGTCAAGGAACGCTTGGGCGATTTTGATGAGGCAGAGAGGGCAAGGAAGAGGGCGCTTGAGCTTGCGCCAGTGATTGAGCATGAAGGCTTCACGGAAGGTGATGAAGAGCATGAGGAGAAATAAGACGAAGGAGGAAAAAGCATCAACTAAAGCATATGGGCGCAAACGCAAGTTAACTATCGCGGTGTTTCACGGACCGAATTTGAATTTGCTTGGTGTGCGAGAACCATCAGTTTATGGCTCATTGACGCTGAGCGAGATTGACAGAAGGATGAAAGAGCTCGCTGATGAACTCGGTGTAGAAGTGCGCTCATTCCAAAGCAACCACGAAGGTGAGCTGATAGATGCCATACACGACTCACGCACCTGGGCTGATTTGATCATCATCAACGCTGGAGCATTAACGCACTACTCAATAGCGCTACATGACGCATTGAAAGCTGTCGGGCTACCTGTCATTGAAGTCCACCTCACGAACATACACGCAAGAGAGCCGTTTAGACACAAATCGTTCATCGCACCAATAGCAGTCGGTCAAATATGCGGTTTTGGCATACACAGCTATTTGCTCGCCTTGCGTGCTGCTGTTACCCTTCTAACTGAGGCTGAGGAGCGTGGTGAAAGATGAGCATGGTATACGAGAGGAGGCTTAGCAGGCTAAGAGAAGCAATGCATGAAGCAGGTGTTGATGGCATGCTTATAACGCATGCGCCTAACATACGATACCTCATAGCCACTCGTGCATCGGGCGTCCTTTTCGTTTGCCACGATGAAAGCGTGTTCATCACTGATGGCAGATACGATGCACAGGCACATGAGGAAGTGAAAGTGGCAAAGGTGCGCATAACGCCTCGCAGAAAAGGCTACTTTGATGTAGCTGCAAGGTTGCTTAATAAATACGGTGTCAGGAACTTGGGCGTTGAAGCTGAACACCTGAGCGTTGCACAGTTTGATAGGTTGTGTAATTTGACTCGTGGCATTAAATTGCACAAGCTTTCGGGTGTAGTTGAGCAGATGAGGGCAGTCAAAGATGACGATGAAATTGAATTGCTGAGGAAGGCTTCTGCCATTGCGAGCGATGCCCTTGAGTATGCCCTATCGCTGATACGCCCCGGCATCCGTGAGAGGGATGTTGCAATTGAGGTTGAACGGTTCATTAAATCAAACGATGCTGAGGATGTGGCTTTCAAACTCATCGTTGCATCTGGATACAGGAGCGCAATGGCACATGGTGAAGCCTCCGAGAAAACCATTGAAGCAGGCGAACTTGTAGTTATTGACTTGGGAGCTGTTTTCTCTGGTTACCACTCAGATATAACACGCACAGTGGCTGTTGGGAGGGCAAACAAAAAACAGCGTGATGCATACGCTGCAGTCCTTGAGGCACAGCTTACAGCGATTGAAGGCGTTAAGCCAAATAGGACGATGAAGCAGATTGAGTCGCTCGCGAGGCGCAAGCTGCGCGTAAAGGGTGTTGAGCGCTACTTCAAACACGGAATTGGACATGGCGTAGGGTTGGAAATACATGAGCTACCAAGCCCGAAAGAAAAGGATGGTGGGCTATTGCGCAGTGGATGCGTCATTACGGTTGAACCTGGAATCTACTTTGAAGGTTTTGGTGGCGTTAGGATTGAAGACATGGTTCTGGTGAAGCAAGACGGACACGAAGTGCTCACAAGGGCACAGAAGCCAGAGGAACTCCCAGTCCTTTGAGCACAGGCGCACCAAAGTCAGCGTGTGCAAGTTGCAACCTCGTTGCAGTTGTAAAAATCTCATTGAGCAGGATCAAGTGAAGAGGGGGTGAAAGAGCATGTTAAGCAAATGCGTTGTCACGAGGCGCTATTTCATCGGTGGTGCTTTGCAGTGTGCAGCGGGGCTAACTTTTGGTGGCACATTCCTCTCTGCACTCACTCATGCGGGGGGATGCGCTGAAGCTGCCGAACCGTATTGTGGTTTCCGTGTTGGGTTGCAGAGTTATTCTCTACGTAAGTTCGGTGCCGAAGAGGCTGCAGCTATGGTAGCCGAGCTTGGGCTCAAGTATGTTGAGGCTTACCCGGGTCATTTGCCCTCCAGAATGGACATAGTTGAAGACGCAAAAGAAGTGCTTAAAAGGCATGGGCTGAAGCTCGTTGCTTATGGTGTTGTGCGCCTCACGAAGGATGAGAAGGCAATGAGAGGGCTTTTTGAGTTCGCCAAAGCAATGGGAATTGAAGTCATCTCCGCAGACCCAGATCCAGACAGCTTTGACTTGCTTGATAAATTAACCGAGGAGTATGGCGTTGCTGTTGGAATTCATAATCACGGACCGGGACATCGTTGGAATACAATTGAGGTAATGCGAAAGGCTATTGAAGGACATAGCACGAAAGTGGGGATATGTCTTGACACAGGTCACTTGGCAAGGGCTGGCGATGACATCGTTAAGGCAGTCACTGTGTTCAAGGAGAGGTTGCATGGTGTCCATCTGAAAGATGTGAACGAGAAGAAGCACGATGTCATCGTCGGCACCGGTATCCTTGACATCAAAGGCTTCTTCAAGGCGCTCAAAGAAGTTGGCTTCAAAGGCTACATCGCTCTTGAGTATGAGCTTGAGCCAGATAACCCAATACCGGGGATACGCAAGTCGCTTGAGTTCATACAGAAGGTTTGTTCAGAGCTTGCCTGATGGCTAATCTTTGAGCACAGTTGTTGGAGGTGAAGTTGAAAAATGCGGTGGACGCAAGTAGGGGTGGTTGTAATTTGTTTATGTAGCGTGGTTATTTTTTCGCTTGTGGTCGCACAGCAAAGCAAACCACCGAAGATCCCAATAAGAGGCACATGCCAAATCTGCCACAAGCAACATGCAGATGAGTGGCTTAAGTCTGCGCATGCAAGGGCGTGGATAAGTGAGCTTTTCAAAGAGATGAGCAACGAGTATGAGCGCGAAGAGTGTTTGCACTGCCATGCGCCTGAGCGCTTGCTTGATACAGGTTATGGGAACGAGCCAAAGCTGAGGGAAAGAACAAGGGAAGGCGGTGTTGATTGTGCCACTTGTCATGCTGACATAAAAGGCGCAATGCATGGTCCGTATGAGATTGAGCGCGAGTTCCACGAGAATGTCCGCAGCGATAAACTTGGCACCGTTGAGATGTGTGCAAGCTGTCACGCAAAGTTTGGAACGGTTGAGGAGTTCAAAAAGAGCAAATGGGGTAGCGACCCAACCGCTTGCGTTGACTGCCATATGTCAAAGGTTGAAAGAGCCATCGCTGAAATAGCAACGGTTGAGAAAAAGTATCCAGTGAGGGTTTCACGGAGACACACATTCAGTAGCGTTGAGGATTTAGAATTCGTTCGGCAAGCCATCAAACTTGAAGCATCAGCTGAAAACGGCAAGCTCACGGTGACATTGAGCAGTGTCCAAGTTGGGCACAAATTCCCAACAGGCTTCAATGTGAACGCGGGTGTCGTTGATGTTTCGATCTACGATGGCGATAAGCTTGTGCACTCGTTTAAGCATGTGCTCTCTGATGAGCGCGAAAGCGGTGGCAAGGATACGCGTCTATCACCTGGAGAAAAGCTCACGCTCACATACCCACTCAATGGCAAGGGAAAGGTTGCGGTTGTGCGCCTCCTATACAAACGCCCAAAAACATTGCCCGACGAAAAAGCATTGGAATTAATGAAAGTTGAAGTCCCACTCAAGCAATAAACTGCTTAGCTCAGAGTGGGGTATGGGGCAAGAGACACAGGACATAAAAAGTTAGGAAGGCGTTGGGAGGACAAACATTTTGGCAAGCCTCTTTTTCCAGACTGCCTACAGCAACCAAGCACGCCTTACTCGCATGTAGAACCTTACTGCTTTTAGCCACACAAGTATGAGAGTATAAAACTGTGTGACTGTGCTTCAACAATTCAGCTCACTTTTGCGTCTAAACAGGATGGCAATTTTGGTCTCATCATGGTTCGTCCTGTTTCACAAGGATGGTGAATGGATAATGGTGAGTGCTCTTTTCTCGCTCCTCAAGCGTAAGCTAAAGACGGCAGTCAGGATTTTCCGCAACGGTGGTCTCCGCAAGGTGTTTGAGGTCTTCTGGCTCAAGCTCCGTCAGCCGATGGTCAAGTGGCGTGAGGAATTTGAGTGGGTTCAGATTGAGGGCTGTGATTATGTGATGATCCCAAACATAAACGGGTTTACAATGCTTGTCAGTGGCACCGATGAGGGCATCGGGCGTGAGTTAGCCTTTTATCGTGTCCATGAACCAACGCTCACGAAGTTCTTACCTACCTTCGTCTTGCCTGGAGATACCGTTTTAGACATCGGAGCAAACATCGGCTACTACACTTTGCTACTTTCTCAGCTGGTTGGTCCAACGGGGATGGTCATCGCTGTTGAACCTCACCCTGACAATGTCCGTCTGCTCAAATTGAACCTAAAGCTCAACAGGGTGACAAACACCGTTGTTGTGCCCGTCGCTATAAGTGATGAGGTTGGTGTAGCTCAAATGTTCATCTCAAAAGGCTCAAATTGGCATTCGCTTCATCCAACCCCACAAAGCACCGACCAATCAATAACCGTGCCTACAACTACAGTTGATGCTCTTGTCCGCCAGCTCGAACAGCCGATTGATCTCATCCGCATGGATATTGAAGGCTGGGAAGTAAAGGCGCTTCGTGGTGCCGAAAACACTCTAAAGCGAGACAAGCCAACACTCGTTATGGAAGTCCACCCCTCCTATTTGCAGCCTGAAGAAACTAAGGAACTCCTGCAATGGCTCCAATCGCTTGGCTACAGGTGGGCTTTCGTCATCTTGAGGAGGGATGACTTCCCATGGATAAAGCGACCGAGGCGCATCTGGAGACAAGCGATCTCAGCTCTTCTGACCGATGGAGCTTTGATAAAAGACGGTGAAGCTTTCACCTTAATTTTAGAGCGCCCAATAAAGTGACACGATGAAGCCCTCCTTCACCTCATCGCCAGCCACTCCAATCACCCGATGAGAAATTAGCCTTCACACATTGTCATGCCCCCATTAACCTCTTGATATGAGGTCTTGAGTTAGCCCATCCTTGTGAGGTGATGCATGGGTGAGCCAACTGCGTCTTGCTGTTGTTTTTCCCGGAGCAGCATCTCTTGGCAGTTACGAAGCTGGGGCAGCGTTTGAGCTTGCAAGGTGTGCCATGCTCGCACGCCAACTGCAAAGTGATAAGCCACCTTTCGTCATTGATGTCGTTGTTGGCTCATCAGCAGGCGCTATAACTGGCGCTTTACTCGCTTACATCATCCTTACCGATGGTGATCCATCTTGGCTTTACCATGCTTGGGTAACGCACCCACAGCTTCACGAGCTTATGCTTGTGAGCGAACTCAACAGTGTATTCTCCATGAAACGCCTGTTTGACCTCTCATGCGAACTGCTCGCTGATGTTGAGCCATCTCATTGCCCTGATGATGTTAATTTGCGCTATGTAGCTATGTTAACGAATTTGACGCCACTTCATTACCGCATACCCATCTTGGAAGGTTTTGGGCGCCCACTTCTTGCATCAACAAATCGTGATTGGAAGGCAATGGTATTAACTCGCCTTGGCACATTAACGCCACATGGACAGTATTCGTGGCGCTATGTTGCCAATGTCGCTCTTTCATCGGCAGCATTCCCAGCAGCCTTCCCAGCACAGCGCCTTGAGAGGAATGCCATGGAATACATCGCAAATCATGTTTGGCTTGATGCTGGCGGGAGAGAGGTTATCATGTTTGACTTCATTGATGGGGGCGTCATGCACAACTGCCCTATCGGGATGGCTTTTGATGCACTCTATGAACCTCATCGTATAGGCTTGGTTGACCAAGAGCCAATAGATGACACAAATGCAAAAAGGCTAATTGCAGTAATTAGCCCAAGAGCGCAAACACCGATGCCAACGAAGCCAGCATGTGCTCTGCAACCACTCATGATTGATGTCCTCATGAGCGTTTTGAGTGCCCGCTTCAATGTCAACGATATCTTTGACGATTTAAGAGGCGCTCAAAAGCTTAACAGCAGGATAAGGTGGAAAACAATCCTGCTTGAGCGCATGAAGAAATGGCTGGATGAAAACCCTCAGGTCGTGGATAGCTTCTTTGATGCTTTGAAGGATGTGAGAGCAGAAATTGACGAAGACCTAAAACACATAAGGGCACAGCGATTTTGTTTTGACGAGCACAAGCGAGATGGTGAAGATAAAAACAAAAGCGGTGAGAACACACATCACAATGGCGATGTTGAGTCAGCAATTGGCTTGCTCAAGGCTGTGCTTGATAAGGTTAGTGGGACAACGGGCAAGCGGGAAGTGCGCATAGATTTGGTTAGCCCTTCGTTGCTAAGCGATATTGGCACGCCAGATGAGTTGCTTTGTGGTGAAGCTCTTGGGCATTTCGCCGGCTTCCTAAGCAGACGCTTCCGTGAGAATGACTTTCAAGTTGGTGCTGAGTGCGTAAGGAAGTGGCTATGCGAGCTTGATGAGCTTGATGATTCTCTGCGTGAAAAAATCAACGAAGAGCAAAGGACAATCAAAGTATGGAGCGAAAAGATTGAGCGACGAAACGATGGGAGCATCATCCCGATCAGGGAGAGGAAACACTTGGGTGAGGTTAAGCTTGGGAGAATTTCAAAAGATGAAGCTTGTATCAGGTGTCGTTGGACGCCCGCTATGTATGCTGGCATGCTAATGCTCGCAGTTCGCACAGCGTTTGTTTTGCTCGTCAATGTCATTCGCTTCATGCTCAGGCGAATTTAAGTTGCTCAAGTTGCGTTGCTCAGGTTGC
>Ga0197143_1001322_pt1 | contig 21150 bp, 21 predicted proteins | sample GBS70_MetaG_FD_148603 | JGI IMG/M metagenome (GOLD analysis project Ga0197143, IMG submission 148603) | Sediment microbial communities from Great Boiling Springs, Gerlach, Nevada, United States - GBS 70_MetaG | ecosystem: Environmental > Aquatic > Thermal springs > Hot (42-90C) > Sediment...
GAATCGCCCCTCCTGTTTTCCACCATTTTCTTGTCACTGGTCCTTCCCCTCCTTTCTCTGGACTTCCTTATTATTACATTTCACTCCATAAGCTAGCTTGCCCGGGCATCCCTCCTTTCGGGGTGGGGTGCGGGCTCCCCCGGTGCGGGATGAAGCGAGGAAGGTAGCCAGATCGCCGGTTCCTGGTTGGGGAGCCCCTCTTTTGCCACCCCGTGGAATCTTCGACATAAAAAAAAGTCCTTCTTATGAGAACCCGAACTTTTTTGGCCTGTGATTGATGTCCAGGGGGTGGCGGTGGGGTTCCGGCACAAGGATGTTTCCCTCACGGCTAAGCGGTGTTTGGATAGTCCAGCGGCTGGGTGTCGGCCTACCAACGTCTGTCAGCAGCCGCGGGGCGGAGAAGCTCCCGGGAGGGTTGGGCTCACCCCTTTCCCTCCACCGCTTCGCCGGCCGTCACTTCCCTCCCCCGCCGGGCGAGAATCCGCCACATCTCCTCTTCCGAGAGGGGACCCGCCACCTTCTCCCCCTTCCGGACCCAGATCAGGTGGCAATCGGCAGGAGAGAGGTGGGGAGGCAGGGAGCCCAGGGGGAAGTCCTCCCCCACCAGAAGATGCACCGGCCGGCTCACCTCTCCCCTCTTTCGCCAGAGTCCGGAGTAAAGGCGGAGGAGCTCTTCTCCGGGAGCCAGAGCCCTCTCCCTTCCGGCGGAGCGAAAGAGGAAGTAGCCGAGGACGAAAGCGTGAGGGAGGACATACCCGGGAAGAAGAAGGAGAATCCCCAGGGCCAGGGACAATAGCCCCGCCACCTCCCCGGCCCGGGCGAAGAGGCGGGTGGTCCGTCCGTAGCCCCAGCGGAAGGCGGCCAGGGCCCGGGCGAATTGCCCCCCGTCGAGGGGGAGAAGGGGAAGGAGATTGAAGAGAGCCAGGACAGCATTGCCCTCGAGAAAGAGGGGACCCAGGGAGGGATCGAGCCATCCCCGGAGATCCAGGAGGTAGCCGAGACTCAGGAGAAAAAATTGTCCAACGGCCCGGCCAGGGAAACGAGACCGAGGAGCAGGGGGTCGGTGCTGAAGCGGGATCTCAACCGGTACACACCCCCGAAGGGATAGATCTCCAGGCTCTCCACCTCCAGCCCGGCCAGCGAGGCGGCCAGGAGGTGGGCCAGCTCGTGGCTCAAAAGGATCCCCACCAGCAAGACCGCCTCCCGCCCCTTTCCCCCGGCCAGGGCCAGGAGCAGAAGGAGGAAAAGGAGGGGGTGAACCCTAAATCGCTTGCCGCCCATCGGTCAAGCTATCTCTATGCCCGGATCCCGCCTCTCACCACCGGGGCACTTCCAGGTTCCCCCCGTACTAAACAAAACCGCTGCCGCAGGTGGGGAGGTGTCTCTACCTTCCCCCGGCGGCCATTCGGGCACGATTTTGCTCCGGCGGGGGACCAGATAATGGTGGCGGCGGAAGCGACAACGACCACCAACGGCCTCCCATGCTGAAGGAGAGGTCACAGATGCGGGCTACCGGAAGACGGTGCCACCGGGCGGCATGAGAGTCTGATCATGAAGTAATGGCACTGGCTAAAACCTCAATCACGGGCGCAGAGGGTGCCGAGGCGGGATTAGGATTCAAACGAACGCTATCTTCTGCCGGTGGGTCAGCACGCTGAAGACCAGGCCCAAAGCCAAGTAGTCGGCGAAAAGGGCATTTCCCCCGTAGCTCAAGAAGGGCAGAGGCACTCCGGTCACGGGGGCAAGACCGATGGTCATGCCGATGTTCAGGAGAACGTGGAAGCCCAGCATGCTCACCACCCCCCCCACCACCATGGCCCCCTCCCGGTCCGGGGCCAGGACCATGGCCGTGAGCAGCCGGCGGAAAAGAGCCAGGAAGGCGAGAAGCAGAACCAATCCCCCGGCGAACCCCAGTTCCTCCCCGATAACAGCGAAGATGAAATCCGTGTGCTCCGCCGGGAGATAGTTGAGGTGGTTCTGCACCCCCCGCCCCAGGCCCTGCCCCCAGAGGCCTCCCGAGCCGATGGCTATCTTGGACTGCAGAAGGTGCCAGCCCGCTCCCAGGGGGTCTTTTTCCGGATCGAGGAAGACCATGAGCCTCTGCAACTGATACTCCTTGAGGGGTAAGGGGAGACCCCACCGTAAGTGGCCGTAGAGGGCCCCTGCCACTCCCCCGCCACCCAGAGCGGCAAGGCCCAAAAGCCAGCGGGCAGGCACTCCCCCGGCGAAAAGCATTCCTCCGGTGATGGCCAGGAAGACCGAGGCCGTCCCCAGGTCGGGCTGGGAGAGAACCAGAAAGAAGGGGGGAGCTACCGTCATTCCAGCCAGAACTAAAGCCCATCCCTTCCCCTCCCGCTGGCGAAGAACCCCGGCTAAGGAGACGATAAGCAAAACCTTGGCCAGCTCGGAGGGCTGGAAGTCCACCGGCCCCAGACTGATCCAGCGCTGGGCTCCCAGAGCTTCCCGGCCCAGGAGGTGGACGAGGAGAAGGAAAAGAAGGACCAGGGGGTAGAGGAAGCGGTAAGCGGCTACATACCAGCGGTAATCCCCCCAGGCGACAAGGAAAAACCCGGCCAGCGACAACAGAAGCCATAAAGACTGTCTCAGGACAAAGCCCCAGGACTCCGGCTCCCCCCAGCGGACGTCGGTGGCGCTGGCCAGTACCAAAAGTCCGAAGAAGGAAAGTCCCAGGATGAGGAAAAGAAGCGGCCAGTCCAGAAGTCGCCAGAAGCGACCCCTCTCCTCTTTCTGAAACATCTCCTGTACCCGAAGGGATTATAAGGGCGAACATCCGCCCCTCAGGGAGGAAAAACGGGGCCAGAAGCGGAAACGTCAGCCCTTCCTGGGCGGGCAGGCCTCGGGCTTGACCCTTCTCACCGGGATGCTCGCCGTGAGAGCCACGCTACGCTCTTTCTGCACCACCTCTACCTCCATGGCCGCCTCCTCTATCTCCATGTAGTGGGATATCACCCGCACCAGGTCCTCGCGCAAAGCCTCAAGTAAAGAGGGGGAGAGATCGGTGCGGTCCTGGACCAGGACCAGCCTCAGCCGTTCCTTGGCCACATCTTTGGAGCTCTCCCGGGAGAAGAACCGGGTGATCAGGTCAAGGGGGAACAAGCTACTCACCTCCTGGCCAGGAGGCGCCTCAATCTCCCGAAAAGCCCGTTCTCTCCGAGATCCATGAAAGGCACCTCCTCGCCCAGAAGCCGGCGGGCGATGTTCCGGTAGGCCTCCCCGGCCCGGGAGCGGCCGAGCACCGCCGGCTCTCCGCGGTTGGTGGAGACCACTATGCTCTCGTCATCTGGCACTATCCCCAGGAGCTTGACCGCCAGGATCTCCAGCACATCCTCGATGGCCAGCATGTCCCCCCGGGCCACCATCCCCGGGCGTAGCCGGTTGACCACCAATTGAGGAGGAGGAAGCTGCTCCGCTTCCAGAAGGCCGATCACCCGGTCGGCGTCGCGGACCGAGGCTACCTCCGGGGTGGTGACGATAATAGCCTGGTCCGCCCCGGCTATAGCGTTGCGAAACCCCTGCTCTATCCCCGCCGGGCAGTCCACCAGGACGAAGTCGAACTCCGCCTTCAGTTGCCGGGAGAGGTCCCTCATCTGCTGGGGGTTGACCGCCGTCTTGTCCTTGGTCTGGGCGGCCGGAAGAAGATAGAGGTTATCGAGCCTCTTGTCCCTCACCAGGGCTTGCTTCAGGCGGCAGTGCCCGTGAACCACATCTACAAGGTCGTAGACTATCCGGTTTTCAAGCCCCATGACCACATCGAGGTTTCTGAGCCCTATATCCGCGTCCACCATAACCACGCTCCGCCCCATCTGGGCCAGGGCCGCTCCCAGATTGGCCGTGGTGGTCGTCTTCCCCACGCCTCCCTTGCCTGAAGTGATCACGTAAGCGATACCCAAGCTCTCCCTCCTATCTTTGGCTCACCGGGAGGAAAGGCTCGATGACCAGTTCCCCCTGGTGCACCCGAGCTATCTCTGGACAGTCAGGCTCTTCGACCCGGTCCTCCGGGGGGCGGCCGATGTACCGGCCTACCCGCAACTGGGTGGGCCGCAACCGGAAAGCCACCACCACCGCCTGATCGTCTCCGAAAGAGCCGGCCTGGGCCACTCCCCGGAGGTGTCCCATAACCACTATGTCCCCTCCCGCCACCACCTCGGCCCCCGGGTTAACGTCCCCCAGTATCACCACGTTCCCCTCGTACACCACCCGCTGCCCGGAGCGCAGAGTCCTCTTGACCAGCAGGGTGCCCTGGGAGGAACGGGAACCGGAAGACCAGTCCGCCCGCTCCTGAGAGCCGTTCACCACCTGCAAGAGCTTGACTCCGTACCTCTCGAGGAAAAGATTCTCCAACTCCAGAAGCTGCCGGGTGGTGAGGAGGCGGGAGCCGATGTCCAGAGTGACTACCGAGCCCCGGAAGAACTTGCTGGCGGTATCCATCTTGTGGCAAAGCTTTTCCTTCCAGGACTCGAAGTCCCCCTCCCCCTCCCAGCGGACCAAAAGACCTCCCCGGATGCCTCGGAGCTGGACTTCCACCAGAGGTTTAATTCTCGCTCGGGGAAACCATCCCTCCTCCACCACCGGGCGCATCTTTCGCCAAATTGCGCACCCCGAAGTAGGCGTCAAATATGGCCCGGGCCACGGGCCCGGCGGCCAGGCTTCCCCCTCCCCCTCTCCGTACCACCACCGCCACCGCTATCTCCGGCTTATCGGCCGGAGCGTAACCCACAAACCACCCCCAGGGAATATCTCTCTTCCCTGCCTGGGCCGTGCCGGTCTTGCCCGCCAGGCGGATCTCCCGCCCCAGAACCCGGGAAGTGAGGGCGGGGAAGTCGGCAAAGACGTGGGCCGCCGTCCCTCCCGGCTCCATCACCCCCTCCATCCCCCGGCGGAGAACCTGCCACTCCCCAGGATCAAGTCGCACCTCTTTCCTCACCTCCGGGCCGAAGCGCCGGAGCACATTTCCCCGGGGATCCCGCACCTCCTTCACCACGTAAGGCCGGAGCACTTTGCCTCCGTTGGCCATTGCGGCGGCCAGGACAGCCATCTGCAGAGGGGTGAAACGGTTGTCGCCCTGGCCTATGGCTGCGCTCAGCACGTCACCCGGGTTCCACCGGGGCTCCTCGGGATGGAGCTTCTCCTTGGTGGCCGGCCCGGCCACCCACCCGGGCTCCTCGTCCAACCCCTGGTAGGCCTCGAGCCCCGTCTTCTCCCCCAGCCCGAATTCCCGGGCCATCTCCTCCAGCCGGCCGATCCCCACCCGGAGGCCCATCTCGTAGAAGTAAACGTTGCAGGAGCGAAAAAGCGCCCGCACCATGTTCACCGGGCCGTGCACCGCCCAGTCGCCGAACTCTATGCCCCCGAAGTAGCGCTTCCCCGGACAGACGATCACCTCCTGGGGGGAGGCGGCCCGGGAGCGCAGGACGGCAGCGGCGGTGACCAGCTTGAAGGTGGAGCCGGGGGGAGCCGTGGTCTGGGTGGCGTGGTTGTAAAGGGGCTGGGCGGGATCGGACCTGAGCTTTTCCCACTCGGTGAGGAAGGCCCGGTGGGCGGCGCTCCCCGGCCGGGCGTGAGCCCGGGTGGCGAAGAGGTTGGGGTCGAAGGCGGGCACCGAGGCCAGGGCCAGGACCTCCCCCGTGTCCACCCGCAGGACCACGGCGGCACCGAAGTCGGCCGGACAGCCGCCCGGACAGTCCTTGGATCGGAGACGCCTCAGCTCCTCCATGCGCTGGAGTAAAGCTCTTTCGGCCACCGCCTGGAGGTAGGCGTCCAGGGTGAGGACGAGATCGTTGCCCGGCTGGGGCATCTTTTCCCGCCACACCCGGTAAGGCCGCCCCAGGGGGTCCACCTCCACCTGCCTGATCCCCGGCTCGCCCTCGAGATCTTCCTGAAAGGCCCTCTCCAGACCTGATGTGCCTACCAGCCCCGGACCCCGGTCGGCCTTTCGCACCTGTCCCAGTACGTGGGCCATGAGCCGGCCCCCCAGGTCGGGGAAATCGGGGAGGCCGGGGTAGTAGCGGACGGGCTCCGCCTCCACCACCACTCCCCCGAGCTCGTCCCGGTACTCCTCGAGAAGGGTGTGCGACCGGGGATCGAGGTCGAGAGCCAGGGGCACGGGCTCGTAAGGCCGGCCGAAGGAAGGATAGAGCTGCTTCTCCGCCTCCCGGATCTCCCGGGGATCAAGTCCCAGGATTTGAGAGAGAAGCCTCACCGTTTTATCGGAAAGGGGTTTTCCCGTGTAAACGAGATAGGCGGAAAAAGAGGATCGGCTGGAGGCCAGGAGCCGGCCCTCCCGGTCATAGATGTTTCCCCGGGAGGCGGGAGTGGAGACGAACCTAATCCTCTGCCCTTGCCCGGCCTCCGACCAGCGGCTGGCCTCCACCACCTGCAACTGAAAAAGCCTCCCGGCCAGGACGAGAAAACCCAGGGTGAGGAGGAGTCCGAAGAGGGAAGCCCTTCTTTCCATCAGCCCTCCACCCCCCGGGTGATCTCCACCCTCTCCCGGCCCCAGCGGAAAGCCTGCCAGAGCACCTGAGCAGAAGCGCCTACCAGGGCGGTGAGCAGAGCCTTCAGCCCCAACCCGGGGTAAAGGAGAGCGAAACGGAGATCCAATCCCGCCAGGTGAAAGATCATCTGAGCGAGAAGCACCCGGGCCGGAACGGCCAGAAGACAGAGAAACCCGAAAAAGAAGGGCCGGTGCAGGAAAAGCACCTTCCCCGCAAGTCCGGCCACGTACCCGAGCAAAGCCACCCCAAAGGAGTGCACCCCTATATACCGGCCGCCCCAGAGGTCTTCGGCCAGACCGACCAGCACCCCCATGGCCAGCCCCGGGAGGGAACCCCGCTCGAACCCCCACCAGAGGGCGAAGATGAAGGCCAGATCCGGTCCCCCCCGGCCCAGGAAGGAACCCGCCGCCACCAGAAGGGGAGGCAAAAGGAGGTAGGGGCCTACTCTCCTAGCCGCCGTCAACTCCATCCCTCCTCTCCGGCACCAGGAGAAGAACCTCCTCCAGCCGGAGGAAATCCACATGAGGGGAGACCACCGCCCAGAGCGCCCTCCCGTCGTCCTGGACCGGGGAGGCCACCCGGCCCACCGGTATGCCCGGGGGAAAACGGTCGCTCCAGGGGCCGGTGAAAACCGGATCCCCCGGCCGCACCGGGCTCTGTCGGGAAAAAAGCTTCAGCTTCAGCCGGTCCTCGGCTCCTATTCCCTCCACCACGCCCGGGTAGGGAAGCCCTTCCCGGTAGACCACCACCCCCACTGCCGAGGAGGGATCGGTGATGAGGCGCAGAAGCGAAGTCCCCGGGCCCGCGCTCACCACCCGGCCGACCAGCCCCCCGGGAGCCACGGCCACCGCTTCCCTCTCCACCCCGTCTCTCCTTCCCCGATCCAGAAGCACATCCCCCAACCACTCGTCGGGACTGCGGGAGATCACCCGGGCGGCCAGGGGACGGGCCGGACCCCAGAAGCTGTCCCGGTAACCCAGGAGCTCCCTCAAGCGGGAGTTCTCCCGGCGCAGCCTCTCCAGCTCCCACTCCAGCGCCGAACGGCGGCCGGCCTCCGCCTTCAGGCGCCGGTTTTCCTCCCGGAGCGCCTCCAGGCTCTGGAAATAACCCTCCGCCCCCTGCCACCAGGCCAGGAGCTGGCTGGCCGGACGGGCCGCCTCGCGCATCAACTGGAAATAGGGGGAGAGGTCAAGGTGTAGGGAATGGGTGAGCCGGACCGCCCCGGTAGCCAGGCCGAGCCCCAGAACCAGAATCCAGAACCGGGGGCGCAGAAGAAAGGAGCGCAAAAGCCATCAGGTCCTCCGGGACCCCACCAGCATGGAGCGGTAGCGGTCGAGGGACTCCAGCATCTTCCCCGTCCCCTTGACCACGCAGAGGAGAGGCTCTTCAGCCACGATTACCGGCATCCCCGTGTCGTCGGCTATCCGGCGGTCCAGCCCCCGGAGGAGGGACCCTCCCCCGGTGAGCACTATCCCCCGGTCCATGATGTCCGCCGCCAGCTCCGGAGGCGTCCTCTCCAGGGTGATGCGGATGGCCTCCAGGATCTGGCTCACCGGCTCCTCCAGCGCCTCCCGCACCTCGGAGGCAGTGAGGAGAAGATTGCGGGGTAGCCCGGTGATCAGGTCCCGGCCTCGCACCTCGAGGGTGGCTCCGTCCTCCTCCCCCGGGTAAGCCGAGCCGATGGCGATCTTGACTTCCTCCGCCGTTCGCTCCCCCAGGAGGATGTTGTAGTGCCTCTTGGTGTAGTTGATGATGGCCTCGTCCATCTCGTCCCCACCCACCCGGATGGAGCGGTGGCAGACCATCCCTCCCAAGGAGACCACCGCCGCGTCGGAGGTCCCGCCCCCTATGTCCACCACCATGCTGCCTGTGGGCTCGGAAACCGGAAGCCCGGCCCCTATGGCCGCAGCCATGGGTTCCTCGATCACGTAGACCTCCCGGGCCCCGGCCTGCAGGGAGGCCTCGATCACCGCCCGCCGCTCCACCTCCGTGCACCCGGAGGGGACGCATACCACCACCCGGGGGCGGAATATGGTCCAGCCGCGGGACACCCGCTGGATGAAGTGGCGGAGCATGAGCATGGTGACGTCAAAGTCGGCTATCACCCCGTCCTTCATGGGCCTCACTGCCACCACGTTCCCCGGGGTACGCCCGATCATCCTCTTGGCCTCGCTACCCACGGCCATCACCCGGCGGCTATCTACCTGGATGGCTACCACCGAAGGCTCCTGCAGGACCACTCCCTTTCCCCGGACGTACACCTTGGTGTTGGCGGTGCCGAGATCAATGCCTATATCACGGCTGAAGAAGGAGAAAAGCCCGTCCAGGATCAAGCAAAGGCCACCCCTTTCGCCCTCATGCTCACATAACCTCCCGCCACCACCACCAGGTGGTCCAGGACCTCTACCCCGAGAAGTTTCCCCGCTTCCACCAGCCGCCGGGTGAGAGATATGTCCTCGGGACTGGGGGAGGGATCTCCCGAAGGATGATTATGGGCCAGGATAAGCGCGGCCGCATTCCTCCTCACCGCCGCCCGGAAGAGATCCCTCGGATCCACCGGAACCCGGGAAATGCCCCCCAGGGCAACGAGCTCCCTTCCTATGATCCCATTCTTCCGGTTGAGAAGGAGAGCCCACAACTGCTCCTCCTCCTCGAATCCGAGGTGGGAAAAGAAAGAGTAGGCCTCGGCCGGAGAAGAGATGCAGAAAAGCCTCTCCCGGAACATCTGCACCCTCCTTCCCAGTTCCAGGGCCGCCTTTATCCGGACCGCCTTGGCCGGACCCACCCCCGGCACGGACTCCAGCTCCTCCAGAGACAGCCGGTGCAAAGCCCCCAAAGCCAGCAGGCGACGGCCCAGGTCCACCGCCGACTCCCCCGGCAAACCGTGACCCAGAATGATGGCTAAAAGCTCCGCATCGGATAAAGACCCCGGTCCCAGGCGGCGCAGCCTCTCCCGGGGCCTCTCCTCCTCCGGAAAATCCTTGATCTTCATTTCCAGCAAATACATTTTATAGCAAATATCCTTCCCGGCGGAGGGTGGTATAGAGCCGGGCCAGAGGCAGGCCCACCACGTTGAAGAAGCATCCCTCCACCCGGAGGACGAACCGGGCTCCCAGGCCCTGGGCGGCGTAGGCCCCGGCCTTGTCCAGGGGCTCCCCCGTGGCCACGTACTCCTCCGCTTCCTCCCGCTCCAGCCACCGGAGATAGACGTCGGTCCTCTCAGAGAACACCGTCTCCTTTCCTTCTCCCACCAGGGCCACCCCGGTGATCACCCGATGGGCCCTTCCCCGGAGGCGGAGGAGCATGTTCACCGCCTCCTCCGGTCCCGAGGGCTTCCCCAGGATCTTCTCCCCCAGCGCCACCACGGTGTCCGCCCCGATCACCAAAAGCCCTGATCCCGGACGGGCGGCTCCGGTGCGGGCGGCTACCTCCCGGGCCTTCTCCAGGGCCAGCCGACGGGCCGCTTCCTCGGGCCGTCCCTCCGGCCTTCCCTCTTCCGAGGGAGGCAAGACCTCGAAGTTCAGACCCAGAAGGCCCAAGAGCTCACGGCGCCGGGGAGAGGCGGAAGCCAGGATGAGCTTCAAATGCGCCGGGCTAAAAAGAGCCCCCCGAGTGCTCCCAGGGCTCCGACGAGGTTGATCCGGAGGGAGAACCCCAGGGTGAAGTGGAGAAGGTTGAGGAGGCGGAAGGAACGGGGCTCCAGAGAGAGATCCCCGTAGCGGGCCAGGAGAGGGATCCACTTCTCCAGGGCCTCCCCCAGGAGGTTTCCGGCAAAAGCTCCTATGAGGAGGGCCACCACGGCTACCCAAATCTCTCTTCGACGGCGCAAATCCTCACCTCGCCGGAGCCTTCCAAGATGTTAGAGGCCCCCTGGCCCGCGCACAAGGCCAAAACGATTACTCTTCTCCCTCCAGTTCCCTGAGCCTCCGCCGCAGTCTGCCTACTAGATCCTTGAGTTCCTCCCGGCGGGCCTTCTCCTTCTCCACCACTTCCTCCGGAGCCCGGGCCAGGAACTCGGGACGGCCGAGCCTGGCTTCCACCCGGCCGAGCTCCTCCTCCGCCCGGCCGAGCTCCCGCCGGAAGCGCTCCCTTTCGCTTTGCATGTCCACCAGGCCAGAAAGGAGCAGGTGGAACTCCGCCCCCGCCGCCACCGCGGTGGCCGTCCCCTCGGGTCTCCCCCCCTCCTCCAGGCGCTCCAGCCGCTTCACCCGGACCAGGCGGGATATGTACTCCCGACCCTCTTCCAGAAAGAGGCGGCTTTTACCGTCGGGAGCCGAGACCAGGACTTCCACCTCCATGGCCGGATCCAGCCGGAATTCGGCCCGCAGGTGCCGGAGCTCCCGGATCACCTCCATCAGGTCTTCCATCTCCTCCTCCGCCGTCCGGTCTACAAGCTCAGGAGACGGCTCAGGCCAGGAGGCCACCACAAGGCTCCTTCCTTCCCGGCCGGGGAGCTTTCCCCACAGCTCCTCGGTGATGAAGGGGATGAAGGGATGGAGAAGGCGGAAGAGGGTGTCCATGACCTGGATAAGGGTGAGCTGGGCCCTCCTCCGGGCCGCCTCCCCCTTCTGGCCGTAAAGCCGCGGCTTGGCCAGTTCCAGGTACCAGTCGCAGAACTGGCCCCAGAAGAATTCCTGCAGGGTGCGGGCGGCCTCGCCCAGCTCGAAGAGGTCCAAAAGGCGGTTTGTCTCCGCCACCACCCACTGCAGGCGGCTCAGGATCCAGCGGTCGGCTATCTCCGGAGAAGCCGGCTCTCCCTGGGGATCGAAGTCCTCCAGGTGCCGGAAGGCCAGCCGGGAAGCGTTCCATATCTTGTTCAGGAAGTTTCTGGCCGCCTCCACCTTGGCCGGGGAGAACCTCTGGTCGTTCCCCGGAGAGTTACCGGTAAGGAGGGAGTAGCGGAGGGTGTCCGCCCCGTACCGGGAGATGATCTCCAGCGGATCCACTCCCGTGCCCAGGGACTTGGACATCTTCCTTCCCTGGGCGTCCCGGACCAGCCCGGTCACCAGCACCCAGCGGAAGGGTATCTGGCCGGTGAACTCGAGACTGGAGAAAACCATCCGGGCCACCCAGAAGAAGATGATGTCGTAGCCGGTGACCAGAACGTCGGTGGGGAAGAAGTAGCGGAGCTCCGGGGTGTCCTCCGGCCAACCCAGGGTGGAGAAGGGCCAGAGAGCGGAGCTGAACCAGGTGTCGAGAACATCCGGATCCCGCTCCACATCCGGGGAACCGCAGCGGGGACAGAAGGAGGGAGCCTCCTTCTCCCGGCGCACGGTAACCTCCCCGCAGGAGCGGCATTCCCAGGCCGGGATGCGGTGGCCCCACCAGAGCTGGCGGGAGATGCACCAGTCACGGACGTTCTCCAGCCAGTGAAGGTAGAGGCGGGAGAATCTCTCGGGAACGAAGCGGATGCGTCCGTCCTCCACCGCCTCCATGGCCGGCCGGGCGAGGGGCTTCATGCGCACGAACCACTGGCGGGAGACAAGAGGCTCCACCGCCGTGCCGCAGCGGTGGCAGTGGCCCACGGCGTGACGGTGCTCCCTCTCCCCCCGCAGAAACCCCTGCTCCCGGAGGTGGCGCAGCACCACTTCCCGGGCCTCCATCCGCTCAAGCCCCTGATAAGCCGGAGGGGCGGCCTCGGTCATCCGGCCGTCAAAGCCTATCACCTGGATGCTCCCCAGCCCGTGCCGCCGACCGATCTCGAAGTCGAGAGGATCGTGGGCCGGGGTCACCTTGACCGCCCCGGTGCCGAACTCCGGATCCACCCCTTCATCGGCCACGATGGGGATCCTTCTTTCCACCAGGGGAAGGACCAGCTCTTTCCCCACCAGATGCCGGTACCGCTCGTCATGAGGGTGGACGGCCACCGCCGTGTCCCCGAGCATGGTCTCGGGCCGGGTGGTGGCCACTTCCACTCCTCCGGAACTCCCGTCGGCGAAGGGATAGAGGATGGTCCAAAGCCTCCCCTCCACCTCCCGGTGCTCCACCTCCAGGTCGGAGATGGCCGTCCCGCAGCGGGGGCACCAGTTGACCATGTAGTCGCCCCGGTAGATGAGCCCCTTCTCGTAATAGCGGACGAATACCTCCTCCACCGCCCGGGAGAGCCCGGGGTCCAGGGTGAAGCGGGTGCGGGACCAGTCACAGGAGCAGCCGAGCTTCTTGAGCTGCCCGATGATCTCCCTCTCGTATCTTTCCTTCCACTCCCACACCCGCTGGAGAAACCTCTCCCGGCCCAGCTCCCGGCGGGTGAGCCCCTCCTTAGCCAGCTCCCTTTCCACCACCGCCTGGGTGGCTATCCCCGCGTGGTCGGTGCCCGGAAGCCAGAGGGTAGAGAAACCCTGCATCCGCTTCCAGCGCACGAGTACGTCCTGGACGGTGTTGTTGAGAGCATGCCCTATGTGGAGGCTACCGGTTACGTTGGGAGGGGGAATGACGATGCAGAAAGGCCGCCGGGAGGGATCCACCTCGGCCCGAAAGAAGCCCTCTTCCTCCCACCTCTGGTAAAGCCTTTCCTCGACTTCTTGAGGCCGGTAGGTCTTGTCCATCTAGTGGACCATTATATATTGCCGGCTTCGGGTTCGCTCCCGGGAGCCCGTCCTCAAGCCGGAAAAGCCGAGGGTTTCCAGAGCCTGGGTAGGGTCCCCGAAAACCGCCCCCTCCCCTGAGCGGGGCCCGGAGGCGGGGAAGGAGCAGGAGTCCGGGGTCCGAAGTTTAGAATAGATGACCGTGACGCCCGCCACCCCGGAGAAGAACGGCCAGCGCCCGAGCCGCCTGATAGGGAACCTGGAGAGCGTCGCCTATCTGGGACTGGTAGTCCTCCTCTTCGGGGGCATAGCCCATGTGTTTTTGACCGCCCTCTGGATGGGACTCTCCGCCCTCCTGGAGAGAAGAGAGCCTCCTTTCTTCCTGCTCCTTGACCGGGTTTTCCTGATTCTCATCCTCCTGGAAATCCTGCACACGGTGACTGCTTCTCTCCAGACCCGCAGGCTTTCGGTAGAGCCCTTTCTCATAGCCGGGATCATCGCCCTCATCCGGCGGATGATGGCCATCTCCATCGAGCAGGTGAACATCCTCCAGGAGAGTCTGGAGCGCTTCTACGCCCTTCTCTGGGAATTCGGGGTGGTGGCGATAGCAGTGGGTATTTTGACCGGCTCCCTCTGGGTACTACGGCGTTCGGTCAGGGGCTGACCGGGCAGAGGGTGGCCAGCTCCCTGGCCCTCTCCGCCGCCCGCAGAACGGCCTCCCGCACCAGCCCCTTGAAATCCGCTCCCTCCAGCCACTCTATGGCCGCCTGGGTGGTGCCCCGGGGAGAGGTGACCTGGCGGCGGAGGGTCTGGGGATCCTCCCCCGTCTCGGCCAGCATCTTGGCCGCTCCCAGGAGGCTCTGCACCACCAGCCGGCGGCCCAGATCCTCCTCCAGCCCCAGAGCGGAGGCCGCCTCGAGGAGGGCCTCCGCGAAGTAGTAAACGTAGGCGGGGCCGCTTCCGCTGACTGCGGTCACCGCGTCCAGATACTCCTCCGGGACCCGCACCACCCGACCCACGGTGGAGAACATCTCCTCCGCCAAAAGAAGATCCTCCTCCCGGCTGGCCTTCCCCCCGCAGAGAGCGGTGGCCGCGGCGAAGACCCGGCTTGAAGTGTTGGGCATGGCCCGCACCACCGGAAGCTCAAGGGGAAGGCAGCCTTCGATGGCTGAAGTGGGGATGCCGGCGGCCAGAGAGAGAAGCCGGTGGTGCCTTCCCAGGAAAGGAGCCAGCTCCCGGAGCGCCCCCCCCAGGTCGGAGGGTTTGACCGCTAGGATCAAAAAGTCGGCCCTCTCCGCCAGCTCCCTCTTGGAGCGGGTCACCGCCACCCCGAAGCGCCTCCGGACCAGATCCAGCCGGGAATCGTCCGATCTATTGGCCACCGTGACCTGAGCCGGAGAGATCCTTCCCGATCGGAGAAGGCCCTCCAGGAGGGCCTGGGTCATGGAACCGGCTCCCACAAAACCCAGCCGCACGCTTTCCAGCACTTCTATCCCTCTCCTTGGCTTCTATTTTATACGGGAGAGAAAGAAACTTCATCCAAAAGGCTCCGGAGATAGTTCCGGAGCGCCGGACCGGTGTCCGGCCTCTTAAGAGCCACCTCGATGATCGTCCGGATGTAACCGAGCTTCTCCCCGATGTCGTAGCGAATCCCCTCCACCTCCCAGGCCAGGACGGGGCGGGAGCGGACCAAAAGCCGGAGACCGTCGGTGAGCTGAATCTCCCCCCCCTTTCCCGGGGAAACCTCCTGGAGGAGGGAGAATACGCAGGGCTCGAGCACATATCGCCCCACTATGGCCAGGTCGGAGGGAGCTTCCTCCGGCGAAGGCTTCTCCACCAGATCCAGTACCCGGTGAAGGCCCGGACCTAAAGGCTCTACCTTCACCACCCCGTAGGCGGAAACGCTTTCGGGAGGCACCCTCTCCACCGCCAGGACCGAGGCTCCGTATTCCCCAAAGAGAGAGACCATCCGGCCGATGGCCGGGCCCGGCCCCACGATCAGGTCGTCGCCCAAAAGAACGGCGAAGGGCTCCTCCCCCACGAAGGAGGAGGCGCAGGCCACCGCGTGACCGAGCCCCAGAGGCGTGGCCTGGCGGACGTAATGAATGTGGGCCATCTCGGAAAGCCTCTTCACCTCCCGGAGTAGCTCCCCGTTTCCCCGTTGCTCCAGAACGGTCTCCAGCTCCGGCATCCGGTCGAAGTGATCCTCTATGGCCCTTTTGCCTCTCCCGGTAACGATGAGGAGGTCCCTGATTCCTGCGGCCACCGCCTCCTCCACCACATACTGGATGGCTGGCTTATCTACTATGGGCAGCATCTCTTTGGGCTGGGCCTTGGTGGCCGGCAGGAACCGGGTACCCATCCCGGCCGCCGGTATGACCGCCTTCCTTACTCTCCTGTCCACTTCCCCCATAAAATTACCAGAGCCCGTGGAAACCCGCCAGGGTTTGATCTAAAATCTCAGCTCGGGGAGACCTTTTGAAGAAGGGTACGCTCTGGATAGTCATCGGAGGAATCCTTTTGGGGGCGGCGGCCATCGCCGCCAGCTTCGTCTCCGTGCAGCGGGAGAAAGCTCGCCTTTCGGGCGAGGAGAGGGAAGTCTCGCCTCCCGGCTCCAAGGAGCTGGGCTCTCCTGACGCCCCGGTGGTGGTGGAGATATGGTCGGACTTTCAGTGTCCCTACTGCGGCCTGGCCGCCCGCAATCTCAAAACCATAGAGGACGAGTACGTGAAGACGGGCCGGGTGCGGTTGGTCTACCGCCACTTCCCCTTCATAGGGGAGGAGTCGCGCTGGGCGGCCCAAGCTTCGGAGTGCGCCGCCGCCCAGGGGAAATTCTGGACCTACCACGATCTTCTCTTCGCCCACCAAAAGGGGGAGAACGAGGGGAACTTTCTGCCGGGCCGGCTGAGGGAACTGGCCCGGCAGGCCGGCCTCGACGAGGAGGAGTTCAAAAGGTGCTTCCAGGAGGAGAGGTATGCCTCCGTGGTAACCGAGGAGTTCAACCAGGGCCGGGCCCGGGGGATACGGGCCACCCCTACCTTCTTCATAAACGGTCAAATGATCGAGGGGGCGCTTACTCCTGAACAGCTACGCCGGATATTCGAGGAGATCCTGGCCAGATCCTCAAAGCCTTCGTAAGCTCACCCTGGCCCTCGTCTCGGTGGGCCTGGCCGTGTCTCTTTACTTGAGCTGGCACGCCTGGAGAGGAGGGGAGCTTCTCTGCCTGACCGGCGGGGGATGCGAAAAGGTGAACGCCAGTCCTTACGCCCGGCTATTCGGTCTCCCCGTGGCCTACTGGGGTACGGCTGTCTACCTCCTCCTCCTGATCTTCGCCCTTATCCCGGGGAGGAGCGCCGCCTCGGCCTTTTTGGGGTTGAGCCTGGCCGGCTTCCTCTTCTCCGCCTACCTCACCCTGGCCGAGGTGGCTTTCATCCGCGCCCTGTGCTCCTGGTGTCTCGTCTCCTTCGCCGCGCTCACCCTTCTCCTGCCCCTCGGCGGGCTGAGGCTCCGGCTCGAGAGCCAGCTCCAGAGCCTCGCCGATCTCCCGTACCCTCCGGATCCGGATGAGGGAACGCAGAGAGGAGGATACCGCCTCGCCAGCCGCCGGGACGATCACCTCCCGGAGCCCGGCCCGGGAGGCGGCAAGAAGCTTCTCCCTTAGCCCTCCCACCGGCAGGACCTCCCCCTTCAGGGTTATCTCCCCGGTCAGGGCCAGACCAGGCCGTACGGGCCGGTGCCAGAGGGCGGAGGCCAGCGCGCAGGCTATGGCCAGGCCGGCCGAAGGTCCCTCCTTGGGCACCGACCCCTCGGGGCAGTGGATGTGGAAGTCCCAGCGCCGGGGGTCCTCCCCGCCCAGGGTCCGGAGGTAGGAGAGGGCAATCTGGGCTGATTCCCGCATCACCTCCCCCATCCGGCCGGTGAAGAAGAGCTGCCCCGAGCCGGGGAAGAAGGAGACCTCCACCGGCAGGACATCCCCCCCGTACTCCGTCCACCCCAGCCCCAGCGCCAGGCCGATCCGGCCCCGGCCTCCCTCCCACCGGGAGTAGCGGGGTGGGCCGAGCAACCGCTGGAGGGAGCGGACCCCCACCATGAAGGGAAGCTTCCGGGTGCGGAGCGCCTTCCTGGCCACCACCGCCATCTCCCGCTCCAGCCCGGCCACCCCCGCCTCGCGGGTGTAGGAGCTCACCAGCATCCTCAGGGCTCCCCGGGAGAACCGGAGGGAGCCGGGATCCAGGCCCAGAGCAGCATGGAGTTTTGGAAGCAGTCGGGTCCGAGCGATCTCCAGCTTTTCCCTATCCGTGTAGCCGGGAAAGGGAACCGGTTCCAGTCTTCCCAGGAGGGCAGGAGGGATGTCCTCCCACTGGGAGGCGGAGGCCACGAAGAAGACCTGACTCAAGTCCCAGGGCACCCGCAGGAAGCGGTCCCGGAAACTATGGCTCCTGTCTCCGTCCAGGAGGGAAAGGAGCAGGGACTCGCCCTCTCCGGGCAGGGAGCGAAGGAAGTGGTCCACTCCTTCGAGGAAGAGCAGGGGGGTACGGGTCCCTGCGGCCCGGATGGTGCGCATCACCCACCCTGGAGAGGAGGAAGAGCCCCAGAAGTCGGCCTCCTCCCGGACGCGGCTCAGGGGGAGGACGGCGAATCTCCGCCCCAGGGCCAGGGCCAGGGAGCGGGCCAGGGTCTTCTTCCCCGTGCCCGGCGGGCCGACGAAGAGAAGGACCGGGACCCGATGGGGACCGGCGGCGGCCCGGAGAGCCAGGTGATCCAGCACCTGGTCCTTGGCCTCCTGAAGCCCGTAGACTTCCCGTTCCATCTGTTCCCTCACCGCCCGGAGATCGGGTTCCTCCCCTACCCCCGAGGACCAGGGAAGGGAAAGAAGCCACTCCAGCCGGGACCCGTGAAATTCTCCTCCCCCTCCCGCCACCCGCAGCCACTCCCGCCACACCTCCTCCCCCAGCTCCATTCCCCGGAGCTCCAGGCGGCGGCGGAATCTCCGGTAGAGTCTGGAGAGCTCCGCCCTCTCCCGCAACAGGGAAAGGAGGAACCGGCCCCGGGCCGGCGCATCGGGAAGAAACCGTAGGGCTTCTCTCTCCTCCTCCCGAAGAAAGGGCTCTATACGGGCGATGGCCTCCGGCAGGGTAGAGAAGGAGACCTCCCTCCCCGGGAAATCGGGAACCAAGCAGAGCTCCCTCCAGGCGCTCCGCAGGGCCAGGAGAAGCGCTCCCTCATCCTGAGAGGCCTCCCCGGTCCGGGCGCAGAGGAACCCTTCCCCGGGGAAGACGGAGCGGGGAACCACCCGTTCCAGAACCCGGAGACCGGTTAGAAGCTCCTCCCGGGACCTTATCTCCTCCACCCGGCAGAGGAAGCCTTCCCGGCTCCCTGCCCCGGGAAGGAGGATCACCTCTCCCCCTTCTCCCGCCGCCCAGAGCGCCGCCCGGGCAGAGGAGCTGGCCAGCCTCACGGTCACCCGCTCTCCCGGCCGGAGAGCCACCCCCCCCACCACGAGCACAGGGAAAAAATCCTGCCCCATCCGGCAGGATTATGGAATTCTAGCCTCCAATCACTGCTCCTTCAGGGAGTTATTTCAAGCGCTTAACCGCATCCCACGCTTCTCGGCACCTTCTTCTGCCAAGGGCCGGCTCTGCCGAGGATCAGCCCAACTCCTTCCTGAAAAAACAACCCTCAGCGGTTGCGGTGCTCCAGGAGCTTGAGCCTGGCCACCCGGGCGTTTACCGCTTCCCAGTTCACGTTGCGCATGAAGGCCTCTATGTATGCCTTGCGGGCGGTGCCGTAGTCGAGGAAGTAAGCGTGCTCGTAAACGTCCAGGATGAGGAGAGGGGAAGCGTTCCACACCCCCTCCGAGTGAATGTCCGAAAGGTAGTTATGCAGCCTCCGGTCTTCCCAGTCAAAGGCCAGCACCACCCATCCCCGGGCGGCCATGCCCAGTCCCCGGAACTCCCGCTCCCAGCGGTCATAGGAGCCGAAGTCCTCCTCGATCAGCCGGAGGATGGGACCATCCGGCCTGCTCCCACCCCCCAGGTTCTCGAAATACCCCTCGTGCAACCGGATGGCGTTAGTAGCGAAGACCTCCTCCTTCTTCAGCTCCCGGATGAGACTGTAAGTGGCGTTGGCTTCCCCGGGATCGGCCTCCCCGAGCCGGGTCTCGATCTCGTTCAGTTTGTTTACGTAACCCTTGTAGAGCACATCGTAGTGTTCGGACACCTGCTTCTCCGATATCCCCTCCAAAGTCCCCGGTTTCACGTCCTTAACCTGCCAGGCCAAAGAAACCACCTCCCCCAAGATTGCTGCCCGGGGCCACCGGTGATGGCCCCCTTGCAGCATTTACTATTTAGTAGAGATTATCACCTTGGAACGGGAAAAGCAAAGATCCAGTGCCTCGTCCAGGGTTTCCACGGGTATCACCCGGAGGTCCAGGGACCGGAAGCGATCCTGCCAGTTCTCCCGGGGGATGAACACCCTTTCCGCCCCGGCGAGCTGAGCCGCCTCCAGCTTGGTCTGGATGCCGCCTACGGGCTTTATGCGGCCGCGGACGGACACCTCGCCGGTGAAGGCGGTGCGGTGGTCCACCGGTAGGCCGAAGAGGGCCGAGTAAAGGGCCACGGCCATGGGCAGTCCCGCCGAGGGACCGTCCACCGGAATGCCGCCGGGGAAGTTGAGGTGCAGGTGATGGTCCCGGAGGCAGAGGCCGCTTCCCTCCAGGCAGCGGCCCAAGGCGGCTACGGCGTTCTCGGCCGCGCTGCGGATGAGACTCTTTCTCCGCAGGGTGTGGCCCCGGCGTAGCCCCATCTCCTCCTCCTCCACCACTCCGGTGACGTTGATTGTACCCTTCCCCTCTCCGGCGGGAAAGAGAGCCGCCTCTATCTCCATCACCATCCCCGCGTTCGGCCCCGTCACCCCCAGCCCCACCGCACACCCTACCTGGGGCTCCACGGGCATCCGGAAGCGGGGGCGGGGGCTGTACTGCCCCACCGAAACCACCCACTCCACCTCTTCCCTTCCTATCTTCTCCCGTCCCTCCATCTGGGCCACGCTGGCGGCGATCTGGATCAGGTTGACCGCGTCGCGGCCGTTCTCCGCATACTCCTCCACCACTTCCAGGGCCTCCGGCTCCACCGCCATACCCAGCCTCTCCGCCGCCCCCAGGGCGATCTTCCGCACCTCTCGGGGAAGGAGGGGGCGGAAAAAGACCTCCACACAGCGGGAGCGGAGAGCGGGAGGCAGCTCCTCTGGCAACCGGGTGGTGGCCCCCACCAGGCGGAAGTCGGCGGGGAGGCCGTTTTCGAAGATGTCCTTCACGTGGGAGGGAAGGTGGGGGTCATCGGGGTTGTAATAGGCGCTCTCGAAGACCACCCGGCGGTCCTCCAAAACCTTCAAAAGCTTGTTCATCTGAGCCGGATGCAGCTCCCCGATTTCATCGAGGAAGAGAATCCCCCCGTGGGCCCGGGTGACCGCCCCCGGCTTGGGCTGAGGGACGCCCATCACCCCAAGGGGCCCCGCTCCCTGGTAAATGGGATCGTGCACCGATCCGATCAGGGGATCGGCGATCCCCCGCTCGTCGAAGCGGGAAATGGTGGCGTCGAGCTCTATGAACTGGGCCTCCTCCCCGAAGGGGGAGAGGGGGTTCTTCTTAGCCTCCTCCAGAACCAGCCGAGCAGCAGCCGTCTTCCCCACTCCCGGAGGACCGTAGATGATCACGTGCTGGGGATGGGGGCCGCAGAGGGCGGCCCGGAGGGCCTTTATGCCCTCCTCCTGCCCCACCACCTCCTCAAGACTCTGGGGCCGGGTCTTCTCGGTGAGGGGTTCGCTCAAGGAGATGGCCCGGAGGCGGGCCAGCTTCTCCATCTCCCGCCGGGACTCTCGCTGCACCGTCACCCGGGACCCCTGCTGGGTGCGCAGAAGCCCCCAGAAATAGAGCCCCACTATCAGGACGAAGGCCAGTTGGGCCAGGGTGAGGATCAGGGTCAGGCTCATCCCCCTATAGTGTGGCCGAAACGGGGAACCCCATGCCCAAGGCAAATCGGCAGGATCACGGGGAGCTGGGCCAAGAGATCCAACGGGGGTTCACAACCGCTGACAGGTTTATGGTAAGATGA
>Ga0197143_1001326_pt1 | contig 21109 bp, 19 predicted proteins | sample GBS70_MetaG_FD_148603 | JGI IMG/M metagenome (GOLD analysis project Ga0197143, IMG submission 148603) | Sediment microbial communities from Great Boiling Springs, Gerlach, Nevada, United States - GBS 70_MetaG | ecosystem: Environmental > Aquatic > Thermal springs > Hot (42-90C) > Sediment...
ACAATCGGTCCGAGGCTTGAGACTAAAGCAGAGGTTTTGTTTTTGAGCAGATTAGGGGATGTGGTGGGTATGACTATGGCTCATGAGGCCACCTTGTGTTGTGAGAGGGGTATACCCTACGCGAGCCTTTGTACAGTTGATAATTACGCTCATGGGATAGGGGAGGAGGCTTTGAGTCAGGATAAGATAAAAGAGATGGCTCAAAAGAATGCCGAAAAAGTGATAAAAGTGCTGGAGGAGTTGGAATTATGAGCCTTTTGATCAAAGGGGCAAAGATTTGGGGGAAAGAGGTGGCAGATATTTACATTGAGGGGAATCGCATAAAAAGGATGGCACCTCGTTTGGATCTTCCCTCCGAGGAGGTTATAGAAGCAAAAGGTATGTGGGCGTTCCCACCCTTCTTTAACGGGCATACCCATGCCGCTATGGTCCTTTTCAGGGGGTATGCCGATGACATGCCCTTAAAGGAATGGTTATCCGAGAAAATTTGGCCCCTTGAGGCCAAACTAACGGAGGAAGACGTTTATTGGGGGACAAAGCTTGCCTGTTTGGAGATGATAAAGTCGGGCACCTTATTCTTCAACGATATGTATTGGCATTGGAGAGGGGTGGCCGAAGCGGTAAAGGAGATGGGCATAAGGGCCTGTGTGAGTGCGGTATTTATTGACTTTTTTGATCGCTCCAAATATGAGGAACAAGTCCGTTTAAACGTAAGACTTATGGAAGAATCCAAAGCTTATCCCTCACGGGTGATCTTCGCCCTTGGGCCTCATGCCATTTATACTTGTTCTGAGGAGGGATTAAGGTGGTGTAGCGAATTTGCTAAGGAGCACGGTCTTTTAATTCATATCCATTTGAGTGAGACTGAAGAAGAGGTAAAGGAATGCTTAAAACTTAAGGGTTTAAGACCCGTTGAGTATTTGGAAAAGATAGGCTTTTTGGGCCCTAATGTGATAGCTGCTCATTCCGTATGGCTATCGGAAAAGGAGATGGTTCTGTTAGCCCAATACGAAGTTAAAGTCGTCTATAATCCCATTTCTAACATGAAGCTTTCAGTGAGAGGGGTTTTCCCTTATGGGGAATTGAGAAAAAGAGGGGTTCAGATTCTGCTTGGGACCGATGGATGTGCCTCTAACAACAATTTGGATATGCTACAGAGTGCGAAGATCGGGTCCCTTCTCCAGAAGCACCACACCGGTGACCCTCAGGCGATGCCCGCAAAAGAAGCCTTGGAGATCATCACCCGAGCAGGGGCGAAGGCCTTTGGGATAGAGGCCGAGCTCAAAGAAGGGGATCTTGCGGATCTTATCCTAATAAACCCTAATGATGAGAGATTGGTCCCTGGCTTTGATCCGGCTTCCGATTTGATATATTCGGCAACAGGTTCGGTAGTGGATACTGTTATATGCGATGGGAAAATTCTCATGAGAAGGAGAAAGGTGGAGGGTGAAGAGGAGCTGATAGAAGAAGTGAGAAAAAGGGCCTTTGAGCTTTTAAGCCGATGAAATTCCTATTGGATCAAGCTTTAGGAGGACTTTGTAAATGGCTTAGGATTTTGGGCTACGATGCGATCTTCCTAAGAGGGGACCCCGAGACAATTCTCAAAAAGGCTCAGGAAGAGGGAAGGATTATCGTCACCAGGACAAGAGGGCTTTTTGAAAAGATAAAGGGCAAGGGGGAGGTTTATTTTATAAGAGAAAATAAGCCCCTTCTTCAACTAAAAGAGCTCCTCGGTAATTTGAATTTTGAGTTAAGGGAAGAGGCTCTTTTTAGCAGATGTCTCCTATGTAATAAAGAACTAAAGGAGGTATCGCCCGAAGAGGTGAGGGATAGGGTTCCGGATTTCATCTTTAAGACTCACACTCGTTTTTCCGAATGTCCCAAATGCCATAGGGTCTTTTGGGGAGGGACTCATTACGAGAGGATGATGAATAACCTTAAGGAGGTTTTTGATGAGGATAACTGGGGGTGAATTAAAGGGCAGAAAGGTGAAAAGCCCTCAAGGAAGGTTCTTAAGGCCTACTTCCGAAAGGGTCAGAAAAGCTATATTCGATTTGCTTACGCCTTATGAGATTAAGGGAAAGGTCCTGGACCTTTTCGCGGGAAGCGGGACCTTGGGGTTTGAGGCTTTAAGCCGAGGGGCCGAAGAGGTGGTTTTTGTGGAAAAGGATAAGGGGGTTGCGGATTTAATAAAAGAAAACCTAAAACTTCTTGGACTCGAAGGTAAAGCCAAAGTTTTAAATATGGAGGCAAAAAAATCGCTTCGAGTGCTAGCAGAAAAAGGGTTTATCTTCGATTTGATATTAATGGATCCTCCTTATAAGGATTACGCTAAAATTCACATCATCCTCGATGAGATAAAAAACAAAAAACTTCTCATTCCTCAGGGTTTGGTGATTCTTGAACATTCCTCTCGTGAAATGCCACTTGAAGCTTCCGGATGGAAGCTTATTTCTAACAGACGGTATGGTGATACTGCAATAAGTATTTTCATTCTCGCGGACGAAGAATAAGTTTATGTTCTAGTAAGTTTATCTCCACTATTTCCGCATCTACTGTTCTTTCTTCCCCAAAAAGGTTAATTAAGCGTAATTTCTCGCCTTCTGGTATTATAGTTGCAATCTCACTTAATAACTCCTCAAGTTTCCCATCTTTTAGCAAATAAGCGGTTGACTGACACATGTTTTCCCTCCTTTCAAAAAGTAATCGATAATGGACAAAGCTAAGGCTTCAAGTGTGTATTCATGAGGCATAACTTTTGGTTCAACCCCATATTTTCTTAATGCTTCTGCTGTTACAGGGCCAATTACCGCTGCTTGGAGATGGGATGGCCAATTTCCAGATAGGGCTTTAAAGAAATTGTGAACCGCTTGAGCGCTGGTAAAAACCACAAGCTCTATTTCATCCAGTTCTTTGAGCAAAAAGGACAGTTCATCGGGCATTTCCACCTTATAAAGGTGAACCTCCGTTACTTCGGCACCTTCTTCCTGGAGTTTCTCTTTAATAAGGGGTCTTGCCTCCTTAGCTCTAAGCAGTAGGACTTTTTTCCCCTTGATTCCTCTTTTTATCATTTCACAAGCTAAGGTTTCCGAATCGTATTCCGAAGGCGTTAAATCGACCTTTTGGCCATATTCCGTTAAAGCCTTAGCAGTACCAGGACCTATGGCCGCGATTTTTACGGGAAAAGGATCGCGTTTTTCTTTTGAGAGAAATCGTTCGAAGAATATCTTTACCCCATTTTTGCTGGTAAACACAACCCACTCGAAGGTTGACAAATTTTCAACGAGCTCTTCAAAAAAGGGCGGTTTTTCCAATGGGGTTATCTTTAAGGTTGGGATCCATAGGACATGGATCCCCGCTTCCTCCAAGATCCTTTTAAGAGGGTTTTCTTCTTCCTTAGGTCTTGTTATTAAAACCTTAGGCCGTTTTAAATTGAGCATATAAGTATGCCTCAATGAAGTCGTCCAAGTCTCCGTCCAATACCCTTTCGGCATCGCTTCTTTCCACATTGGTGCGGTGATCTTTTACCAGTTTATAGGGTTGAAGGACATAGGATCTTATCTGATTTCCCCAGGCGATCTCCTTTTGATTTTTGTGAATTTCCTTCCATTTTTCCAGCTTTTTTTGTCTTTCGAGTTCATAGAGTTTGGCTTTAAGAAGTTTTAAAGCCATTGCCTTATTTTGATGTTGAGACCTTTCATTTTGACATTGGACCACAATGCCGGTTGGCAAGTGAGTTATTCGAACTGCGGTTTCGGTTTTATTAACGTGTTGTCCTCCAGGACCGCTTGAGCGGAAAGTCTCTATTTTGAGGTCCGATTCTTTAATCTCGATCTTTATGTCTTCAGGTGTTTCTGGAAATACGGAGACCGAAGCGAAGGAAGTGTGTCGGCGTCTACTTGCGTCAAAAGGTGAGATCCTAACTAATCTATGGACACCCGTTTCTCCTTTCAAATAACCGTATGCGTACTCTCCTCGAATGAGTAAAGTGGCGCTTTTTATTCCCGCTTCTTCGCCCGGGCTTAAGTCGATTATGTCCGTTTTCCATCCTTTTTCTTCGGCATATCTTACGTACATCCTCAGTAACATTTCTGCCCAGTCCTGGGCTTCCGTGCCTCCTGCCCCGGCATTTATGTTCAAAAAGGCGTTGGCTTTATCATCCTCCTCATTAAAAAGCCTCTCGATTTCCCAACGTTTTACTTCTGAATGTAGTCTTTTGAGCCTCTCCTCGGCTTCTTGCAGAAATTCCCTGTCTTCGTGAGACAATTCTAACAAAGTCTGTATTTCGGCTTCTTCCTTTTTTATTTGTTCCCACCGATGGATTTCCCTTTCAAGGTTAGCTTTTTCTTGAAGTAACCTTTTTGCCTTCTCTTGATCATTCCAAAAATCGGGCTTAATCTCTTCCGATAGAATTTGATTTAACCTCTCCGATTTTTTGGTAAAGTCAAAGATAACCTCCCAGAAGGGCTATCCGACTCTTTAAGTCCTCAAAATTTTGAAACAATTCCTCGTACATCTTTTTACACCTCCCCCACGTGGGAATTGGTCCATAAAATGATAATCACCATATTTCACTTCTACAAGAAACAAGCCTTGAGGAGGAGCAGTAAAAGAAGCCTTTTTTCGGTCACGTGCTTCTAAAATCTGGCGGAATTCATCTTGTTTAATTTTACCCCGGCCTACATCTATTAAGGTTCCCACAATACTTCGGGCCATTCCTCTCAAAAACCCGCTTGCTTCAAAGAGGAGAAAAAGAAAAGGTGGATCAAGCGCGATCTCCGCCCTTAACATTTCTCTAACAGGATTTTTGATGCTTGATCCGCTCAGTTTGAAGTTGGAGAAATCATGGCTACCTTTGAGCATTTCGCAACATTCTCTTATCGCTTCCAGGTCGAGAACTTGAGGGATATGCCAGCTAAAACGCCTAATGAGAGGAGAACGAAGTGGCTTTAATAGGATCACGTATTCGTAGATTTTACTTTTTGCCCAATATCTCGGATGGAATTCCAAGGGTACTTCCTCTATTTGATGTATTACTACATCCTTAGGTAAGAGCGCGTTGAAAGCCTTGAACATGGCCTCAAGATGAAGGCTTGAGGTCGTTTTGAAACAGGCCACCTGTCCAAACGCGTGTACACCCCTATCGGTGCGACTTGCCCCAATAAGATGGATATCCTCTCCTAAGACTTTTTTGATGGTATTTTCCATTACTTCCTGTACGGTCCGACGATTGGGCTGTTTCTGCCAGCCGAAAAAATCTGTTCCATCATATTCGATTGTCAATTTTATGTTCCTCACAGCTTAATAGCGCCGCGGATACAGATCTCTTGGCAACAATAACAACAGATACACTTTTCTAAGTCGAAAATGGGGCGTTTGTCCTTTAATTTGATAGCCCCCGGAGGACACACTTGGGTGCATTCCCCACATCCTTCGCATTTTTGAGGCTCCAATTTGGGTTTCGGTATTAAAAACCTCCGTAAGAACTTAAACGGATAGGGTAAGGGGGTTGTTCCTTTGGGTAACTTGAAACCCTTCAAATTCAAAGGGTTCCCTAAGACTTTTATCTCCGGAAGGATACCGCGCTGTTGGGCCACCTTGAGAGTTAAAAGGGCCTCAGGGGAAAGGCCTAAACCTTCCACAACCGCTCTGTCTAAGGCCAAGGGGTCCTTGGAGGCCATTAATTTTCCTATAAATTTCGGTTCTCCCGACGAAGGACCGTTTCCTTCCATACCCCAAACGGCATCAAGGATACTCAGAGAAGGCCTAACCGTAAGCGCGATTTCCAAAAGAAGGGTGGAAAAGGCCTCCCTGTCGATACCAGCTTTAAGATGCCAGGAGCTCTTTTTTGCTCCAGGGACGCATCCGAAAAGGTTCTTTACTCCCAAGGTCAAAAGGGTCATAGAATGGGTTTTTAATTTTGGCAAATTGATCACATGATCCACTTCAAGTACTCGAGGATCCAAATCGATTTTTTTGAAAGAGAATCCCGAAGGTGTGCTTATGCTTAAACTTTGATCCAAATTAATAAGCTTAACTCCACAGCTTTTTGCCACTTCTAAAACACCCGTCTTTTTCGCGACTATTTGAAAAGGTCCTAAAGAGGGGCTGTCACCTATTATCACCTGGGCCCCTATGTCCTTTAGTATCTCCGTTAAGGCTTTCACTAAGAGCGGATGGGTTGTCACACCTTTTTCAGGGGGTGAGGACCTTAAGAGGTTCGGTTTAATTAAGACTTTCTCGGTCGGTTTAATAAGGGTTTCTATTCCTCCTAAAGCAGAAAGAAGTTCTTCAAGCGTTCTTTTTAATACTTTTTCGTCATAAGAAGGGCAATCGAGGGAGATTACGGGGATCATATCACATAGTCGCAAGGCCCAAGTTTTCCACTAACTTTTGAAAGATTTTTTCTATTTCTTCTTTTACTCGAGGATCAAAATCATAAGGGGAGATCCCCCTTTTATCCGCTTCTTGAATGGAAGGAAGATAAGGGAAATATCCTAAAATCGGTAAACCGTTCATTCCTTCCTCGATAAACCTTTTATCCTCTTCTGAGCCCACCTTATTCCCCACTACGAATATCCTCTTTACCCCAAGCTCTTCCGCCATATCTTTTATCTGCCAAGCGGTGGAGAGACTTCTCTGTCCTGGCTCTACCACCACCAAAAAGGCATCGACCCCTTTTGTACTACCTCGACTTAAATGTTCGAGACCTGCTTCCATGTCCACTATGACGAACTCTTCTCGTTTGACCAGAATATGGTGAAGCAACGTTTTAAGGAGTGCGTTTTCGGGACAAAAACACCCCGTTCCAGCTTTTTGGATGGTTCCAAGTATTAGCAATTTCACCCCATCTTTAGTTTTACCGAAAGTATCAGGTATATCGTCCACTTTGGGGTTCAAATTAAAAAGGCCACCTGGCATCACTTCTGTTCGTTCCTTCACTAGTTCCTTCATCTGGGCTAAAGGTTTTACTCCCCTTATTTCTTCTTCTTTGAACCCCAGAGCCGAAGCCAAATTAGCATCAGGGTCCGCATCTATGGCTAAAACCTTGTACCCCCTCTCCGCAAGAAACCGAGCTAACGCTGCGGCTATAGTGGTCTTTCCAACACCTCCTTTTCCCGCAACAGCTATCTTCATTACTTCACCATTTTATCCATAAATTCCCTTTTGACCAACTCCAATTCTTCTTCTCTGGTTTTTATCTCCCCTTTGATCCTTCCTTGAAGAAGGCGCTTAAATATTAGATTGTAAAGGGGACCTGGAGGGATTCCCAGATTCTTTAAATCTTTTCCAGTGAGTTCCGGTTTTACCCATTGTCCTCGAGAAACGAAATCGGCTAAAAGTTTCTGGATTTCTCTTTCTTCACTTATGGCCATAAGATAAAGAAGGATCTCCAAACTGAATGGGCTCAACAACTCATAAACTTTATAGGGGTCCTTTTCCCTTTTAATTTGCCAAAGCGCTTTTTGGGCTTTTTTTCTCTCTTCGATCAGCTTTTTTCTCAAAGAACTTCCCAGATTAAGCCTCTCGCAAAGTTCGGCTTTGCTTTCTTCTTTAAGCGACTCGGTCAGCGAAAGGAGGTAAACTGCATATTGTTCGACTCTCTCAGGCAGAAAAAGCAGATTGTACCAATTCAAAATTTCTTGCGTTTTTAGAATGTGAGCTTTGGTTTTTGCTGATAGACTCAAATTGGGATGAAACACTCTTAATAATCCCAGTTCTTCCATTTTTAATAAGATCCTAAGGGGTTCAGGTTCTTCCAGGATCAATTTCAATTCGTTAAAAAGCCTGTGACCGCTCAATTTTTCGACTACCCCTGAATTGATGGCCACTTTCATAAGTGATTCGGTCTGACGGTCCAGCCTAAAACCGAAACGGGCCTCAAAACGAAGGGCCCGAAAAATCCTGGAGGGATCTTCGATAAAGCTCATGCCATGTAGCACTCTTATCATCTTTTCCTTTAAATCCCTTTGTCCCCCGAAAAAATCTATAAGTTCCCCAAAGAAAGAGGGATTTAGGTCTATGGCTAATGCGTTTATTGTGAAATCCCTCCGGTATAAATCCATCTTAAGGGAACCTCTTTCCACGTGAGGGGGAGAGGCGGGTTCTGGGTAAAACTCTATTCTCGCAGTGGCCATATCCACCTTAAATCCTTCGGGCAGAAAAAGAGAAGCGGTGCCCATAGCTTTATGGATTTTGTACCTAAGGCCCAAATCCTCCGCCAGGTTCTTACTGAAGGCGATCGCATCCCCTTCTACCACTATATCTAAGTCCATGTTCTTATTGCCCGTTAAAAGATCCCTTACAAAACCTCCTACCAAATAAGCTTTCATATCCATTTTTGTGGCCAATTCTCCCGCTTGGCGCAAAAACTCAAGCACAAAAGGCGGAAGTCGCTCTTCCATTAATATTTTCAGGTTTTTTTTCCGCCCCTTTTCTTCTTTTAATTTGAAACCCGTTGCAAGTCCCTCAAATGCCCTAAGTATTTCGCTTTTAGTAACACCTCCTACAAGCTTACCTTCCTTTATTACGGGCAGAAGCCTCTCATTTCCCGATATGATTTTTTCATAGATTTCCCCTAAGGGGGTTTCCTCGTTAAGAGTGGGAACTTCTCTTCTCATAAATTCGCTCACTTTCCTTTCACCAAATCCATGTAAAACGCCCTTCTCGACCTCTTCCCAACCTATCAGTCCCAGAAATTTCTCTTTTTCCGCTACAGGTAGCACTCCTAAGGTGAACTTTTGCATGATCTCATGAGCTTCTTTTAAGGTGGTCTCAGGTGGGACTGTCTTGAGGGGGGAGATCATTATGTCTTTTGCCAAAACCGGTGGTTCTACCGAATTGGGCAATAGTTTGAGCAATTTTTCCTTAACCTCTTGAGGGGTCAAATTTTTGATAGTGGCTGAGGCTGCAGTGGGATGTCCTCCTCCTCCAAATTCGATGGCTATTTTGCTAACATCCACTTTTGAACTTTTGGAACGCATGATGAGAATGACCCTATTTTCCATTTTCAAGATCACAAAAAGGGCATCTCCGCTTTCCATTCCCCTGAGTTTGTGAACCAAGAAGGCTATATCTTGCAAATACTCCTCAGAGGAAGCCGAAGTGATGATTATTTCGGATCCGTTAATATAGTATTTTTCCGCGTTTTCTAACATTTGACTGAGAAGTTTGATTTGTTCGGGCGACATTTCTCGAGCCATAATGTCATTTACTGCCTTCAAATCGGCTCCAAGTTCAATAAGAAAAGCAGCTTCTCGTAGATCTTCTGCTGTTGTGGAAGGAAAGGTGAAAGATCCAGTATCTTCGTAAATCCCAATTAACATTATAGTGGCTTCATCTTTGGAGATTGGTATACCTTTTTCTCTCAAAAGGCGCGTCATAATGGCAGTATTAGCTCCTTTCGGTTCGATAACTTCTAAAGTGCCTCTAAAATCATCGGGAGAGGGAGGATGATGATCGTAAATGTGTACTTCTACCCCCTCTTTTTCCAAAAGCCGAGCAAAAACACCTATGCGGGATCTCTGGCGGGTGTCAACCACTATAAGCCTTTTTATGGCGGAGAGTTCCACTTCTTTTATGCGTTTTAAATTAAAGAGATAAAAAGCCGAGCTTATCAAAAAATCCCTAAGGCTTCTTTCCTGGGAGCCTGGAAAAACCACAAAGGCTTCGGGATAAAGTTTCTGAGCGGCGATGATTGAGCCCAAGGCGTCAAAATCGGCATTAAAATGAGTTAAAATTACCTCCATCCCTCTTCAAAGTTAAACGAGCTTCGAATGGGTGTAAAGGCATAGGTTTTATGTTAAAATTTTATAACAATGAGGGGAAAAGGAGTCATGATTTTTATGGGATTTTTATTCGGAATAATAGGGGTACCTTTATTTTACTTCACTTATTCTTTACCACCCCTTAAAGATATCAACAGTTGGAAACCCCCCGTAATTACAAGGGTGATCTCCGATGATGGCAAGGTTGTGGGTGAACTTTACCTTCAGAGAAGAATCCTCGTTCCTAATGAGAATATCCCCCGTTTACTCAAACAGGCTTTTGTAGCTGCTGAAGATGCGGACTTTTATCGTCATAAAGGGATTTCCCTTGTCGGCATCGCCAGAGCCATGTTAAAAAACGTGGAGGCGGGAAGGGTAGTTCAAGGCGGAAGTACTATCACCCAACAGCTGGTAAGATCGTTGATCCTCGATCCTGAAAGGACGCTTTCCAGAAAGATAAAAGAGATGATTTTGGCTTGGCGTATCGAACAACAATTGAGTAAGGATGAAATACTTTACTTATATCTAAATCAAATTTATTTTGGACACGGCAATTATGGTATAGGAGCAGCCGCAGATTATTATTTTAGCAAATCCGTAGATCAGTTAAATTTAGCCGAAATTGCATTATTAGCTGGTTTACCAAAAGCACCTGAGATTTATTCACCTTATCGTAATTTCGAATTAGCAAAAAGGCGCCAATTTTACGTATTAAATAGAATGGTTGAAGAGGGATATATCTCCGAAAAAGAAGCCCGTATAGCTTATGCTACTCCTTTAAAATTGAAAGAACACGATCGTGAGCTTCAAGAGGCTTCAGCTTACTATTTAGATTATGTAAGGCAGTATCTTTTAAATCGTTATGGGGAAAAAGCCGTATATGAAGAAGGGTTAACAGTTTATGTCTCGATTGATTCCCGACTTCAAAAGGCCGCTTTTATATCTCTTCGAGAGGGAATTTTAAACATTAGCAAAAGGCAAGGTTATAAAGGACCAGAGAGAGTAATCAGCGAAAAGGAGATCAAGGATTTTTGTAAGGCTCTTGAAGAAGAGAATAAGAAAATAGAAGTGGGTAAAGTATATCTCGGCGTGGTTCTTAATGCGGAAAAAGAAAAGGTTTGGGTTAGTATGGGAAAGGAGAAGGGGTTTCTTGAATCAAAGGATCTCATTTGGCTTAAAGGAGGTCTTAAAAGAGGCCATGTTATAAGGGTGAAAGTTAAAGAGAAACTTGGGGATGTGTTTAAGCTTGAGCTTTATCAAGAACCAGAAGTAGAAGGTGCTATTTTTGCTATGGAATTACCTACTGGTTACGTCAGAGCTATGGTAGGGGGTTATGATTTTCATCGGAGTCAATTCAACCGGGCTCTTCAAGCGAAACGTCAACCGGGTTCAGCGTTTAAGCCAGTGGTTTATGCGGCGGCTTTGGCCAAAGGGTTTAATCCGGTTAGCAAGGTTTTGGATATTCCGGTGGTTTATCCTGAGGAAAATTGGAAGCCCATGAATTATGAAGGGCGTTTTTATGGTCCAGTGACACTAAGATTTGCCTTGGCTCAAAGTTTAAACTGTGCAACCGTTAATCTGGCAAGGGAATTGGGGATAGATTACGTGATACAATTCGCGAAACGTTTGGGGATTAATTCCCCTCTCAGCAGAGATCTTTCAACAGTTTTAGGTTCTTCGCCGGTCACGCTTTATGAACTTGTTAGGGCCTTTGCCGTTTTTGCCACTGGTGGGCATCTTATACAGCCTGTTTTCGTGAAGAAGGTAGTCTCGAGAGAGGGTAATGTATTAGAAGAGAACGAGCCTTTACATTTAGAGGGAGAGCTTCGTAAACAAGGGATCGAGCCTTACGGGCGGTATAATCCGCAGGTCTTAAGTGAAGGAGTCGCTTACCTTATGACCCATATGCTTCAATCTGTGGTAAAAGAAGGTACCGCACAAATGGCAAAGAGTCTCGGCTGGCCATGCGCGGGTAAAACGGGAACTACAGACGATTACACAGACGCATGGTTTATAGGATATGTGCCACATCTCATAGCGGGGGTATGGGTTGGGTTCGATAAGCCCAGATCTTTAGGACCAGGTGAAACAGGGGCACGGGCCGCTTTACCCATATGGGTTAATTTTATGAAAGAGGCCTTTTCCGGACATTTGCCTCAAGACTTTCCTTTACCCGAAGGCGAGGTGGTGTTTATAAGAATTAACCCCCAAACTGGATTACCCGCTTCTTCCGAAGAAGAAGGCATTTTTGAGCCTTTCCTGCAAGGGGCACAAATTACGCCTTCTTTCCCAGACGCTTCTGGGCAGCCTCAAGAATAAGGCCTAACATCTCCCTGTAAGTTAAACCTGCTATCTCTGCCATTTTTGCCAAGTGCCCATCCCAACACCAACCGGGATTCGGGTTAACTTCTAATAACTTCGGATTACCTTCGTTATCTAAACGCCAATCAAAGCGACAATAGTCCCTGCATTCAAGTCTTGAAAACAATTTTAAACAACATTCGATGATGAAACCCTTAACTTCTTCAGGTAATTCTGCCTTAATCGATCGTATTTTTCCGTAAGGCGAGTCTGGTAACCATTTAGCTTCATATCCACATATTCTTGGTAAATCTGAAGGTAATTGCGAATAATCCTCTTCAATAATAGGAAGTACTATGAAATCATCGGGGGGATTTCCGATAATACCTACACTTAAATCTTTCCCTGTAAGGAATTCCTCAAGAAGGATTGGTTTATCATAACCAAAATTTTCGCGAGTTTCATGGATAACGTCGAGTAACTCTTCAAGGCTATTAACCACACTACGCGCAGTAATCCCAAAACTTGAATCGCCGAAAACAGGCTTGACAATTACTGGAAAATTTAACGAAAAATCAAAAGTTAAATCTTCCGATTTTATTAATACACCCGAAGGTACAGGAATGCCCATTTCTCGTGCAACTCCTCGTATTAGTGATTTGTCATAACAATATATTAAACAACGAGGACCGGAACCAGTGTAAGGTATTCCTAATATTTCCAATAAAGCAGGAATATGAGCTTCTTTCAATGGATCGTTGAAATAACCTTCGTCACACAGATTAAAGACAAAATTAATTTTAGGCTTGATCTTTATAAGATCAAATATTAACGTGTCATGATTATCGAGATAACTAAATCTGTAGTCCTCCAATTCTTTGAGGGCTTCTATTAGCTTATCGATGGTATAAATATCATCGTCGTCAAAAATTCCCATTGGTTTTAGGGGATCGGGTTTTCTTTTATCACCTAATAAAACTACCACATGTTTCAGTTCTTTCTTTGCTTTCTTTTTGACGAAGCTCCATTCCTTTTTCGCAACTGCGCTTACAAAGATGCGTCTCTCCATCATTCCCAAATCTTGGTTTCGTTGAGAAAAACTTACAAAATCCTTATGAAACGTTATGTCGCTAAAACCTGCCGTTTGAAGAAGTTCTCTTAAGGCTTCGCGGGTGTAAAGCCTTTCAGCGTAAAATCTATCGGCAATGACCCCCTTTTCCACATGAGTAATTATTTCTCTGCATATTAACCGTTGCCCATCGCTCGAAAGGCTCCTTTCTCTGCAAACGAAATACTTTTTATCTATCCATTCCCAACTTCTTGGTTGGAAATGCGTTTTTAGATATTCGCCATCAGCCACATCGATAAAAATTCGTCCCCATGGTTTTAGGACCTTGAAGACTTCCTTTAAGACTTTGAGATCGTCCTTGAGTGACTCGAAATATCCAAAGCTATTACCCAAAATTAGTACCACATTGAAACTGTCAGGACTGTAAGGAAGCTTTAAAGCGTTACCTTCTCTAAATTTAACGTTTAGTCCTTCTTTTTTTGCTTGATTTTTAGCCTTTTGGATTAAATAATGTGATCTATCAAGCCCTTCGACGTATTTAAAGCCCCTTCTTGCAAGTTCTAAACTATGCCTTCCATGTCCACAACAAAGATCCAATATCTTATCGTCTACTGATGGTTTTAATATATTGAGCAATATATCAACTTCAATTTTTGTGATGAAGGGATCATCCACTACGTCTCCATCCGTTTTCAAATAAAGGCTATCAAAGATCTGAGACCACCAATTAGGACTAACCTTATCTTCAAGGTTTTCTATGGGTCCTAAACATCTTGAAGAAAGGGAATTGGATTTTTGTCGATTGGTGTTAAAAACAGTTTTTTTCACGTTTTGGTCCATTTCCCTTCCCCCCTTATATGATTTTTTTCTGATTGCAAATTTGCTTCAAGTGACCTCCTTTTTGCAAGAGTTTTTTTAAGAGTTGACAAACCTAGTTTTTTTGGCATACAAATTAAGAGGATTTTTGAAATGAAAGTATTAGAGGCTTTAAAGGGGGGTAAGAGGGTTTCTTTAGCCTTAGGACTCGATATAGGGTCCAGTAACATCAAATTGGTCGAACTCAAGCTCCAAAAAGACGTTTACCGGTTAGAAAAGATAGCTTTACAACCTCTCCATCCTGGTAGTGTATCTCAAAGGGGTTATATGAATGTAGTAAGTGTAGCAGAAGCGCTACGTTTATTGATAAATGCCTATAAGTTAAAAGGAAAAAAGGTAGCAACTTCTGTAGCTGGACACGGAGTGATAGTAAAAAGATTACTTATACCCCCTATGAGTCACAAGGAACTTGAGGAAAATTTAAGGATAGAAGCAAAGAAATATATCCCTGACGTAGAAGAGGTGGTATTAGATTTTCATATATTATTTCAAGAAGCAGAGGTGATGGAAATTTTGCTTGTAGCGGCTAAAAAAGAGATAATTAATAATTATATGGCTATTTTAGAAGAAACAGAATTAGAGCCAGTAATAATAGATGTTGATGCTTTTGCGCTACAGAATGCTTTTGAAATAAATTATCCTTACGAAATTGAAAACGTTGTGGCCTTGTGTGATATTGGTAATAGTGTGACTACAATAAATGTAGTTAAAAATGGAGAGTGTCTTTTTACAAGAGATGTAGCCATTGGAGGAAGGTTTTATACTGAGGAGTTACAAAAAGAAATGGGTATAGGGTATGAAGAAGCGGAGTCCTTGAAGCTTAACCTTAAGGACGAGAAAAACCCAAAGGTTAATAAACTCATCAGTAGAGTTTCGCGTCTTATTGCGCTCGAAATAGCTAAATCCTTGGATTTCTTCTCAGCTTCCTATCCGGATAAAAAGATTGACAAGCTTTATATAACCGGAGGTACTTCGAAAGTGCTGGGGCTTAAGGAGATGATAGAGGAACGGATAGGGATTAATGTGGACTTTTTTAACCCATTTAATAATTTAATAGTTGATCCCAATAAGTTCCCCGTTGATTATTTGAAGGAAATTGCACCTTTTACTGCTGTTGCTGTGGGTCTTGCCCTTAGGAAGGTGTGAGAGATGATTGAGATAAACCTTTTGCCTGTTGGTGAGATTCGCGAGAAAGAAAAGAAACGGTTTAAAGTTTCGGTGTCTCTGCTTCTTACAAGTTTGGTTATAGTAGTTTGTTTTTATTTAAAATGGACAGCCAATCAAAAGGAACGGAATCTGGATGAGCAGATAGTAAAGATAAACGAGGAGATAAAGGGATTGGATCTTTTAATTAAAGAAGTCGCTCAATTAAAAAACGAAAAAGAAGCTTTAGAAAAACGTTTGAAAGTAGCCGAGGCTTTGGAAAGGGGGAGACTTGAGGCTGCCCTTATAATGATGGATTTAAGTAAGAGAGTTCCAGACAAGCTTTGGCTTGAGGGGCTGGAGAAAAAAGGAGAATCGGTGAAGTGCAATGGTATAGCTTTAGATGAGGAGACCATAGCCGATTTTATGACGGCTCTTAAGGGTTCTCCTTACATAAAGAAAGTTGAACTCGAATCTGTGACGAAGCAATCGATAGGAGGGGTGGACCTAAAAAAATTTATCTTAACTTGTGAATTTAGGATGGATTAAATGGCTAAGTTTAAGTCAATAAAAAGAGAGATTCTTGTTGTTATTTTATTGTGGATAGTTATTTTAGCTGTATTCTGGCAGGTCTTTTATAGGCCTCAAAAATTAAGAATCATCGAAAAAGAGCAACGTTTGGAGCAGTTGATAAATGAAAGAGATCGAAAGAAGATGATGGCCCAACAGTTGGATAAATATAGGAATGAAATGGTCGAGATACGTAATAAATTGGCGGAGATTACTACAAAATTACCAGATGAAAAGGAGGTACCTGGTTTGCTCAAAATGGTATCTTTAGGGGGTAAAAATTCAGGTTTAGACATTGAGTCCTTTCAACTTAGAGGGGAAGAAAGGAAGGGTTTTTATGCGGAGGTACCTTTTGAGATGAGTTTTGTGGGTAACTATCATCAAATTGGGATGTTCTTTTATCAAGTGGGGCAGCTTCCGAGGATAATAACTATAAAGGAGTTTTCATTTTCTCCCATGAAAGAAGCAACAGGAGGGGAAAGATTTGTGAAACTGAAGGGGGCGTGTAAGGGGGCTACTTATTACTTCATAGAAGAAACATCTACGGCAGGTAAAAAGGATGAGAAGAAATCTTAAAGAAGTTTTTGTTATTTTGCTTTTTGCCCTTTTTCCCGTATTTAATACCTTAGGCGAGCAGAAGGTGCTTATTTTTGATCCAGAAACGTTAAGGGATCCCTTTAAGCCCTTTATAAAAAGGGAAGAGCCCATTAGACCAAAAGGAGTAATTGAGTCTCCCCTTTTAAAATATGAATTGAGCCAATTGAAACTTGTGGCGATAATTGTAGGCGGAAATGAAGATAGGGCTATGGTAGAAGATTCAGAAGGAAAGGGGTACATCATTCGCATAGGTGATTATATAGGTAATCGATTTGGAAGGGTTAAAGAGATAAGGAAAGATGGCGTGATTATAGAGGAGGCTTACAAAGACATTGTAGGACGAATCCGGACAAAAGAGATCATTTTATATCTTCATCCTCAAGAGAAAGGAGAAAAGAAGCCATGAAGCTTAAATTTAAAGTTGTGATATTAATTATAACTTTTGGATTATACGGGATATTTTTGAATCTTTCTTCAGTGGGAGCTTCTTCAACAGCTTCTGTTTCTATTTTAGAGCGTTTGATGAAAGGCGAAAAAGAGTATAGCGGGACTCGAATAAGTTTGGATTTAAAGGACGCGGATTTACCCAATGTGTTAAGGTTATTTGCCGATGTAGCGAAGGTGAATGTTTTAGTTACGGAAGAAGTTAAAGGAAAGGTGACGCTACGTCTTTTAAATGTTCCCTGGGATCAAGCGCTTGATATCATTTTGGTTACTAATAATTTGGGTATGGAGTGGGTAGGCAATGTCATTCGCATTTCTACTTTAGAGAGACTTCAGAGGGAGAAAGAGGCAAGGGCACAAACTAAAGTGGCGGAAGAAGCCATAAAACCCGTAAGCACCGAATTGATACCGGTAAGTTATAGTAAGGCTTCGGATCTTGTTCCCAAGGTAAAGGATCTTTTGAGTCCCCGAGGCAGTGTAGTTGTTGATGAGAGGACCAATACTTTAATTGTTAAAGATGTGGAAGATAGGATCCGTGGAGTTAAGGAACTTATAAATCGCCTTGATTCTCAAACTCCTCAAGTATTGATCGATGCTAAAATCGTTGAGGCTACGACGGAATTTAAAAGGGAGTTGGGCATAAGTTGGGGTGGTGCTTATAACACAAGTTATGAGGGAGATAAGGTATCGATTTCGGGGGCTTCTGAGGGTACGATGAAGCAATCGGGTACCTCCGACTATGTTGTAAACCTTCCTGCAACTGTGGGGATTGGATCAGGAGGAGCGGTGGATTTTTATATTGGGAATATAGGGCGCTTTTTTGAGGCAAAGCTTTCGGCTATGGAACAAAAGGGGCTTGGAGAAGTCATTTCAAGTCCGAGGGTTGTCACCTTGGATCATACAGAAGCTTACATTGAGCAAGGTATAAGGATTCCTTATTTGAGGCTTACGCCGGAGGGTACGGTTTCAACGGAATTTATAGATGCCACCTTGAAACTCACCGTTACTCCTCATGTGACCGCTAATGGACACATTAAGCTTGATATAGAATGTTCCAAAGAAACCCCAGATTGGTCACGTATAGTTCAAGGACAACCCACCGTTAAAAAGAGCAGAGCTAAAACTCAGTTGATGGTGAGGGATGGAGAGGTGATTGTCTTAGGCGGAATCTATGAGTATTCTAAAACTGGTAGCACCCAAGGGGTTCCTGGTTTAAAGGATTTACCGCTTGTTGGGTGGTTGTTTAAAAGCAAAACTAAAGCCGAAGACAGAAAGGAATTGTTGATCTTTATCACCCCACGCATACTTACCCCTATAGTTAAGAACTAACTTATATGTCATTTTTGCTCAAAAAAAGGCTTCTCGCTTTCATCCTCATGGCAATCTCAGTGATAACAAATGCATTTGGATCCCAAGTTTTAATGCGCGACTTAAAGGTATGGCAAGAGGGGGGGTGCGTAAAATTAGTGATTTTTTTAGACAAGGAGGTCTCATATAAGGTGGGTTTTTTAAAAAAAGATCCTTTACAAAACCGCCCTCCCAGGGTTTATATTGACTTTGCGCCTGCACGGATTTCTAACGAAGTTCCTTTTTTTTTGGAATTAGGTTCAAAAGGCTATAAGATAAGGGTAGGTCAATTTGATTCTAATACCGTTAGGGTAGTGGTGGAAGGTATAAACCTTTGTGATCATAAAGTTTTCAAATTAGATTTTCCCTTTCGTTTCCAGATAGAACTTTATGAAGAAAAAAGCGTTACCTCTCAAGGGATTCAACCGTTAACCGTAGTCATAGATCCTGGACATGGAGGAAAAGACCCTGGAGCAATTGGTCCTACCGGTTTAAAAGAAAAAGACGTGGTTCTCAAAGTGGCAAAGATTTTACGAGAAAAGGCCGAAAACAGTTTAGGATGGAGAGTAATATTGACCCGTGAAAATGACAAATTCCTTCCACTGGAAAAACGCACCGAAATCGCTAATAAAGTAGGGGGGGACCTTTTCGTCTCGATTCACTGTAACGCTTCTTACAATAGGTTTCAAAAGGGCGTTGAGACCTATTTCTTAAGCTTCACTACCGATCGTGAAGCTTTAAGACTTGCAGCCCGAGAAAATGGGGTGCCTCTTTCAAAAATAGATGCGCTTCAATTAATCTTATACGATTTAATGTTAAGGGCAAAAGTCGACGAATCGGAAAAACTGGCTTCCTTAGTTCAAACTTCCTTAATAAACACTCTGAACAACCCTCACAACCAGACTGCAGATCTTGGTGTTAAACGTGCTCCCTTTATAGTCCTTGTGGGAGCCAAAATGCCCTCGATACTTGTAGAAATCGGTTTCATAAGTAATCCGGAAGAAGAGAGAAAGCTTAAAGATGATTCATATTTGGAAAAAATAGCCGAAGGAATACTTCAAGGGCTAGAAAATTATGCCAAAAGTTATCTTACTCCTAAATTATTTACCGGGGGTTACTCCAATTGAAATCTAAACTATTTTACGGGTGGATGATTGTAATTGTGGCCTTTATCTCTATGGCTTTTTGGATGGGAATTAGGGCGAGTTTTTCAGTTTTTTACAGTCATTTGGTAGATGTTTTCTCTTGGGGAAGAGGGGAAGCAGCAGTGGCTCAATCAATAAGTTTTGCAATGTATATGGTTTTTGTTCCTATTATTGGTACACTGATTGATCGCTTTGATCCTCGGAAGGTTGTGTTTTTAGGAGTTATTATTTGCGGGATTGGTTTGATTCTATGTGCTTTTATCGAAAATTTGTGGACGTTATATATCTATTATGGGATAGTTACTGGAACTGGCATTTGTTTTATAAGTATAGTTACATATTCCGCCATATTGTCCCGCTGGTTTGAAAGAAAGAGAGGGTTAGCTTCAGGGATTGCTACCTCGGGGATGGGAGTTGGTACATTTCTGTTAGTACTTTTTGCAGAAAGGATGATTCAAATTTTTGGGTGGCGTGATGCTTTTATAATTTTAGGAATTATCACGATGGGAATGCTTTTGCCCACAAATGGCCTTTTGCTACGTTCTAAACCTCAAGATATGGGCCTTGAGGTAGATGGATTATCCTGTTCTTTGGTACTTGATGATACAAGAAGGAATAATTACCGTTTTTGGAATGCATTGAGAACGAGTAAATTTTGGTTTCTTGTGTGTTTTGCCTCTTTCGCTCTTATGGGTATCCAGATCATACTTGTTCATAATGTCCGATTTTTAGTGGATAAAGGTATAGATGTAAAAATTGCTTCATTAGCTTTTGCGATAGTGGGAATAATTTCTTCTCTATTTAGGATCATTTGGGGATGGCTTTCGGATAGAATAGGGAGGGAGTGGTCATATAGTATTGGAGCTATATGTTTGGCACTTAGCGCTTTATGGCTTATTTTTGTTCATCCTGAGCATAATCTCTTTTTATACCTTTTTGTTTTGTTTTTTGGGATAGGATGGGGAGCCACTGCTCCTTCTTTTATGGCTGTAGCAGCTGATTTATTTAAAGGTGAACAATTCGGGGCTATTTACGGTTTTTTTGAGTCCGCTATGTATTTATTATCAATAATTGGGGTGTGGATAGCGGGTTACATTTTTGATGAGTTTGGTACTTATAGACCTTCTTTCTTATTGGTGATCGGTTCCTCTTTGATTTCCATAGTGTTTTTGTGGATTGTTGCACCAAGGAAAATCAAAAAGGCTTAATTATTCAAAATTATCTTTTTTATAGTTTCTAATAATTCTGAACGATCGAAGGGTTTAATTAATAAGAAATCAAACGGAATATTTTCGGTTAAGTTTGGATATCCAGTAATACAAATAATCTTAACTGTAGGAGATAGTTTTTTGAAAGATGTTATTAAAGTTTTTCCGTCAACATTAGGCATCACTAGATCCACCATTACGGTTTTTAAATTTCTTCTTAGAGTTTTAAATAATTCTAAACCCTCTTCTGGATTTGTAGTTCCAATGACATTGATTCCTTCTTTTTCGAGTACCTCTTTTATAAATGAAACTACTCTTTCTTCGTCATCTATAACTAAAATTGTATGCGTTCCCATGGGAACTGAAGTTGTATTTTTTTCTTGTTGTTGCAAAAGGGGCAAAAAGATATGAAAAGTGGTTCCTTGGGAGACATAACTTTCCACCTCGATGTTACCTTTATGTTCTTTTACTATTCCATAAACCACTGCTAACCCCAGTCCTGTGCCTTTACCTTTTTTCTTTGTGGTGAAAAACGGATCAAATATATAAGGTAGATGTTCAGGAGGTATTCCTACGCCTGTGTCAGAAAGGGATAACTTTGCCTTTTTTTCTCCTCCCTTTTCTACAATAGTAGTAGATATC
>Ga0197143_1001327_pt1 | contig 21078 bp, 20 predicted proteins | sample GBS70_MetaG_FD_148603 | JGI IMG/M metagenome (GOLD analysis project Ga0197143, IMG submission 148603) | Sediment microbial communities from Great Boiling Springs, Gerlach, Nevada, United States - GBS 70_MetaG | ecosystem: Environmental > Aquatic > Thermal springs > Hot (42-90C) > Sediment...
CTTCTGAACAGCCACATCCTGAAATTTCCGGTAGTGCTTCTCGAGGCCCTATTGAGAAAGGTTGATCCAAGGCTCCTCACCTTCCCCTTCCACCTCAAAACTGGTACCGATCTCTTTACCCCTTACCATAAAAGGGGTGGGTAAGGGGAAGTTGACGTCTTTTATCCTTTGGCTTACCATCAAAAGAGGGGAAGTGTCTGGGTCCTGGTGGGCCTCCTGGACTTCAAATCCAGTGGCGGGCTGAGAAGGGCCCGTGGCGGGTTCGATTCCCGTACACTTCCGCCAAAACTCGAAGGAGCAAGCGGATGATCGGTGGAATTGGAATGACAGAGCTTTTGGTGATCCTTTTTATAGCGCTACTAATCTTCGGGGCAAAAAGACTTCCCGAAATCGGTTCAGGCATAGGGAGGGCCATAAGGGACTTTAAAAGGTCGTTGAAGGAGCCCCCCGAGATAGATGTGACCCCCCGCGAGGAGAAACCCTTAGAAGATAAAAAAGAGAAAGAAAAAGAGGCGTGAAAGAAACCTTCATCGGCTTTGGCTCCAATCTCGGAGACAGGGTCTGGTATTGTAAAAGGGCCCTTTCCCTTTTAAAGGAAGCAGGGGAGATCTTAAAAGTCTCTTCCCTCTGGCTAAGTGAACCTTGGGGTTATAAGGAACAACCTTTTTTTATTAACGGGGTCTTAAAGCTTAAGACTCACTTTTCGGCATGGGAATTACTCGAATTTTTGAAAAAAATCGAAAAAAAACTTGGCCGGAAAGAACGACTCCAATGGGGCCCCAGAGAAATAGACCTTGATCTTCTCCTTTATGGGGAAGAGGTGATAGAAGAAGAAAGTCTTAAAGTCCCTCATCCTTTTCTTCACAAAAGGGCCTTTGTCCTCATACCCCTTGTTGAGATAGAACCCGAGGCCTTTCACCCCGTTTTAAAAAAGACCGCCAAGGAACTTCTCGGGCTTTTAGAAAGTCCGGAGAAGGTCGTTTACTACGGGAGAATAGAGGATGCCCCTTGAATTTATGAGCGTTAAAGTTGGAAGGAAGAAGATTTATGGGGTAATCCACTGGCCCAAGGAAGTGCCTGCTCCGCTTGTGATAGGATCGCATGGGCTTTTTTCAAGTAAAGAAAGCAGTAAGTTCATCCTTTTGGGAGAAAGGTTTTCGGAGGAGGGAATAGCCTTTTTAAGGTACGATCATCAGGGATGCGGGGAAAGCGAAGGTGAGCTTGTGGGAGATCCAAGATCAAGATTTAAGGATCTGGAAAGCATTTTTGAGTTTGTAATGGCCCATCCTTTGGCAAAAAAGGAAAGCGTCGGGCTTTTCGGAAGTAGTCTCGGAGGTTTCATATCGATTTTAAAAGGGGCAAAAGACCCAAGGGTGAAGGCCTTGGTGCTTCTTGCAACACCATTGAGTTTAAAGGGGTTAAAAGGAGCAAAAGCATTAGACATAAAAGAGGAAATACGAAAGGTCAAAAATACCCTTATCATTCATGGGACCCAAGATGAAGTGGTTCCTTTTTCCGAAGCCCAAAGGCTTTTTGAACTTGCTCAAGAGCCCAAAAAGTTCGCTCCCCTTCCCGGAGCCGATCACCGCATAAGTGCCCCAGAAGACAGACTTAAGGTCGTGAAGTTGAGTTTGGATTGGTTCAAAAACTTCCTATAAGGCTTTCCGTCGATTGTTATAAATGGATAAGCCCTCTTTAAGGGGATACGCAATCCTTTAAGGCTTTCCCAACTTAGGGCCCCTTCCGAACGCAATGTGAGGATTTTTGATACCGAACGGGGGCCAAATCCGGGAACGCGAAGAAGCTCTTCAGGTTCGGCCTTTTTTAGGTCAACCGGGAAGAAAGCCGGGTTTCTTAAGGCCCATAAAAGTTTCGGATCGTACTCCAAAGGCAAATGGCCCCTTTTATCGAACAAAAGTTCTTCGACCTTGAAGCCATAATCCCTTAAGAGAAAAGAGGCCTGATATAGCCGAGTGACCCTAAGGGGGTTTTCGGGCCTTAAACCCTCAAGAGGGGTACGGGAAACAGGAGTGAAGGCTTCAAAGTAACAACGCCGTAATTCATATTCCTTTAAAAGCCTTTCTACAAGTAAAAGGAGCTTTTGATCCGTCTCCCCTGAGGCTCCTACAACAAACTGAGTAGTTTGATCCTTGGCCCTGCCGGTTCCCTCTTTTATAAAGTCCCTCAAAGCTTTGATCTGGTTTAGGATCACATCAAAATCCTTCTCTTTGGAGATGGCTTTTAACTCAAAAGGCCCCGGGGCTTCCAGGTTAACGGAAACCCTCGAACCCACTTCTACAGCCCTTTTTAATGCTTCTTCCGAAGCCCCTGGCATTACCTTTAGATGAATATAACCTTGAAAACCGTATTTATTCCTCAATATTTCGGCCGTTTCTATAAGGCGTTGGGTAGTCAGATCAGGGTCACCATCAACCGAAGAACTCAAAAAGGCTCCTTTTACCAATCCCCTTGTATAAAGTTGCCAAAAGGCTCGAGCCAATTCGTCTGGGGTTAGGCGAAAACGGGGAACATCCCGATAACGGCCAAGGGCACAATAAAGGCAATTGTTGACACAAAAATTACTCATTAAGGTTTTAAAAATCGGTATAGGCTTTCTGCCTTTTGCGGGATAAATCCAACATCGAAAGGGCAAGGGATCTTCCTTTACTCTATAATCAAGCCTTTCGTTACAAGCATATTCACCGAGGATTCGTACCTTTTCCCAAAGGTCGGGTTTTTTTGAAATCAAAACCCCCATTCTTCTCAGAATTTTAATACTCCTTTCCCCAAAGGGAAACTTCTTTTTGAAGGAAAGGGTGTGATATAGTTTTAAAGATGAAGTTCGCAGTCTTAATAGGCGACGGTATGGCCGACTGGCCCCTTGAATCCTTTGAGGGGAAAACACCCCTTGAAATTGCCCACACTCCCTGGATGGACTTTTTGGCTCAAAGGGGAAAAATGGGAAAGGTACTAACGGTCCCTGAAAACCTCCCTCCTGATAGTTCCATAGCTAACCTTTCTCTTCTGGGGTATGATCCGCGGAAGTTTTTCCCAGGAAGAGGACCTCTTGAGGCTTCCTCAAGAGGTATAATCCTTCAAGAAGGGCAATGGGCTTTTAGGTGTAACCTTGTCACTATTTCCGAAGACGGAAAAAGGCTTCTTGATTACAGCGGTGGCCATATAACTACTGAAGAGGCACTGGAAATTTTTTTAATGCTTGACCAAAAGCTTGGAAATGACTGCTTCCGATTCTACCCCGGAGTGAGTTTCCGCGGCCTCCTTATAATCAACGACTTAGATAGCGAGATCTTAACCACTCCTCCTCACGATATAATGGGGATGGAGATTGAGCCCTTTTTGCCAAAAGGAAAAGGATCAGAGGTCTTAAAAGAGCTTATGGAAAGGGCAAATACGCTTCTGAAGGAACACCCCGTAAATTTAAAACGAATTAAAAAAGGAAAATTTCCTGCCAATGGCATATGGCCTTGGGGTGGTGGGAAGAAGCCGAGTCTGCCCTCTTTCAAAGAAAAGTGTGGGCTTTCAGGAGCGGTTGTAGCAGGGGTTGACCTGATAAAGGGCATCGGGATCCTTTTGGGGATGGAGGCTCCTTTTGTAGAAGGGGCCACGGGGTTTTTGGATACCAATTATCGCGGAAAGGCCGAAGCAGCCCTTAATTGTTTGAAAAAGGTGGATTTTGTATATCTTCACGTGGAAGCTCCAGATGAGGCTTCCCATATGGGTTCATTAGAAGAGAAGATTAAAGCCATTGAGCGGTTTGACCACGAGGTGGTAGGAGTGGTATTTGAGGGTCTTAAGAAGATGGGGGAGGACTTTAAGCTTTTGGTTGGTACGGATCATCCCACGCCCTTGAGCCAAAAGACCCATGTTAGGGAGGCGGTTCCTTTTGTGATTTACGATTCTCGAAAGGAAGAAAGTGGTTTTTCCTGCTTTTCGGAAAAAGAGGCCCAAAAGGGGCTTTTTATAGAAGAGGGATCTCATCTAATAGATTACTTTTTAAAGGGATGAAAAAGAGACATACCAAAAGCAAATTCATCTTTGTTACCGGAGGAGTCCTTTCATCTTTAGGGAAAGGTGTGGCTTGTGCTTCCATCGGGGCCCTTATGGAGGCAAGGGGGCTTAAGGTCACCTTTTTGAAGTTTGACCCTTACATTAACGTTGATCCTGGTACCATGAACCCTTTCCAGCACGGTGAGGTTTATGTCACTGAGGATGGGGCCGAGACGGACTTGGATCTTGGGCATTACGAACGTTACACCCATGCCCAGATGTCAAGGGACAATAACTACACCAGTGGTCGCATTTATTACAACGTGATCCAGAAGGAACGGCGGGGTGAGTACCTGGGGACAACGGTCCAGGTGATTCCTCATGTTACCGACGAGATAAAAAAGGCCATTTTTAAGCTCGGAAACGGCGTCGATGTGGTGATAACTGAGATAGGGGGGACGGTAGGAGACATTGAAAGCCTTCCTTTCCTTGAGGCCATAAGGCAATTTCGAAACGATGTGGGGAAAGAGAACTGTCTTTACATCCATGTGACGCTTGTCCCTTACATCCAGTCGGCAGGAGAACTTAAGACCAAACCCACTCAGCATAGTGTCAAAGAATTAAGGGAGATAGGCATTCAACCCGATATCCTTCTTTGTCGAACCGATAGGTTTTTGCCTCCGGAGATAAAGAAAAAAATAGCACTTTACTGCAACGTGGAGCCAGAGGCGGTCATAACGGCCAAAGATGTGGAGAGCATTTACGAGGTGCCCTTGGTGTTTCACCAAGAAGGGCTCGATGAAAAAATCATCGAATACCTGAACATGTGGACCAGGGACCCGGACCTTTCCCTTTGGGAGAATTTAGTGAAGAGGATAAAGGGTTTAACAGATGAGGTAAGGATAGGCCTTGTGGGCAAATATGTGAAACTCAAGGATTCTTACAAAAGTTTAAACGAGGCGCTCGTTTTAGGGGGACTTGAGAATGACGTGAAGGTGGACATCAAGTACGTGGATTCGGAGGAACTTGAGAACTCAAGACCCTCGCAACTGCTTTCGGATGTGGATGGGATTTTGATCCCCGGTGGGTTTGGCTCAAGGGGGATAGAGGGAAAGATAGAGGCCATAAGGTATGCGCGGAAAAAAGGGATTCCATTTTTAGGGATCTGTTTGGGGATGCAACTTGCGGTAGTGGAGTTCTGTAGAAACGTTTTGGGCTTAAAGGGCGCTCACAGCGAAGAGTTCTTCCCCGATACCCCCCATCCGGTCATTTACCTGATGAGGGAATGGTATAATCCTAAAACGGGACAATGGGAAGAGAGAGACGAGAACTCCGATCTCGGCGGCACTATGAGGCTTGGTGCTTATGCGTGTAAGATAAAAGAAGGGAGTTTGGCCCACAAGATTTATGGAACCACCCTCGTCATGGAGAGGCACAGGCATCGATATGAGTTCAATAACAAATACCGGGACTTGATCGAGAAGGGAGGGATGAGGGTTTCGGGTGAGTCGTCAGATGGGCAATTGGTGGAAATAGTTGAACTTCCCGATCACCCTTGGTTTTTCGCCTGCCAGTTCCATCCCGAGTTCAAGACCCGGGTCTTTCAGCCTCATCCGGTTTTCGTAAAATTCATCGAGGCCGCAAAGAAGGCTAAAAAATGACCCGAGAGGTAAGAATAGGTACTCTAAAAATAGGAGGAGATAACCCCCTGGTGATAATAGCTGGACCCTGTGTAATAGAGGGAGAGGGGTTTGTACTTGAGTTGGCCGAAAAGTTAAAGAAGATAGTTTGCGAGGAAGTGGGACTCCCTTTGGTCTTTAAGGCCTCTTTTGACAAAGCCAATAGAACATCCGTTCATTCTTTTCGGGGACCCGGGCTCAAAGAGGGAATTAAGATATTGGCCAAGGTTAAGGCGGAGGTGGGAGTGCCGATCCTTTCGGATGTCCATGAGTGTTGGCAAGTGAAGGAAGTGGTGGGGATATTGGATTGCATTCAGATACCGGCATTTTTATGTCGACAAACGGACCTTTTATTAGAAGCGGCTCGAAGCGGGCTTGCAGTAAATGTGAAAAAGGGACAATTCATGTCCCCTTATGATATGAGATACATTATCGAAAAGATAACAAGCCAGGACAATTCTCAGGTGATATTGACCGAACGAGGCACCTTTTTCGGGTATCGGGATTTGGTGAATGATATGAGGTCGCTTGTGATCATGCGTTCCTATGGTTATCCGGTCCTCTATGATGCCACCCATAGCGTGCAAACCCCTGGCTCAAAAGAAGGATCCTCGGGGGGACAGAGGGAGTTTGTGCCCCATTTGGTAAGGGCGGCCTTGGCCGTAGGGGCAGATGGACTTTACCTTGAAGTTCACCCTAATCCCGAGAAGGCCCTTTCGGATCCGGAGACCTCTTGGCCTTTGGATAAGCTCAAAGAGCTTTTGGAGATGGCCTTAGAGATAGATCTTGTAAGAAGGAGGTATTGGAGGTGATCATCGAGTGGGCCAAAAGGGTTTTGGAACAAGAAGCCCAAGCGGTTAGATCCCTCATTGACCGTATAGGATCCGAGTTTGAGGAGGCGGTGGCCCTTATCTTAAAGTGTACGGGGAAGGTGGTGGTTACCGGGGTTGGCAAATCGGGGATAATAGGGCGTAAGATCGCCTCCACCCTTTCTTCAACCGGCACCCCCGCCTTTTTCCTTCACCCAGCCGATGCGTTACACGGGGATTTGGGGATGCTGGAGGGAAGGGATATAGTTTTGGCTATTTCAAAAAGCGGGGAGACCGAAGAGCTTTTAAGTGTACTTCCCGTAATAAAGAGACAGGGGAACAAATTGATCCTCATGACCTGTAACCCCAATTCTTCCTTGGCCCGAGCGGCTGATGTGGTCCTTGATGTGGGAGTAAAAGAAGAGGCCTGTCCTTTGGGGCTTGCTCCAACCACTTCCACTACTGCCACTTTAGCCTTAGGAGATGCCCTTGCGGTGGCCCTTTTACAATCCAGAGGTTTTAAGGCCGAAGACTTTGCGAAGAACCATCCTAAAGGGGCTTTGGGCAAAAAACTTCTTTTGAGGGTAAGGGATCTTATGCACGTGGGTGAGGAGTTCCCTAAGGTCCAGGAGGAAGCCCCTATGAAAGAAGTGCTTCTGGAGATGACCTCAAAAAGGCTAGGGGTCACAGGCGTCATGAACGGAGGGGGAGAACTTGTGGGAGTAATTACCGATGGGGATTTGAGAAGGGCTTTGGAGAAGTTCCCGGATCTTTTGAATAAAAGGGCTAAGGACATAATGACTTGTAACCCAAAAAGCATAGAAGCCGATGCCTTGGCCGTTGAGGCCTTGAGGCGAATGGAAGAATATTCCATTACCTCCCTGTTTGTATTTGAAAAACCTGGGGATAGGATCCCCATTGGGATCATTCACCTTCACGATATCCTCAAAGCAGGGGTGGTGTGAGGAAGACAATACTTTTAATAATTTTGGGCTCACTCCTCCTTTTTGGGGTTTATCAATTCCTAAAGACCCAAAGACCATCGAGGGATAAGATAGACCTTAACCTGAGTGCAGACCTGGAAGCCCGAGGCGTCACCCTTATGGGTCAAAGTGATAAGGGAAGTTGGGAACTTAAGATCGGAAGGCTTATTTACCATTTGGGTGAAGACCTCATAGAAGGCGAGAAGGTGGATTTACAGGTGACCTTAAAGGATGGCCGTAGAATCAAGGCCTCCTCTGAAAGAGGAAGAGCAAAAAAGGAGGGAGGAGAGTTTGTGGAATTGGAAGGGAATGTGAAGGTAAGGTTAGGGGAATGGGTTCTTGAAGCTCCATTTGTAAAATACGATCCTTCCAGGGGATACCTGGAGAGCCCTTATCCCGTCCATATAAAAAGACCAGATTTAAACCTCAGTGGGAAGGGGCTTCAGGTGGACCTTAAAGAGGGGAAGTTAAGATTAGGAGCCGTTAAAATTCTAATAGAGGGAAAGGGATGAAAAAGGCGATCCTATCCGTTCTTTTAATCCTTATTTTTGTAGGTACAGGGTTTAGTGAAGCCAAAAAGGAGGCACCAATTGAGATTCAAGCCCAAAGCCTTGAGGCCAATTACGCGGAGGGAGTTCTTCATTTTGTGGGAGACGTAAAGGTAACAAGAGGTGATTTCCACTTGGAATCCAGGGAGATGAGAGTTCACCTTAAATCCCAAAACGAGACAAATCAGATTGACTGGGCAGAGGCCATGGGTGGGGTGAAGATTCGATACGGTGAGAAATTCGGTACTTCCGAAAGGGCGCTTTATTACTCGGATGAAGGCAAAGTGATCCTTGAGGGCAATGTCCTTCTTTGGGAGAAAGGGAATAGGATAAGGGGTTCACGAATCACCATATTCCTGAAAGAAGATAGAGCCATTGTGGAATCCAAACCTGGTGAGAAGGTGGAACTTCTGGTGACGGAGAGAGGAAGTGAAGGGCAATTTCTTCCACGTCCTTGAGGCAAAGGACCTCATTAAAAGTTACGGAAGAAGGAAAGTAGTAAATGGGGTTTCCCTGAAGGTAGAATCAGGCGAAATAGTGGGACTTCTCGGACCAAATGGCGCTGGCAAAACCACCACCTTTTACATGATCATAGGCTTCGTTAAACCTGATCAAGGAAGGGTGTTTTTGGATGAGGAAGAGATTAGCATCCTTCCCATACATGATCGGGCTCGAAAAGGCATAACTTACCTTCCTCAGGAACCCTCGGTCTTCCGAAAAATGAGCGTTATGGAGAACCTTCTGGCGGTACTGGAATTTTGGCCTTTAAGCAAAAGTGAGCGCTTTAAAAAGGCCGAGAAGATCCTGGAGGAGATGGGTTTGAAAGAGTTAAAAGACGCAAGGGCCTCTGATCTTTCCGGAGGGGAACGAAGAAGGGTTGAGATAGCCCGGGCTTTGGTGCTTGAACCTTATTTCATGCTTTTGGACGAACCCTTTTCGGGAATAGATCCCAAGGCGGTTTTAGAACTTCAGAGGATCCTAAAGGAGTTAAAGGAAAAGGGCATCGGAATCCTCATATCGGATCATAACGTGCGGGAAACCCTAAAAATATGCGACAGGGCCTATATAATCCACGAGGGAAAGCTGTTAAAAGAAGGAATCCCTTCGGAGATAGTGGAGGATCAAGCGGTAAAAGTGGTTTATCTGGGAGAGGAGTTCAGACTAAAATAAAATTAACCCTTTCTTTTCGCGAGGTATAGCTTGGCCCTTGAAGTAAAACAAGAACCCAAACTCACCCAACAGCTCCTTCTTACGCCACAGTTACAACTTGCCATAAAGCTTTTGCAACTTAACCGTTTGGAACTAGAGAATGCCATAAGGGAAGAGCTCAACCAAAACCCCCTCCTCGAGGAGGAATCGAAAGAAGAAGTTTTATGGGAGAGTCTCTCCGGGTGGGGTAAGGGAGGGTCAAGGAAAAAGGATCCATTTGAAGAAGGGAAGCCCTGGGAAGAGGAGGTAAGGGTCAAACTCGGCTTAAGGGAGCATCTGCTGTGGCAACTTAGGATGTCCTTTTTGGACGAAGAGGGTATGAGAATCGGTGATTTTTTGATCGGCAACCTAGATGAGGACGGATATTTGAGAATTTCCATCGAAGAAGCAAGTGAGGCCCTCGGGGTTTCGGTTGAGAAGGTCAAAGAGGTGCTTGAGGTCATTCAGACTTTCGATCCTCCCGGAATTGGAGCGAGGGATCTTAAAGAATGTCTTCTTATCCAATTGAGGCAAAAAGACGAAGTAGACCCACTTTTAATCCAGATACTGGAGGAGGGGTTCAAAGAGATTCTAAAGGGAAACCTTAACACCTTAAGCAGTCGCTTTAACGTTTCAAAGGAGAAAATCCAGGAACTTCTCAAACTCCTAAAGACGCTTGAGACCAAACCGGGGAGGGAATTTTTCGAAGTTTCAAGCCTTTACGTGATACCCGATCTCATAATCTACAAAAAAGACGACGATTACGAGGTTATCCTTAACGAAGAGGGGCTACCCCGGTTAAGGATAAACAAAGAATACTTGAAACAGTTTCAAGATAAGGAAGACCCTTCCCTTAAAAGCTATCTCAAACAAAAGCTCAAAGAAGCCCAATGGTTCTTGAGAGGCCTTGAACAAAGGCAAAAAACCTTGGAAAAAATAGGCAAAAGCATTGTGAAATTTCAAAGGGATTTTTTGGAAAAGGGCATCCAATACCTTAAACCCTTGGTGTTGAAGGATGTGGCACTTGATACTGGGCTTCACGAATCGACCGTCTCCAGGGCCATCGCGGGTAAATACACCTTGACACCCCAGGGGCTTTTCGAGCTGAAGTTCTTCTTCTCGAGCAAGGTGGGAGATGGCTTTGTGGAGATGTCGTCTCGTAAGGTTAAAAAATTGATAGAAGACCTCATTGCCAAAGAAAATCCCTCTTCCCCCTTGAGCGATCAGGAAATCGCCAAAATCCTTAAACACAATTACGGACTTTCCATCGCTCGAAGAACCGTCACCAAGTACCGAGAGGCACTGGGTATACCTTCTTCCAAAGAGAGAAGAAGAGAGCTTTAAGTTTCAGTTTCTAAAGCGGGCAAAATAACCCTAAAGGTAGAACCCTTTCCTACCTGACTCTCCACTTCAATCCTTCCCCCGTGTTCCCTGACAATACCATAGGAGACCGAAAGGCCTAGCCCCGTCCCCTTTCCTACCTCCTTAGTGGTAAAGAAGGGGTCAAAAATTCTGGGCATTATCTCCGGTGGTATCCCAACCCCTGTGTCGGTAAAGGAAATAACCACCTCTTTATCCTCATTTTGGGTATAGGTTTTTATGTGGAGGATTCCCTCACCTTGCATGGCATCGACCGCGTTGAGTATAATGTTCATAAAAACCTGCTTTAATTGCCCGCTGTTTCCATAAACCTTCGGTAAATGGGGATCCAATTCTTTTATTATTCGAATGTTAAGAAAAGCGGCCTGATTTTCCAAAAAGAGGAGGCCTTCATTTATGGTGCGATTCACATCCACTATCTCCTTATCAGGACTCGATCGCCTGGCGAACTCGAGTAAACTCTTCACAATCTCCTTACACCTAGTGGCTTCGGATACGATCCTCTCAAGGTCTACCCTTTTTGGGTCATCTGGAGGTAGTTCTTCCAGCAATAAGCTTGCGTAAAGCAATATGCCTCCTAAGGGATTATTTATTTCATGAGCTACCCCTGCGGCCATTTCCCCTAAGGATCTGAGCTTCTCCAGTTGAAGGAGTTGCAGTTGGGTTTCCCTCAGCCTTCTTTCCATCTCCAGTTTCGGCCTTAAATCCGTAAAAATGCCCAATGAAGCCACTTCCTTTCCATCTCGATAAACCAATGCCGCCGACAAATGAACGGGGATCTTTTGCCCGTAGCGATCCAAAGCCTCAAATTCCCCACTGTATCGGCCTCCACTGGATCTTAACTTCCTCATCACCTCCTTGGCCATACCAGGGGGATAAAGCTCGGAGATGTGCTTTTTCCCTATCACCTCTTCCGCCTTATAACCCAAAAGCTCTTCGGCTGCTTTATTGAAAATTAAAACGTTGCCCTTCATATCGGTGGCTATTATCCCATAGGGGGAGCTCTCTATGATTCCTCTCAGAAATTCGTTGGAATCCTTAAGCTGTTCTTCCAATTTTTTTCTTTCCGTTATATCAACGCTCATCCCCTCATAACCTATTATCCGCCCCAATTCGTCCCTTACGGCATGAGCGGTGTGAAGAACAGTTATGGTGGAACCATCCTTTCGCTTAAAGTTAACCTCCCAATCTTTTATATAACCATGACGTTCAATTTGTTCTTGAAGATAACGCCTATCTTGGGGATTTACATACAAATCAGTGGGAATAAAAATCTTCAGAAGCTCATCTTTACTCGCGTAACCTAACATCTTTAAAAAAGCCTCGTTACACTCCAAAAAGCGTCCTTCCACTGTGCTTATAAAAACCCCTTCCTGAACCTTTTCGAAAAGCTCCCTGTAACGCCGTTCCGAAGCACGAAGCTTCTCCTCAAAGGCTTTACGGGCGGTTACATCCGTTAGATAGGCACAATATTTTTTAGGTTCCTCCTGTACTAATAGGAAACAAGCCCAAAATATCTTCCCCGCTTCTTTAACCTCCAACTCTTGACATACCTTGTCGCCCCTTTCTTTTAACAGGCTTAAAATTTCACTTACCTCTTTGCCCAAAAGGTTAAGAGCATTAATGCCTAAGAGCTCTTTTTTTTCAAAAATCTCAAAAGCAGTCATATTGGCATAGAGAATACTTCCTTCTTCTGAGAATACCAAAATGCCGTCATTGCTCATATCTATAATAGTACGCACATCTCGGGGGGATAATGGATTATAAAAAAGATTTTTTCTTTTTTCCTTCAATGCTTTAAAACCTCTTTGTTTTTCATAATAAATGATTAATACTTAAGCGAGACAACATCAAGTATTTGTGAATTAAAAAATAAATAACGTGAAAAAAGGAATATAGCTCCCTTGACAGTTGAATTATCTGTTATAAAATCCAAATAATGAAACAAATAATGTTATAGGAGTTGAGAATTGAGGGAGAAGATGAGGAAGAATGGTTTTTTGAAAGTGGTAGAGGTTCTTCCGCCGAAGGGGGCGCGGGGTGACGATTTTGAGAAGAGGCTTATTCCTTTGAAGGGGTTGGTAGATGCCATTTACATCCCGCAGTTACCGGGTGCGGTTATGAGAGCAGGATCGGCCCTTTGTGCTCAATTTCTGCGTTTTCGGGGGTATGAGGTGGTGTTTGAGGTTAACTGTGCTCATTCGAACCGTTTAGCCCTTCAGGCAGAGCTTTTAGGAGCTGGACTTTTGGGGTTAAGGAATGTGGTGCTTTCAGAAGGTGATGATCCCAAGTGGGGGGATCATCCGGAGGCAAGGGCCGTTTTCGATATCACTTTAAAAGAACTCTTGCAGGTCGTTAAGGCTTTTAGGGAAGGAAAGGACTTGGTGGGAGGAGATCTGGAGGGGGCTTTGGATCTGTGCGTAGGGGTTAAGGTGGACGCAAGCCTTCAAGGTGAGGCTTTGAAGAGGGAATGGAATCGGATGGAAGAGATGGCCCATTTAGGGGTCGAGTTTTTCTTGTCAAGTTCTCTCTATGACATTGAGCAATTGGAGCGCTTTATGGAGGGGGCTTCTAAAATTGGGATTCCGGTTATAGCTGGGCTTATCGTCCTTAAGTCGGCCGGTATGGCTCGTTACATAAAAAAACATGTTCCAGGTGTAATGATCCCCGAAGGGGTTATAGAGAAGCTTTTGAGATCGCCCGATAAGGAACTGGCTTCTATTGAGGTGGCGGTTGAGGCCTTAAAGGGCATAAGGAGGGTATGTCAAGGGGTGAACTTTGTAACCATAGGGTGGGAGGATAAAGTGCCACAAATCCTCAAGGAGGCGGAAGTTTTATGGCAGTAGGATCGGTTTTGGTGATAGGGGGAGGGATAGCGGGGCTTCAGGCCAGTTTGGACCTGGCTGATTCGGGGTTTAAGGTTTATTTGGTGGATAAATCGCCGGCTTTAGGCGGCAAAATGGCCCAACTTGATAAAACCTTTCCCACCAATGATTGTTCCATATGTATCCTTTCGCCGAAACTGGTTGAGGTAGGAAGGCATCCCAATATAGAAATAATGACCCTTTCGGTACTTGAAGATCTTGAAGGAGAACCTGGGGATTTTATGGGACATATTTTGAGATTTCCTCGATTTGTGGAAGAAGAGCTTTGTACCGGTTGTGGCACCTGTGTGGAGAAATGTCCCGGAAAGGCCCCAAGCGAGTTTGATGAGAGACTGGGTTTGAGGAAGGCCATTTACATTCCTTATCCTCAAGCTATTCCCAGAATTCCCGTCATAGACCCAAGTGTTTGCACCTATTTTCTCCGAGGGAAATGCAAAGTTTGTGAAAAAGTATGTCCCAAAGGGGCCATAAATTATGAACAACAGGAAAAAAGAATCCAGTTAAGAGTTGGGGCAGTAATATTGGCCCCGGGTTATAGGCTCATTGAAGAGAGGCTTTCTCAATATGGTTATGGTCGTTTTAAAAACGTTTTGACCAGCTTGCAGTATGAGAGACTTCTTTCCGCTTCAGGTCCAACCCGAGGTGAGATCCTCAGGCCCTCGGATGGGAAGATTCCGAAAAGGATAGCCTGGATCCAGTGTGTTGGTTCGAGAAATCATCAAAGGGATAAGGATTACTGCTCTTCGGTTTGTTGTATGTATGCCATAAAAGAGGCCATCATCACCCGGGAGCATAACCCGGAGATAGAAGGGACTGTCTTTTTCATCGACATAAGGGCCTTCGGTAAGGGGTTTGACCTTTATTATGAGAGGGCCAAAAAGGAATACGGGGTAAAGTTTATCCGTTCGATGATAGGTGAGGTGAGAGAGGATCCGGAAACGGAGGATTTAATCGTCCGATACGTGGATGAAGATGGAAAAGTAAAAGAGGAGTCCTTTGGACTTTTGGTTCTTTCTTTGGGGATTAGGCCTGATGATGAAGCCATCCAGATGGCCCAAAAGCTTAAGATTGAGCTTGATCCTTATGGGTTTGTGAAAACAAAACCCCATGATCCACTTTCTACCTCAAGGCCTGGGGTATTTGTGGTCGGGGCCTTTGAGGCTCCTAAGGACATACCAGAATCGGTGGCTCAGGCCTCAGGGGCAGCGTCAAGGGCCTCTTTTCTAATTGCCCCCATGAGGTGGAAAGAAGTAAAAGTGATCCCTTTTTCAGAAGAGAGGGACATAAGCGGTGAGGAACCCAAAATTGGGGTTTTCATTTGCCATTGTGGGATAAACATCGCCGGAGTGGTGAATGTTGAGGAAGTGGTGAAGTTTACTTCTGAATTGCCTCAGGTGGTTCATGTGGAGAATAACCTTTTCACCTGTGCCCAAGATACCCAAGAGAGGATTAAGGAGATCATAAGGGAGAAGGGCATAAACAGGGTGGTTGTAGCTGCTTGTAGTCCAAGGACCCATGAGCCCCTTTTCCAGCAGACGCTTCGGGAAGCAGGGCTTAATCCCTATTTGTTCGAAATGGCTAACATCCGGGATCAATGTTCGTGGGTTCATATGAAAGAACGAGAAAAGGCTACGGAAAAGGCGAAACAGTTGGTGAAGATGGCCATAAACGCCGTTAGGCATAAAAAACCCCTGAAGAAAGAACTTGTTTCTGTGAAGAAAAAGGGGTTAGTGATAGGAGGGGGGCTCGCAGGGCTTACGGCGGCTTTAGGGTTGGCGGAAGCCGGCTTTGAGGTTTTTTTGGTGGAGAGGGAGGGCGAACTTGGAGGTAATTTAAAAGAACTTTATTACACACTCTCGGGCGAGGATCCACAAAAGCTATTGGAAGACCTCATAGAAAAGGTGACCCATCACCCCCGTATCCAGGTCATCTTGAACGCTCAAGTGGTTGATCACACTGGTTTTCAGGGCAATTTCTCCACCGGGATAGTGGTTGCTCCGAGTATGAGTTATCGGAAACTCGAACACGGAGTAACGATCCTCTGTACGGGAGCAGAAGAGTATAAACCTAAGGAGTACCTTTATGGTCAGACCGATAAGGTTTTGACCCAGCTTGAGTTGGAGAAAAAGTTGGGCATAGACGAGTTTAATCCCGAGAAGCTTAAGCAGGTTGTGATGATCCAATGTGTGGGCTCAAGAAATGAGGAAAGGCCCTATTGTTCGAGGATATGTTGTCAGATGGCTTTAAAAAATGCCTTAAATCTTAAGGAGAAAAACCCAAACGTGAAGGTGCTAGTCCTTTATAGAGATATGAGAACTTATGGGCTTCTTGAGCCCTATTACCGAAAGGCCAGGGAGAAAGGGGTGGTATTTGAACGATACGAAGTGGAACGTCCACCGGAAGTGTTCGAAAATGTGAACGGACTAAGAGTGAGGTTTTGGGATGAAGTGCTTAAGCGATTTGTGGAGGCCAAGTGTGATCTTTTGGTTTTGAGCTGTGCGATAATTCCGCGGGAAAACGAAGAGCTTGCCACCATGTTTAGGGTCCCAAGGACTTTGGAAGGCTTTTATCAAGAGGCCCATCTCAAGCTTAGGCCCGTAGATACGGCTACAGAGGGCGTTTACATCTCGGGACTTGCCCATTGGCCGAAATTAATCGAGGAGACCGTCGCTCAGAGTATGGCCGCGGTATCGAGGGCTTCCAGGATCCTTGCCCAAGATCATCTGGAAGTAGGAGGGATTGTGGCCATAGTGAAGGGAGAGCTATGCGCCGCTTGTCTGTTATGTGTAAGGGCCTGTCCTTATGGGATTCCTTACATAAACGAGGATGGGATCTCGGTGATCGATCCTGCCAAGTGTAGAGGATGTGGGAACTGTGTGGCCGTTTGTCCGCAGAAGGCCATAGAGCTTCAAGGGGTGAGTGATGAGGAGATGTTCTCCAAAATCGAAGCTTTAGGAGGTTTTTAAGTTGGAGTTCGAACCGATTATTCTCGGTTTTTGTTGTGAATATTGAGCCTATTCAGCGGCGGACCTGGCAGGTTCCATGAGGCTTGAGTGTTCGCCGAATGTGAGGATCATAAAAGTTCCTTGTAGCGGTCGAGTGGAGAGTCTTCATCTTATGAAATGCTTCGAGGAAGGGATAGACGGAGTGTTTGTAGCAGGGTGTCTGGAAGGTGAATGTCATTTTCTGGTGGGAAATCTTCAGGCCAAAAGGAGGGTCCAATACGTGAAAAAGGTCCTTCAATCGATCGGGATAAACCCTCTAAGGCTTGAGATGTATAACCTTTCAGCGGCTATGGGCGCAAGGTTTACGGAGATAACTTGGGAGATGACCAACCGAATAAAGGAACTCGGCCCAAATCCAGTTAAAACGGGCAGAGGAAGGGAGGTTTAAAGATGGTTGTGGGCGAGCAAAAACCATTGGAAGAGATCCTAAAGATGATAGAGCCTTTTGATCGTTTAATTATCGCGGGTTGTAAAGGATGTGTGGCAGTATGTGCGGCAGGAGGGGAAAGGGAGGTGAGATTTTTGGCTTCCGCCGTAAGGACCGCCCGAAAGGCCCAAGGCCGGGAGATTGAGATAAGAGAAGTGACGCTTGAAAGGCAATGTGACCCCGAGTATGTGGAGCAGATACGAGGGTTCGTTTACGACTATCAAGCGATTCTATCGTTGGCTTGCGGAGTAGGGGTGCAGTACCTGGCCGAACACTATGGTAGAATCCCAGCTCTTCCGGGGATTAACACCACCTTTGTGGGTGGTGCGGAGAAACAGGGCGTATGGAGTGAGAAGTGTCAGTGTTGTGGGAACTGTGTGCTTCATTTAACTGGGGGCATATGTCCCATTACCCGTTGTTCAAAATCCCTTTTGAATGGTCCTTGTGGGGGGTCTTCCAACGGTAGGTGCGAGATTGACCCGCAAGTTACTTGTGGATGGCAATTGATCCTGGAGAGATTGAAAGAACTTGAGCAAATGGACCGGTATCTTGAGATCATACCACCCAAGGATTGGTCACAAAGTCGTGATGGAGGGCCAAGAAAGATCATCAGGGAGGATCTTTTGAGATGAGCAAGTTCAAGACAAATAGCCGTCTTGAAAGGGTTTTAAAGAGCGGATATTTCGCCGTGACCGGGGAATGCGGTCCGCCTCGAGGGGCTGACCCGGAGGCTATAAGGGAAAAAGGGGAGTTGCTAAAAGGGTGCGTGGATGCGGTAAACGTGACTGACTGTCAGACGGCGGTGGTAAGGATGTCAAGTCTTGCCTCTTGTTTGATCCTCAAGGAGATGGGATTTGACCCGGTTCTTCAAATAGTGGCTCGGGATAGGAATCGCATCGCCATTCAAAGCGATATCCTCGGGGCAGCGGCCCTTGGGATCAATAATTTATTGTGCCTAACCGGGGATCACCAAAAAGCCGGTGATCATCCACAGGCTAAAAATGTCTTCGACCTGGATTCCATCCAGATGCTGGCGATGGTTAAACGAATGAGGGATGAGGGGAAACTTTTAAACGGAGAAGATCTTACCAGAAGACCCCAGCTCTTTATCGGGGCAGCCGAAAACCCCTTTGCCGATCCATTTGAGATAAGGCATATTAGGCTTGCCAAAAAGGTGGCAGCCGGTGCGGATTTTGTTCAAACCCAATGCATTTTCAACATCCCCAAGTTTAAAGAATGGATGAAAAGGGTGGTGGACATAGGCCTTCATGAGAAGGTCTTCATTTTGGCAGGTATAACGCCTTTAAAATCCGTTGGTATGGCGCGTTATTTGAAGACCATGGTTCCAGGTATGGATGTTCCCGATGAACTCATAGAAAGGCTTAAGGGGGTTCCTAAGGAAAAACAAGGAGAAGAAGGGGTGAAGATAGCCATTGAGATGATAGAGGAGATCCGTGAGATTCCGGGTGTTCATGGGATTCATCTTATGGCCATAGAGTGGGAGGAGAAGGTAAGAGAGATAGTGGAAGGCGCGGGGCTTTTACCGCGCCCTCAGGTTTAAATTTATAGAAAGGAGGTGTTTTATTATGGCGCGTATTTTTTTGGTAGATGATGATCCGGATTTCGTAGAAGCAACAGCCGCTATTTTAGAGAGGAAGGGACATGAGGTTATAAAGCTTTACGATGGAGACGAGTGTCTGGAAAAGCTGAAGGAAATAAGGCCCGATTTGATAGTTCTGGATGTGATGATGCCAAGGCTTGATGGGTATAAGGTCTGTAAGAAGCTGAAGGCTGATGCTCAATATCGTTCCATACCCGTTCTGCTTCTTACTGCAGTGGCTTCCCATATTCCCACAACCCGATACACCCAGCTTCAAGGGATGGAGATCGAAGCTGAGGATTACATTGACAAACCCGTTGAGCCCGAGGAATTGGTAAAAAGAGTGGAGATCCTTCTTAGCAGGTCTTGGTCTTAGAAGGGGTGACCGACTTTAAGGGAAAAGTCCTAGTTATTGACGATGAGGCGGTAATAAGGGAGGGATGTAAAAAAGTCCTCTCCAAAGAGGGGTGGGAAGTTCTTTTGGCCTCTGACGGGGAAAAGGGACTCGAGATGTGCGAAGAGGTGGATGTGGTCCTCTTAGACCTCAAGATGCCCGGTCCAAGCGGGATGGACGTTTTGGAAGAGCTTTTAAAGAGAGACCCCTCCCTCCCCATCATCGTGATCACCGGTTACGCCACCGTGGATTCGGCTGTTGAGGCCATGAAGAAAGGGGCCTATGACTTCATCCCCAAGCCCTTCACACCCGATCAATTACGGCTTGTGGTTCAGAGGGCTTATGAGAAAAGATGGCTTGAAAAAGAGACAGAAAGGTTAAGGCAGGAAGCCGAAAGAACCCTTCAAGATGTGGCTCGGGAAAAAGGGCGACTTATGACGGTTATCGAATGCATGGCCGATGGGGTTCTGCTTACGGATCATCAAAGCCGAATCGCCCTTCTTAATCCGGCGGCAACCAGGTTATTGGGAATCCGAGAAAGGGAAGGGATAATAGGCAAACCATTATGGGAAGTCCTGGAGGCAAAGCAGTTAAGGGAAGCCATTGAAGAAGCTTTGAGTTCCGAAATGTCCAAGGTTATAAGCCAGGAGATTAAGAAAAATGACCTTTGGATAAGAGCTCATACGGCTTCGGTTAAGGATTTGCAGGGGCATAACATGGGAACTGTGACAGTTCTTGAAGATCTAAGCCATTTATTGGAGCTTGAGAGGATGAGAAACGAGTTCGTTGGGATGGTCTCTCATGAATTGAGGGCTCCCCTTTCGGCCATCGAACAGATGATAAATGTTGTCTTGATGAAAGAGGATCTGGGTGAAAAGGAAAGGAATTTTCTCACACGGGCCAAGGAGAGAATTAAAGGACTTATGGATCTTATAAACAAATTGCTCGAAGTCTCAAGGATTGAAGCAGGTATGGCCATACAGAGACGAGAACCTTTAGATTTGAAGGAAGTGGTTCAAAGGGTGGTGGATCTTCTTCAAGGAGAGGCTATAAACAAAGGGCTCACCCTCTCTTTGGAACTTCCCCAGGATCCCCTTCCTCCTATTTTAGGAGACCCCCAAGGGCTTGAAGGGGTTTTTGTTAACCTCCTCTCCAACGCCATAAAGTACACGCCAAATGGAGGAAAAATCACCGTTTCAATTGGCCTTGAAGGAGATTACCTGCGGGTATCCGTTTCGGATACAGGGGTTGGTATCCCCAAGGAGGACCTTCCGAAGATTTTCGACAAGTTCTATAGGGTGAGGACCCGAGAGACCCGTCAGGTTATCGGCACAGGGCTTGGACTTGCCATTGTGAAGGGCATCGTGGAAGCCCATTTGGGAAAGATCGAGGTGGAAAGCGAAGTGGGGAAAGGTTCAACCTTTACCGTTTATTTGCCGAAAAGGGTTTAAAAATTTAACAGATCCTTGGGAATTGACTCCCCATTAAGGGTTCAAGAAGGCGATGGCCTCCTATTTTCGTCTTCAAAAGGACCCTCCCCGGGTTTTCTTCTATCACTTTTCCTATGAGTTTAGCTTCCTTTCCCAGGGGATGTTCTCTCATTGCGGAAAGGATTCCTTCGGCTTCCTCTTCCGGAGCGATCACTATGAGCCTTCCTTCAGAGGCAAGATAATAAGGGTCAAAACCCAAAAGTTCACAAAGAGCTAAAACCGCCCTTCTTACAGGGATTAATTCTTCCTCGATCACAATGCCCACCTTTGAGCTCTGAGCTACCTCCCATAAACTTGTGGCAAGCCCTCCCCTTGTGGGATCACGCATTACATGGACGTTCTTTGTAACCTTAAGGATGGATCTTACAAGGTCCCACAAAGGAGCACAATCGCTTTTAAGATCCCCTTCAATGGTAAACTCCCCTCTTGCTAGAATCACAGCTGCTTCATGATCTCCTATGGGGCCACTTACTATAACCACATCCTGGGGTTTTGCCCTTGAACCGCTCAAAGAAACCCCCTCTTCTACAAGGCCAATCCCAGAAGTGATTAGGAAAAGCCCATGAGAAGTTCCCTTGGGGACTACTTTGGTATCACCCGTGACAACCCAAACCCCAACTTCCTTGGCTGCTTGACTTAAAGAAGAGGTGATTCTTTCAAGGTCCTCCCTGGGAAAGCCTTC
>Ga0197143_1001328_pt1 | contig 21078 bp, 21 predicted proteins | sample GBS70_MetaG_FD_148603 | JGI IMG/M metagenome (GOLD analysis project Ga0197143, IMG submission 148603) | Sediment microbial communities from Great Boiling Springs, Gerlach, Nevada, United States - GBS 70_MetaG | ecosystem: Environmental > Aquatic > Thermal springs > Hot (42-90C) > Sediment...
GGCTTAAAACTTCGCCCCCCTTAAATCCCCCATTAAATCAATAGTTTCAAATAAGTTTTTATAAGTTATTGATAGCTAATCACCTAACACTATTTATTGGACAAAGCAAAATCAAGATGTTTTGTCCAATAATTCTGAAAGTATTTATTTTATTATATTTTGCCCACCCTGAAAATAAGCCTTTTTATGCCTTGGGGGGCGGAGCTCCCCATTAAACCCCTTTAACACCATTTACTGAACAAAGCAAAATTAAAATGCTCAGCTTTTAAGTTTATGCTTTAAAATTTCAAGGTTTAACTAAGTGAAAAAATGTAAGTTAGTAAATTTTAGGTAATGTTAAAATTTTTATTTTTATACTTTATAATTTTCAAACTTGCTGATGAGACCGTAGCTCAACATGGTAGAGCGGCGGATTCCAAATCCGCAGGTTGGGGGTTCAAGTCCCTCCGGTCTCGCTTATGCGTATTGTTATAGCTTTGGAATGTAAGGTTTGTGGTAGAAGAAATTATAAAACAACAAAAAACAGAGATAAAAAGGAAAAGTTAAGTTTAATGAAGTATTGTAAGTGGTGTAAAAAACATACAGAACATAACGAAAAAAAAGTTTAAAATTATGGAAAAATTTTTATTAACTCTAAGAAGTTTTCCTAAATTCATATCTGAATCTATTGAAGAAACAAAGAAATTAACATTTCCAACAAAGGAGTCAATAGTTGCCGGAACTTCTGCGGTTTTTATTGTTTCAATAATTCTTTCAATATATATATTTTTAATTGATTTTATTGTTTCTCAAATTATAGCATATATTATAAGAGTTTTTGGAGGATAGTTCTATGGAAAAGAAAGAAAAAGTTTGGATTGTTTTTTATACAAGAGCAGGTAGGGAGAAGAGAGCAGAGAAAATTATAAAAGGGCTTATTGAGAATATGGATTTAAAAGATAAAATAAGTAGAGTTTTAGTTCCTTCTAAGTTAATGGAGAAAGTCAGAAATGTTAAAAATAGGATAAGGAGAATATCAATAGAAAATCCTATATATAAAGGCTATATTTTCGTTGAAATGGAAGAAGATCCAGATCTTGTTGATCTTATATCAAGAGCTGCGGGAGTAAAAGCTTTACTTCAAAAGGAAGAGGAGAAAAGTGAGAAGGGTCTTGGAAGTTATGTTAGATGGACATTTTTGAAACTTTCAAAAGATGAAATAGATTATATAGAAAAAATTGTTGAATTGGAAAACAGGAAAAAAGAAGAAAAAACACCATTTCTTAAAGGCCAAAAAGTTAAAATTGTTGCTGGTCCTATGAGGAATATGGAGGGGGAAGTTATAGATGTTAATAAGGAGAAAGGTAAATTAAAGGTTAAAGTTGAGATATTTGGTAGGCCAAGTGAAGTTGAAGTTGATTTTATACAAGTTGAGAGCTTAACATAAATAAGGGGGTTTATATATGGCTACTAAGAAAGAAGTTGTTGCTAAGGTAAAATTACAATTACCTGGAGGTCAGGCGACACCTGCTCCTCCTGTTGGTCCTGCTCTTGGGCAGCATGGTGTTAATATAATGGATTTTGTTAAGAAGTTTAATGATGCTACAAAAGATAAAGTTGGAATGATCTTGCCTGTTGAGATAACTATATATAAAGATAGAACTTATGAGTTTGTTGTGAAAACGCCTCCTGCTTCGTTTTTAATTAAAAAAGCTGCTGGAATTGAAGTTGGAGCACATAGACCCGGACATGAGATTGTCGGTAAGATAACAAGAAAACAATTAAGGGAAATAGCACAATTAAAACTTCCTGATCTAAACACAAATGATATAGAAGCTGCTATGAGAATTATAGAAGGAACTGCAAGAAATATGGGTATCCAAATTTTGGAGGATTAAAACATGGCTAAGCATGGAAAGAGATATTTAGAACTGATTAAAAAGTTTGATTTAACAAAAGAATATCCATTAAAAGAAGCTGTTGAAATTGTTAAAAGTTTAAAAAGTGTTAAGTTTGATGAAACTGTTGAATTATCAATAAAAACAAATCTTGACCCTACTAAGGCTGATCAAATTTTAAGAGGAGCGGTTGTTCTTCCTTATGGTAGAGGTAAAACTGTTAGAGTCCTGGTTATTGTTAGGGATCCTGAAAAAGAAAAAGAAGCAAAAGAGGCAGGGGCTGATTATGTTGGATATAGTGATTATTTAGAAAAGATAAAAGAAGGTTGGCTTGATTTTGATGCTGTTGTTGCTACACCTGATGTAATGCCTGAACTTGGAAAATTGGGTAAGATATTAGGACCAAGAGGTCTTATGCCCTCTCCAAAAACAGGAACAGTTACAAACGAAGTAAAACAAGTGGTTAGTGAATTGAAAAAGGGAAGAGTAGAATATAAACTTGATAAAAGTGGAAATTTACATTTACCTGTTGGTAAATCTTCTTTTCCATCAGAATATATTTATGAAAATGTTTTAGCGGTTTTTGATGAAATTATAAAGAATAAACCTTCTGGTGCAAAGGGTTCATTTATAAAATCTGCTCATTTATCTTTAACTATGAGTCCAGCGGTAAAGCTATTATTAAACGATATTTATAAGTTAGTAAGGGAGAGAGCAAGATGATAAGCATTTCAAGACAAAGGAAAGCAAATATTGTTAATCAAGTTAAGGATTTGATTTCAAGTTCAAAAGGGTTTTATGTTATAGATTATAAAGGTTGGGATGTTACACAAATAAATACTCTAAGAAGGAAATTAAAAGAAAAACAAGCGCAGATGAAAGTTATTAAAAATACTTTATTTACTATTGCTCTAAAAGATTTGAATATAAATGTTTTTGAAAAATTTGAAGGAACTAATGCGTTTGTTTTTATAAAAGGTGATGAAATTGAACCACTAAGAATTATTTCTGAATTTATAAAAGAAACTAATAAAGGTGCTTTAAAAATCGGTTATATAAATGATGTAAAATACGATACTAATCAACTTGAAGTTCTTTCAAAATTACCACCTATAAATGAACTTAGAGCAAAAGTTATAGGAACAATAAATGCGCCGATCTATAACTTAGTTTATAGCTTGAAAGCTTTATTAATTAATTTAGTGCTTGTTTTAAACCAAATAAGAAGCAAGAAGGAGGAATAGCACATGGCTAAATTAACTATTGAACAGATTGTTGAGGCTATTGAAAGCCTCAGCGTGATTGAACTTTCAGAGCTTGTAAAAGCTCTTGAACAGAAATTCGGGGTATCTGCTGCTGTTCCTGTAGCAACTGCAGTTGTTCAAGGAGGAAGTGCTACTACTTCTGCACCTGCTGAAGAGAAAACAATATTTGATGTAATACTTGCAGATGCTGGTGATAAAAAAATTCAAGTTTTAAAAGTTGTTAGAGAAATAACAGGTTTAGGTTTAGCAGAAGCAAAGTCTCTACTCGAAAACTTACCTAAACCTATCAAGGAAGGTGTTTCAAAGCAAGAGGCGGAGGAAATAAAGAAAAAACTTGAGGAAGCAGGTGCTAAGGTAGAACTGAAATAAGAAAAGCCCCTTGCTTGGGGGCTAAAAGTACATATGGAGGTTATTCTCTATGATTCAAAGAATTGGTTATAAAAAAGAAACTTTTGAAATGCCTAATCTTTTAAATATTCAACTTGAATCATATAGGAATTTCTTATATGAAGGTTTAGATGAATTACTTAAAGAGATTTTTCCAATTGTTGATTTACAAGAAAGATATATTATTGAATATAAAGGTTATAGAGTTGGAGAACCAAGGCATACGCCTGAAGAATGCATACAAAAAAATCTAACATATTCAATATCTATATTTGTTCGCATGAATCTTAAAAAGATTAGACCACAGACAAGAACTATTGAGTATGAAAAAGAAGAGGAAATTTATTTTGCTGATGTTCCATATATGACAGAAAAAGGAACATTTATAATAAATGGTGTTGAGAGGGTTGTTTTAAATCAAATTCATAGAGCTCCTGGTGTTTATTTTATGGTTCAAGAAAAGGAGACAGAAATATATACTGCACTTTTAGTTCCTTATAGAGGACCTTGGATTAGTTTTACTATTGATGGTTCAAAAGTTATAACAATGACTGTTTCAAAAAGAAGAAAAATTCCTATTACAAGATTTCTTAGAGTTTTAGGTTATGAGGATTATAGAGATATTGTAAAGGAATTTTTACAACCAGAAGAGCTAGATATTGATAGTGAAGAGTTATTAATGGGTAAATATGTTTTGATTGATGATGCTGTTAGTTCAGAGACAGGTGAAGTGATTTTTAAAGTTCAGGCTGAAACAGGAGAATTTAATAGAAGAGAAGTTACAGAAAAATTTATTCAAGATATGAAAAAAGATGGTGTTAAAATACTAAGAGTTGTTAGCTTACAAGATCCTGCAGCAGAAGCCTTCATAACGACTTTTAGACAAGATAGAATAAAAGATGTTAATAAATCTTTGGCTAATATATATAGAGTTCTAAGATATACACCTCCTAAAAGCGCACAAGATGCAAGAGATTTTGTTGAAAAATTTTTCTTTTCAGGAGATAAGCTTTACCTCGGTGAAATTGGAAGATATAAGCTTAATCTAAGATTAAAGCATGAGGAATTTGGATTTAATAAACCACCTGAAAATGAATATAAATTAACAAAAGAAGATGTTATTGTTATTATTAAAAGATTAGTTAATCTATATAGGGGTGAAGAGCAAGAGGATGATGTAGATGATATTTCAAACCGTAGGGTTAGAACTGTTGGAGAAAGATTATATGAACATTTTAGAACTTCCTTAATTAGGGCTTCAAGAGCTATAAAGGAAAAAATGCTTACAGAAGTAGGGGATATAACACCTAGAAAGTTATTTAATCCAAAGTTATTAACTGTTTCATTTACAAATTTCTTTACAACTGATACACTTTCACAATTTTTAGACCAAACGAACCCTTTATCTGAATTAACTCATAAGAGAAGAATTTCTGCATTGGGAAAGGGAGGGCTTTCAAGAGAAAATGCTGGCATTGAAGTTAGAGATGTTCACCCTTCACATTATGGAAGGATTTGTCCAATTGAAACACCAGAAGGTCAGAATATAGGATTAGTTATGTCATTAACAACATATTCAAAGGTTGATGATTTTGGTTTTATTAGAACACCTTTAAGAAAAGTTCAAAATGGTATATTAACTAATGAGATTTTATATGTTCCGCCATATGAAGAATTTGATTATAAAATAGCAGGTGGTGATATTAAAGTAGATGAAAATGGAAGAATCTTAGAAAAGCGTGTTTTAGTAAGACATAGAAGGACATATAAAATTGTTTCAGCTAAGGAAGTGGATTTTGTTGATGTTTCTCCAAGGCAACTTGTTTCTCCTTCCTCGTCTCTAATTCCATTCTTAGAACATGATGATGCTAATAGAGCTCTTATGGGTTCAAATATGCAAAGACAAGCAGTTCCTTTACTATTACCTGAAGTGCCAATTGTTGGGACAGGCATGGAACAAAAAATCGCAAGAGATTCTGGGACACTTATATTAGCAAAAAGAGGTGGAACTGTAACATATGTTGATGCTTATAAAGTTATTGTTGTTCCCGATAATAAGGAAAAAGATTTCTTTGGAATTGATGAATACAAGCTTACAAAATTTCAGAAGTCAAATCAAGGAACAATAATTCATCATGTACCTGTTGTTAAGGTTGGTCAAAAGGTTAAGAAAGGTGATATTATTGCTGAAATGGTAGCTGTTAAGGATGGTGAATTAGCACTTGGTAAGAATTTATTAGTTGCTTTTGTTCCTTGGTACGGTTATAATTTTGAGGATGCAATTGTTGTTTCTGAAAGATTTTGGAAAGATGATATATTTACATCAATTCATATAGATGACTATGAAGTTGAAGTTAGAGAAACAAAAGCAGGACCTGAGGAAATAACAAGAGATCTTCCTAATGAGAGTGAAGAAGCTTTAAGAAATCTTGATGAATTTGGAATTGTTAGAGTTGGCACTGAGGTTAAACCGGATGATATACTTGTTGGTAAAATATCTCCTGAGGGGGAGAAGGAATTAACACCAGAAGAAAAACTTCTTCAAGCAATATTTGGTGAAAAGTTAAAAGGTGCAAGAAATGTATCAAGAAAAGTTCCACCAGGTGTTAGTGGAACTGTAATAAAAACTATCATTCTTACAAAGTATTCTGAAAATCGTCTTAGTAAAGAGATTATACAAGAAAGATTACATAAAATAGAAAGGAATTATAGAGGAAACTTGCAAAGAGTTAGAAATAGACTTATTGAGCTTTTGGAAGAGGTATTAAAAGATATTAAATTTAAAGAGGATGTAAAAAACAAATATGGCGAAGTTGTTTTTAAAGCTGGTGAAAAATTTTCAAGGGGAAAAATTAAAAATCCTTTTGAAATTGAATGGACTGAGAGTTTATTTGACAATAGTAAAATTTTTAAAAAAGTAAAACAATTTTATGAGCAAGCAGAAAAAATTATAAGATCTATTGAAGAAAAGTATAAAGTTGATATTGAGTTAGTTAAAAAAGGTGATGATTTACCAGCAGGTGTTATACAACTTGTTAAAGTTTATATTGCTCAAAGAAGAAGGTTTGTAGTTGGTGATAAAATGGCAGGAAGACATGGAAATAAAGGTGTTGTCTCAATAATAGCACCAATTGAAGATATGCCATTCTTAGATGATGGAACACCAGTGGATGTTGTTCTTAATCCTCTTGGTGTCCCTTCAAGAATGAATGTTGGTCAGATTTTAGAAACATTGTTGGGCTGGGCAGGTGTTGAGCTTACTAAGAAATTAAGAAATTTATTAAAACAAAGTGATGTATCTGAAATAAGGAAATTTCTATTAGATATTTACAAACCTCATAAAGATAAAGAATTTATTGAATTTTTAAAGAATGCCAAAGACTCCGAAATTATCGCTTATGCAAAAGAACTTTCTGAGAAAGGAATAAAATATGCATGTCCTGTATTTGAAGGACTTAAATTAGAAGAAGTAAAAGAACAATTAAAATTAGCAGGATTACCTGAGGATGGTAAAGTTAGATTAAGAGATGGTAGAACAGGTGAGTATTTTGATTACCCTGTCACAGTTGGTTATATGTATTTAATGAAGCTTATTCATATGGTTGAAGATAAAATCCATGCAAGGAGTATTGGTAAGTATTCACTTATTACTCAGCAACCACTTGGTGGAAGAGCTCACTTTGGTGGTCAAAGATTTGGAGAAATGGAAGTTTGGGCTGCTGAGGCACATGGTGCCGCTTATGCTCTTCAAGAATTATTAACAGTAAAAAGTGATGATGTAGTTGGTAGAAGTATGTTATATAGGTCAATTATAAGAGATAATTTGCCACCAGAACCTGCTATGCCTGAATCTTTTAATGTTTTAGTTAAAAAACTTAGAGGGCTTTGCTTAGATGTTCAAGTTAAAACCGAGAAGGAGAGAAAATCATGAAAGAGAGGTTTAGGGAAGATACCTTAACAAGAATATCACCAAAAAAAATAAGGTCTATTGTTATAAAATTAGCTGATCCAGAAACGATAATGAGTTGGTCTTATGCGGAAATGAAAGGTAGAGAGAGGGGTGAATATGGTCTTGGTGAGGTTATTAGAAGTGAAACAATAAATTATAGGACACTAAAACCAGAACCTGGAGGATTGTTTTGCGAACGTATTTTTGGTCCTGTCAAAGATTATGAATGTTCTTGTGGAAAATACAAGGGTAAGAAGTATGCAGGTGTTATTTGCGATAGGTGCGGTGTTGAAGTAACTGATTCAAGAGTAAGAAGAGAAAGAATGGGTTATGTTAAGTTAGCAGTTCCAGTAGCTCATATTTGGTTTTATGAAATTCCACCTTCAATTATTGGAACACTTCTTGATATATCTAAACCAAACCTTAAAGATGTTTTATATTATAGTTCTTATATTGTTTTAGATCCTGGAAAAGTTCCAAGCCTTAAAAAAGGTGAAGTTATTTCAATGAGTAAGTATCAGGAATTGCTTAAAGAGTTTGGTGGAAAAGCTTTTAGAGTAGGAATGGGAGCACCTGCTATTAAGGAATTATTAAAGGAATTTTCAGAACCAGTGGAAGGCGGGAAAACAAAATTAGAAAAACTATATGATGAATTATCTTATAAATTAAAAATAGAAAGATCTGTAATAGTAAAAAAGAAAATTTTACAAAAGTTAAGGATTGTTAAAGCTTTTGTTGAATCGGGAATTGAACCTCATTGGATGATATTAGAAGTTATTCCTATTATTCCACCTGATCTTAGACCAATTGTAGCATTAGAAGGTGGTAGATTTGGTTCAAGCGATATTAATGAACTTTATAAAAGATTAATTTATAGAAATAATAGATTAAAACAATACTTGTCAGATAATCCTACGCCAGAGCCAATACTTGTTAGTGATAAACGTATGTTACAAGAAGTCGTTGATTCGGTTTTAGATAATTCAAGAAGAAAAAAGCCTGCTATGGGAAGAGGAAATAGAAAATTAAAATCTCTTTCTGATGATATTAGAGGTAAGAAAGGACTTTTAAGAAGAAATTTACTTGGAAAAAGAGTTGATTATTCTGCTAGAAGTGTTATTGTTGTTGGTCCAGAATTAAAAATGCATCAAGTTGGTGTTCCGAAGGAAATAGCAGTTGAACTTTGGAGACCATTTATAGAAAAGAAATTAGAAGAGCTTGGACTTGCGGAGAATATAAGGGGAACAAGGAAATTACTTAGAAAGAGAACAAAAGAAGTTTGGGAAATACTTGAAGAGGTCTCGAGAAATCATCCTGTTTGGTTGAATAGAGCACCAACACTACACAGACCATCAATTCAAGCATTTGAACCTGTAATTGTTGAAGGCAAAGCTATTAGATTACACCCACTTGTTTGTGCAGCATATAATGCAGATTTTGATGGAGATCAGATGGCTATATTCTTGCCATTATCACCTGAAGCTCAACTTGAAAGCTATATGTTATTATTGTCAGTTCATAATATTCTTTCACCTGCTCATGGTAAGCCACTTGCTAGCGCAAGTCAAGATATGGTAATTGGTATAAATTACATTACAAAAGTTAAACCTAAGGCAAAGGGTGAAGGGAAAATTTTCTATTCAATAAATGAAGCAATAAAAGCTTATGAAAATAATATAGTTGAATTACATGCCTTAATAAAAGTTCCTATATCAAAAGAAGAACCACTTTCAAATATTCCACCATTGGAATTCATTGAAACAACAGTAGGAAGAATTCTGTTTAATAGTTTATTACCTCCTGAATATAGGAAAAAATACGGTTTTATAAATAAGGAACTAAAAAAAGGAGATATTTCTGATATTGTTTATAAGTGTCATAGATTACTTGGTGAATGGGCAACTGCTGAATTCCTTGATAATATGAAAGACTTAGGATTTAAATATGCTACTAAATCTGGAACAACATTTGGTATAGATGATATTATTACACCTGAAAAGAAGTACGAAATTATTGAATCCACATTTAAAGAACTTGATAAAATAAACAGAAGACTTGAAAAAGGTGAAATATCAAGAGCTGAACACTATCAACAAGTTGTAGATTTATGGCAAATAACAACGGAAAAAGTTAAACGCGAATTAGAAGATGCTATTGAAAAAGATAAGAATGGATTTAATCCTATTTATATGATGGTTTATTCGGGAGCAAGAGGAAATATAACTCAAACGATGCAACTTTCAGCTATGAGAGGATTAATGGCAAGACCAAGTAGGAAAGGTGAGATTGGTGATTTAATTGAAATTCCTGTTATTTCATCATTAAAGGAAGGATTAAAAATGATGGAGTACTTTATATCTACACATGGGGCAAGAAAAGGTCAGTCTGATACCGCTCTTAAAACTGCTGATGCAGGTTATTTAACAAGGAGACTTGTAGATGTTGTCCAAGATGTTATTGTTACAATTGAAGATTGTGGAACAGTAAGGGGTAGAACAATAAGGGGTCCAAAAATTGCTTCTAAGATTTTAGGAAGAATTGCTCTTGATGATATATATAATCCAAACAATAATGAAATTGTCGTAAAGGCTGGTGAAGAAATAGATGAAGAAAAAGCTGAATTAATAGAAAAACTTGGAATAGATGAAGTTGTAGTGCGCTCTGTTTTGTATTGTGAGGCGGAATATGGTGTTTGTGCTAAGTGCTATGGTAGAAATTTAGCAACAGGTAGAATTGTTGATATTGGAGAAGCAGTTGGAATTATAGCTGCTCAGTCCATTGGAGAACCAGGAACTCAATTAACATTAAGAACATTCCATACAGGTGGTGTTGCTGAAAAGATAGCGGAGAAGAATTATCATGAATCACCTTTTGATTGTAAGGTTGAATATATCGGAATAAATATCCTTAAAACAGATGATAAAAAGATAGTAATTAGTAAAAAAGGCAAAATTAGGTTAATATCAAAAGATAATAGAGAAAAGTTACTTGATGTTCCTTATGGAAGTGAAATTTTTGTTGATGATAAAGCCTTTGTTAAACAAGGAGAAAAACTTGTTGAATGGGAACCATATTCTCTTCCAATAATTGTTACTAAGGAAGGTGTTCTTGAATTCTATGATGTTGAAGAAGGGTTTACATTGAAAGAAGAAAAGCAAGAAGGAAAAGTTGAATATATTATTGAAATAATAAGACAAAAGAGAGCATATCCTAGAATTGCTGTTAAGGATAAGAAAACAGGTCAAATTTTACAAGAAATTTATCTTGTTGATCAAGCAAGACTTACTCAAAGAGCTTATGAATTATATAAACAATCAAAGCAAGTTAAGAATTTCAAAGAAAGGGATGTTGTTAAACCCGGTGAAGTAATAGCAAGATTGCCTAAGATAACTACAAAAACAAGAGATATAACTGGTGGCTTACCTAGGGTTGAAGATTTATTTGAAGCAAGAGTCCCTAGGAATAAAGCAATACTCTCTGAATTTTCAGGAGTAGTTAAAAGTATTGAAATGGATTCAAAAAGAGGTAGTTTTAGTATTATTGTTTCAGGTTATGATGGAAAATCAAAAGAATATGAAGTTCCATACGGTAAATACTTACTTGTTAATGAAGGAGACCATGTTGAAGATGGTGATCCCCTAACTGAAGGTGAATTAGATCCTCATGATTTGCTAAGAATAAAGGGTAAAGATTTTGTTCAAGAATACTTATTTGAAAAAATACAAGAGATTTATGGAACATCTGGCGTAGAAATAAATGATAAACATATTGAAATTATTGTAAGACAAATGTTAAGAAAAGTTAAAATAGAAAGTTCAGGAAGTACGAATTTATTTGAAGGTGATATTGTAGATTATGTTAAAGTAAAGAAGGAGAATGAAAGGGTACTTAAAGAAGGTGGTAAGCCAGCAAGTTATTCATCAATTCTTCTTGGAATAACAAGAGCAGCATTATCAACTGATTCATTTATATCTGCTGCATCATTCCAAGAAACTACCAAGATCTTAGCATTTGCAGCAATTGAAGCAAAGGAGGATGAACTTCGTGGATTGAAAGAAAATGTAATTATTGGTGGTTTAATTCCTGCTGGAACAGGTAGAAGAGATTTAAGAGATTTGAAATTAGCAGTTGAAGAAATAAAGGAAAAGGAAAAAGAAAGAGCTTAATGTTAATAGTGCTATTTTTATTAGGTGGGCATATTTATGGCCCACCTGTTTATTTGATTTTGCCTGATAGTGGAGATTTAAAAATTTTATCAGAAGAGTTTTTAAAGGGATTTAGTTTTGCTGTTAGGGATGAATTTGATTTTCTTGTAATTGATGAAGATCCTGATACAAATATGGAATTTTCAAAAATTTATGAAAATATTATTAACAAAAGGCCAAAAATTATAATTGGACCAATTTTAACAAAACATCAAAAAATTTCAGCAGAAATTTCTATGAGAAATAAAATTATTCAGATTTTACCTATAACATACGATGTTTCACTTGGAACATATGGAAATTATGTTTATCCTTTTAATTTTAAAATTTATATGGAACTTCAAAAATTCATTGAATTTTTAAGGGAAAATGGTGATACGAATTTCGTTTTATTTTATGAGAATACAATAAATGGTCTTTCAATAAAGAAGTTCTTAGATAGTTATTATTCTACTCCTACAATACTTGTAAAAAGTGGGAAAATATCAAAACTTGAAGCTTCTGAAATAATAAAAGATATAAGATATTATAATTCAGTTTTATTTTCTGATAATAGCTTGAACTCAGTTAATTTATATTTGGCACTAAGATCCTTAGGTTATATGAAGAATGTTTATGTTTTTGATAATTGGCTTAAAGAAGATGTTTTCAATAAAATTATAGGTATGACTGAAAAATTATATATTATAACACTTCAAAATATAACTTATTCAAGCTATCTTTTAAAACTTGATAGGAAATTTAGATTTATTGAAAATTATAAAAAGTTTTACAATTCTGAACCATCAATGGCTGCATTTATTGGTTATGATACTGGTTTTCTCGTAAAACTTGCTTTAAAGTCAGATAATATTAAAGAATTTTTATTAAAATTTGGTATTTTAAATGGTATTAGTGATGATTATCTTATTTCAAAAAATTCTTCATACATTAAAATTTTAAAACTTACAAATAGGGGATTTGAGGAGGTTAAACAATGAAATTCTGGATTGCTTTTCTATTATCTTTTCTGCTTCAATTAATAGCACTTATTCTCACTCTTTATGGAGATATTATATTTACTCCAATTTTTTTCTTTGTTGCACTATTTATAATTTCAATCTGGGGAATTGTTAATTATAATGATTAAAGCACAATTAAGTTTATATATTTTTAATTATAATGGAGATAGGGGGGAAATTATTAGAGAATTTTGGAAAATTCTAAAAGAAAATCATTTTAACTTTAAGGCAAATTCATTTTCCACAATTGTTTGGACTGATAATGATAAAAAGTTGTTTGAAATTCTTTACTTTACTTATGAAAAATTTAAGAAATATGGGATTGTTTTTGATATTAAAATTTCAAATGTTGGACCTTATCCAAACTTTGAAATAAAGGATAGTGAATTATGAAAGGTGTTTGGACCGCATTAATTACACCATTTGATGATAATTTAAAAATTGATTATGAAAGCTTGGAAAAATTAATTGAATATCAAATTGAAAATAACATTGATGGAATTGTTTTATTTGGAACAACAGGTGAATCGCCTACAATTGAAGATGAAGAATTTTTTGAAGTTTTAAAATTTATAAAAAATTTTAATATAGATGTTATTATTGGAACAGGAACAAATAATACAAAAAAAACAATTGAAAAAACAAAAAAAGCTATGGATATGGGATTTTATAAATTTCTAATTGTTTCACCATATTACAATAAACCCAATTTTAATGGGCTTTATGAACATTTCAAAAGCATTCTATTAACTAATGCTAAAATTGTTATTTATGAAATTCCTTCAAGAACAGGTATAAGTATTCCTATTGAAATTTTAAAAATGCTTAAAGCTGAATTTAAAGATAGCATTTTGGCATTGAAATTTTCAAATAGTGATTTAGATCTATTAAGCAGAATAATTTTAGAAGTTGAAAATTTAGATGTTTTAAGTGGGGATGATAATTTAACACTTCCTATGATGAGTCTTGGGGCGGTTGGGGTTATTTCTGTTTTAAGTAATGTTTATCCTAAGGGAATAAAAGAATTAGTTTATAGTGCTTTAAGTGATGATTTTATTAAAGCAAGAGAGATTCACTATAAAATGTACAAGCTTTTTAAATTAGCATTTCTTGAAACAAATCCAATTCCAATAAAGTACATAGCTTATAAGAAGAATTTAATAAAAACCCCATATTTAAGATTACCATTATCCGAACTTTCAGAAAAAAATAAGGAAATAATTGATAATTTTTTGAAAAATGAATAAAAATTTAAAATGTTTGACATTAAAACAAATTTCAAAAATTGGAGAAAGACCTTATAATGGCATTCAAATTTATAGATGGATTTGGAAAAGGGGTGAGGAAAATATAAATAATTTTACAGATATTTCAAAAAATTTAAGAAATAAACTTATTCAAGAGGGATATTTTGTTGGTAAGATAAAAGAGATTAGCAGAATTTGTTCAAATGATGGAAGTATTAAATTTGTATTTGAGGATGGATATGAAGCAGTTTATATGCCTGATAATGATAGAATAACTGTTTGTGTTTCAAGTCAGCTTGGATGTGCTTTAAAATGCCAATTTTGTGCTACTGGTCTTTTAGGTTTTAAAAGGAATTTGGAATGGTGGGAAATTGCTGATCAAGTTTTACAAATTAGTAAAATTACTAATAAGAAAGTTACAAATGTTGTTTTTATGGGAATGGGAGAACCTTTATTAAATTTTGAAAATGTTAAACAAGCGATAAGAGTTATGACTTCTCATATAGGTTTAAATATAGGGGCAAGACATATTACAATTTCAACAAGTGGTATTGTTCCAAAAATATATGAACTTGCTGATTTTGATAGAAGAGTTAAAATAGCTATATCTCTTCATTCAGCCATTGAAGAAAAAAGAATTAAAATTATGCCAATAACAAAAGCTTATCGTTTAAATGAACTTAAAGAAGCGCTATTATATTACTATCAAAAAAAAAGAAGAAAAATTACTATTGAATACATTCAGCTTAAAGGTTTTAATGATCAATATGAAGATATAAGAGCTTTAAAGGAATTTATAAAAAATTTAAATTGCAAAATAAACATTATTCCATATAACAAGGTTGATTATTTTTCCTGGGAAGTTCCAAATGAAGAAGATGTTTATAATTTTTATGATAGATTGAAAAAAGAAATTAAAGATGTTGTAATCACTATAAGATGGTCAAGGGGAAGAGATGTTTATGGAGCATGTGGGCAACTTGGATTTGAATTCATTAATAAAAAATAATGATAGAATTTTAGTTGCATTTTCTGGTGGTCCTGATTCAGTTTTCCTTGTTAAAAAACTTTTAGAATTTAAAAATAAAGTAGATTTTGATTTTGCTATTTGTTATGTTAATCATAAGTTAAGAAAGGAGGCATATTTTGAAGAAAGCTGGGTAAAGAAATTTGCTAAAAGACATAACTTAAAGTGTTATATTATTAGGGTTAATGTTTTAAGGTTTTCAAAAAGAAAGAAAGTTTCAATAGAAACAGGAGGAAGAATTTTAAGATATAGAGTTTTAAATAGAATTTCAAGGAGGGAGAATTATAATAAAATTGCTACCGCTCATCATTTGAATGATGCTTTTGAAACATTTTTGCTAAATGCTATTAGAGGAAGTGGAATTATTGGACTTGTCTTAAAACCAAAGCGTAAGAATATAATTAGACCCATAATATTGTATTCAAAAGACGAAATTTTAAGTAGTTTAAGCAATGAAGAATATCTTGTTGATCAGACGAATTTCCAAAGTGAATACTCAAGGAATTTTATAAGAAATGAGATTGTTAGTAAAATTAAAGAAAAATTTCCAAATTATATTAAGGGTTTTAAGAAAACTTATTTAAACTTGCTTGAATTAAACAACTATTATATTAGAAAGTTTAAAAAATTGTTTAGGGCTTCTTTGATTTATAAGGATAAGAATATAAAAATTTTTAAAAGGGATAATTTTTTGAATATTGAAAGTTGCGAGCTTAAAATGTTTTTTTCAAAAATTATGAAAGAACCAAGTTTTGAGCATTTAGAAATGATTTTAAAAATTATAAAAAATGAAGGTAAAATTAATATATCAAAGAATTATTTCTTTGAGGTAAGAGCTAATTTTATAGGAATTTATAAAAAGCCGTTAAATTTTGACTATCTTCTTTATGTTTATCCAAATAATGGAATAATCTATATAAAAGAATATGGAATGAAAATTATTGTTTCTGTTTCAAACAAACCAAAAATTGGTCCATTTATTCTCAATTTTAATTTAAGCAAAATTTTTAGTCCAATTGTCATTAGAAAAAGAAAGAAAGGTGATAAAATTTCAAACAAAAAAGTTAAAGAAGTTTTTATAGATTATAAAATACCAAACTTTATTAAGAATTTTATTCCAATTATTGAAAAGGAACAAAAATTATATCTTCCGATTGAAGGTTATTTTGAAAGTGGAGAAAAATTTTTGATAATTGAATTTCAATGTCCAATTTTTAAAGAAATAAAAGTTTTGAATAAAAGAAAGGAATTTTAAGGATGGTGTTAAGTCTTTTATTATTAATAATCTATGAAAAATTTTTTGAAACCATTGATTTAATGGGAGATTTAAGGGGGGTAAAGCCCCCCAATGCCGAAAAATGGGCATTTTAAAGCCGAAGGCTTGAATATAGGGTGGGTGGGAAAAATAAAGAAAAATAAATACTTTCAGAATTATTGGACAAAACAAATTTACTTTTTATTTATACTTTAAAATTTTCAAACTTTTAAAAGGAGGGGTTCTAAATTGAAAGTTCTAGACAAAAGAAATCGCACTTATGAGCAAATAGATGAAATTCCAGAACATTCAATAATTTTAAATGGCAAAGAGGTTGAAATTACGGCAAGTGGAAAACTTCATTCAAGATGGGTTGGTAAAATTTATAAAAGACTTGACAATTTATATGATAGGGATTATTGGTTATTTACAAATGAGATAAGTATTTTGATTAGTAAAAATCCATTATTGGTTTTATCAAGTGATATAGCATTAGTTTCAAGAAAAAAATTAAAAAACATAGACACTAAAATTTTAGAAATTACACCTGATTTAGTTATAGAGATTGAGAAAGAGAGGGAGGAAGCTGAGATAAAAGAGAAAATTAATTATTATAGTTCTATTGGTATTAATAAGCAGATATGGGTTTTATTAAGCAAGAGAGAGGTTTTGGTTATAGACAGTGATAAGAGAGCTGTTTATAGTGAGGTTATTAGGATGAGAGAAAAAGTTATTCCTGATTTAGTTGTGGAAGTTGTTTCAGATAGTTCAGAGAGGAGGGATAAAATTATTAAGAAGAGATTATATGATAAGAAGAAAATTAGTGTTTATGTAATGGATAAAAATAAATATATTAATTATTCAGCTGCTAAGGTTAAGGGTGGAGTTAAAAGTAAGGTTCTTGAATGTTTTAAAATTGATTTAAAGGAGGTTTTTAAATGAAAACAACATTTTTTAATAACATAGACGGAACAAAGAGGAAATGGTGGGTTATAGATGCACAAGGTAAGGTATTAGGAAGGTTAGCAGCATTAATTGCTAAAATACTTATGGGAAAACATAAGAAGGAATGGACGCCATCTGAGGATATGGGAGATTATGTTATAGTAATAAATGCTGATAAAATTGTTCTTACAGGTGAGAAATGGGAAAAGAAAATATATAGATGGCATTCTGGCTATATTGGGGGATTGAAGGAATATAAAGCTATTGATTTATACAAAAAAGATCCAAGAAAACTTATTTATCTTGCAGTAAAAGGAATGCTTCCTAAGAATAGAACAAGAAAAAGAAGATTAGCTAGACTACGAATTTTCATAGGACCTGAACATAATCATCATGCTCAAAAACCACAAAAACTTGAAATAAGGGAGGATTATAAAATATGAAAGTTCCAAGTGTATATAAGGAAAAGGTTTTGATAACAGGAGATAAAATTTTGTTTCTTGATACTGGCGAAAGGATAATGCTTAAAAAATTTAAAGATGGAAGCTATAAAAAAATTGTTTTTACTACTGGTGCTAAAAAAACAGCTGTTGCAAGGGTTAGGTTGAAAGAATGGGGTAATGGTAAAATATATATAAATGGTAAGAGGCTTGGAGATTACTTTAAAAATGAAATTCATCAAAAGCTAATTTTAAGACCACTTGAATTAACTAATACTCTTGGTATTTATGATATTGTTGTTAAAGTTGAAGGTAGCGGAATTTCGGGTCAAGCTGGAGCAGTAAGTCATGGTATTGCAAGAGCATTAGCAAGTCTAAATCCCGAAAGTTATAAACCAATTTTAAGAAAGGCTGGTTTATTAACAAGGGATCCAAGGGAAAAGGAGAGAATGAAATATGCAAGAAGTAAGAGAAGAAGGTCTTGGCAATATACCAAGCGTTAGTATTCAAGAACTTTTAGAAGCTGGTGCTCATTTTGGACATAGAAGGAATAAGTGGAATCCTAAGATGTCAAAATATATATTTAAGGAGAAGAACGGTTATCACATTATTGACATAAGAAAAACAGTACCTCTACTGAATAAAGCATTGAAGTTTGTTTATGATGTTGCAAGTAAAAATGGAAATTTCCTCTTTGTTTGCACAAAGAAAAATCTAAAAGATACAATTTTAAATTTTGCTAATGAAGCAAAAGTCTTTTATGTTGTAGAAAGGTGGCCCGGTGGTCTTTTAACAAATTTTGAAACTACCCAAAGAAGACTTCTTAGAATAAAAGAGATTGAGGGTATATTTGAAGAATACAATAAGGGCAAAAGTGTTTATGTTAAAAAAGAAATTGTTGAATTTCAGAGAGAATATCAGAAGCTATTAAAGAAGTTTGGTGGTGTTAGAGATATGGAAAACTTACCTGATGTTTTATATATTGTTGATCCAGTTCATGATAATTTGGCTGTTTATGAAGCAAAATTACTTAAAATACCAATAATAGCAATATGTGATACTAATGCAGATCCTGATCTTATAACCTATCCAATACCTGCTAACGATGATGCTATAAAGAGCGTTTCATTAATAACTTCACTTTTAGTTGAAACGATTAAAAAAGGAAGGGAGGTTAGTTTATCATGGCAGATATAAAACCTGAACTTTTAAAAGAATTGAGGGAAAGAACAGGTGCAGGTCTAATGGATTGTAAGAAAGCTTTAATTGAAGCTAATGGTGATATTGATAAAGCTGTTGAAATACTTAGAAAAATGGGTATTGCAAAGAGTGAAAAAAAGCTTACAAAGGAAGCAAGACAGGGTTCAATTTCAAGCTATTTATCAGTAGATAGAAAACTTGGTATATTAGTTGAGCTTAACTGTGAAACTGACTTTGTAGCTGCTACTGATGATTTTAAGAATTTATTGAATAATATACTTGAAGTGATTAAACTAAATAAACCAAAAAGTATGGATGAACTTAAAAACTTTAAACTTCCAAACGGTGATACTATTGAAAATGAAATAAAAATCCTTATAAGTAAGGTTGGAGAAAATATCATTTTAAGAAGATTTTCTATATTTGAAACAAGAAATGGATTTATTGAAATATATATTCACCCTGGAAATATGTTAGCAAGTATGGTTGAAATAGAGCCAGATGACGAAAAATTATATCAATTTTCAAGGGACATAGCTATGCAAATTGCTGCTATGAATCCGATTAGTATTTCTGAAAGTGATATTCCTTCTGACATAATTGAAAGAGAAAAAAATATATATAGAGAACAAGCGATAGCGGAAGGAAAGCCTGAAAAAGTTATAGATAGAATTGTTGAAGGTAAGCTAAAAGCTTTCCTTTCTGAAAGAGTTTTATTAAATCAGCAATTTATAAAAGACAATACTAAGACTGTTTTGGAATATAAGAAAGAGATTGAAAGTAAAACGGGAATAGATATAAAAATTGTCAGATTTGTAAGATTTAAGGTTGGTGAGGAATGAAACTTAAATTTATAGAAGAGGAATTAGAAAGACTTAAAAGTGAAGGCTTATATTTAAATATAAGGGTAATTGAGAGTGAAGTTTCTTCCTGGTTTATTGTAGATGGTAAAAAGTGTTTAAATTTAACATCAAATAATTATTTAGGATTTGCTAGTGATAAAAAATTAGTTGAAAAGGTGATAGAATATGTTAAGAAGTACGGAATTGGTCCAGCTGCTGTTAGAACAATTTCTGGAACTATGTCTATTCATATTGAATTAGAAAGGAAATTATCAAATTTTAAGCATGTTGAAGATGTTATTTTATTACAAAGTGGTTTTATGGCAAATTTATCAGTTATTCCTTCAATTGTTTCAAGTGAAGATGTTATATTTTCTGATGAATTGAATCATGCTTCAATAATTGATGGGTGTAGATTAAGTAAGGCAGAGATTGTTAGGTATAAACATTTGGATATGAATGATTTAGAATATAAGCTAAAACAATATAGTAATAAGAGAAGAAAATTGATTGTAAGCGATGGTGTTTTTTCAATGGATGGTGATATAGCACCACTTAATGATCTAATAGAATTAGCTAGTAAATATGATGCTATCTTGATGATAGATGATGCTCATGGTGAAGGTGTTCTTGGAAGAAATGGAAGGGGGATTGTTGATCACTTTAATGCTCATAATAAAGTTGATATTGAAGTAGGAACTCTTTCAAAAGCTTTTGGTGTAATAGGAGGATTTGTAGCAGGTAGTAAAAAACTTATAGAATATTTAAAGCAAAAAGCAAGACCATTTTTATTTTCAAGTGCTTTAACTGTTGCAGATGTTGCTGCGAATTTAGCTGCTCTTGAAATTATGGAGAGTTCAGATGAACTTGTTAGAAAACTTTGGGAAAATAAAAATTATTTTCAAGAAAATTTAAGAAAATTGGGTTTTAATCTTGGAACTACTAAAACACCTATTACTCCTATTATTATTGGTGATGAGAAAAAAGCACAACAATTTTCAAAAGAATTATTTGAAAATAATATATTTGTTCAAGCAATTGTTTATCCAACAGTTCCAAAAGGAACAGCAAGATTAAGGGTTATGATTTCAGCTGTTCATACAAAAGATGATTTGAACTTTGCACTTGAAGTTTTTGAAAAAATAGGAAAGAAATTATCTGTAGTTTAAGTAGTTTCAGAGACAAAAACATCCTCATACTTTAAAATTTTAGCTAAGCAATAAAAGAGGTGATAATTATGAAGTGGTTAAAACTTACAACCCTTATTTTATTTATAGGACAAGCTTTTGCCCAAATATCAAACTATGAACCTCAAATGATAAAAGAATGGATAGTTCATACTGAAAGGCTTTATAGGGGATTTGTTATCAATAAAGGTCAGATAAGCAAGGAAGTTCTTTTGTATTCAAGGAATCCAGAATTGATTATTTACTTAACA
>Ga0197143_1001329_pt1 | contig 21067 bp, 19 predicted proteins | sample GBS70_MetaG_FD_148603 | JGI IMG/M metagenome (GOLD analysis project Ga0197143, IMG submission 148603) | Sediment microbial communities from Great Boiling Springs, Gerlach, Nevada, United States - GBS 70_MetaG | ecosystem: Environmental > Aquatic > Thermal springs > Hot (42-90C) > Sediment...
ATGAGTTAGTGATAAAAATTGTTTCCATCAATTATTATAAAAATTCTTTCTTCCATTTAAAAATTAAACCCCGCGATTAAAATGCGGGGTAAGCCCTGCGAGGTCACAAAAGACGTCGCAGGGGGGGTTAACACTTTTAATTTAGCAAAATAAAAAAGAGTGTCAAGAGACTTCTTGGAATTTAGAACTTCCTTTACCTTAATTCTTCTCATTTAAGAATTTAGTTTAATTTTTTGTAAATAGTCGTAAGCTGCCCAGGCAGCTTTTGCTCCCTCCCCACAAGCTGTGATAATTTGCTTGACTTGTCCTTCGTTGCAATCTCCTGCAGCAAAAAGACCTGGAGTTTTTGTAGCCATGGTTTCTCTTTCTGTCAAAATTTCATTTCTTTCATTAAAATCTACTAATCCTTTAAGAAATTGAGTAGCAGGAACCCTTCCAGCTTCAATAAAAACTCCATCAACTAAAATCTCTTTTTCTTTTCCAGAAGATAAATCTTCATAAATTAAAGATTTAACAAAATTTTCTCCTTTAATTTCTTTTACTTTAGCTCTCAAAATCACTTCTATTTTTCCAGTTTTTTGAGCTAATTCCTGGTTTTCTTTGTCAGCTCTTACTTTATCTGAAAACTCTAAAATATAAACTTTTTTTGTTAAATCTGCCAAAAAAATAGCAGCTTCAAAACCAGCATTTCCTCCTCCTACAACTGCAACTTTTTTTCCTCTAAATAATGGGCCATCGCAAGTTACACAATAGCTCACTCCCCTTCCCAAAAATTCTCTTTCCCCTTTCACATTTAATCTCCGAGGTTCAGCTCCACTAGCAACAATTACTGAAAGGGCGCTAAATTTTTTTTGAGAAACAGTTTCAACTATAAAAATTTGATCTTCCTTTGTTACTTTTTTTACTTCATCAATCTCAATTGAAATATCATATTTTAATAAGTGCTTTTTAAATTTTTCTATTAGCTCTTGACCTGAAATTTCTTCAAATCCTGGATAATTTTCTATTTTTATTACCTTTTCTGCAACTTGTCCTCCAAAATTTTTAGTCACCAAAAGAGTTTTTAATTTTTGTCTTCCAGCATAAATTCCAGCTGTAATTCCAGCAGGTCCTCCACCAATAATTATTAAATCCCAAATTTTTTCTGTCATATTTCTTTTAAAACTTCTGGAATTGTTTCAATGATATTAATTGCTGTTAAGGAATCTTTTAATTTTTCAGCTGCAATTTCTCCCGCTCTTGCGTTCAAATAAGCAGCAGCTTGAGTTGCCAAAAATGGATCAATTTTTCTTGCCAAAAGAGCCCCACAAATTCCAGCTAAAGTATCTCCAGTACCACCAACTGCCATATAAGGAGTTCCGGCATAACAAAGAGAGACTTTTTCTCCATCTGAAATAATATCTGGCATTCCTTTTAATAAAATGATTGTTCTTAATTTTTTTGCCTCTTCTTTTACAATTTGAATTTGTTCTTTCAAAGGAATCTGATAAACTTTTTTGCCAGTTAAAACAAAAAATTCATAAGAATGGGGGGTCAAAACAAATTTCTTTTTTGGAATAATCTCTTTTTGTTTTGCTAAAGCATAGATTGCATCAGCATCAATTACTACTGGAACCTCAATCTCTTTTAAATATTCCAAAATTGCTTCTTGGGTTTCTGATGATCTTCCCAATCCCCCACCAATTACAACTGCTACTTTATTTTCAGCTACCATTTGAGCTGATTTTGTCATTTCTAGCAAAATTGGTACATGCTTTCTTTCTAACCATTTTCCCTCCAAAGGATAAGCTGCTAAATTTGGAGAAAATGAAGCAATGATATCTGCTGCTCTCTTTGGAGCTAAAATCCTTACCATTCCAACTCCAGCTGCAAAAGCAGCCATTGCGTTTAAAGCTGGAGAACCAGAATAAAAATCAGATCCTCCAATGACAATTAAAAGTCCAAAGTCATACTTTTTAAAATATTTATTTTTTGGTCTTTTTGGAAAAACTTTTTTTAATATTGATTTTGTAATCCTTCTCATAATTTTATTAAGCTAATTTTTTTCTTAAAAAAGTTGGTGGTTCAAATGCTTTTTCTTTGGCCAAAAACTCAGCTTCTTGTTTTTCTAATTCTTTCTGCAATTGGACTCCGTTTTTTCTTTCTTTAACTTCCTTCTTTAGCAACTCTTTTTCTTCTTTTTTTCTATTAATTTTTTTCTTTTTTCTTTTGTCCTCAATCTTCTTTTCCTGAACTAAGTTTTCAAAAGGAAAATTAGTACATCCTGTAGCTAAAACTAAAACTGTTGGGGATTTTTCTTTTTGGGAAGAAACTCCAAAAATAATTTTTGCATCTTTATTTACTCTTTCTGAAATTGCTGTTGATATTTTATTCACAGTTTCTAAAGAAAGATCTTTTGGTGCTTTGATGTTAAGCAAAACCCCTCTTGCACCTTCTATGCTATATTGATAAAAGGGTGAAGAAAGAAGTTTTTCAATTTCTTTTGCAACCTCCTCTTTAATTTGAGTTGAATTCAAATAAGTTAAAAGTCCCTGTCCCTCAAAAATTGTTTTTAAATCCGCAAAATCAATATTGATTAACCCTGGTTGAAATATTACTTGAATTAAATTTCTGAGATTGAAAGCTAAAATATTGTTCATTAGGGAGAATGCCTTATCTAAAACCAACGATTTTTCAGCAACCTGAAAAATTTTTTCATTCGACAAAATGGAAATAGCATTGAGCCTCTTTTTTAATTCAAAAATGGCATTTTTTGCAATTTCCATTTTCTTTTTCCCTTCAAAATCAAAAGGTAAAGTAAAAATTCCATAAGTTAAAATTCCCAAATTTTTTGCAATTTGGGCAAAAACCTGAGACGCTCCAGATCCTACTCCTCCGCCAAGAGTAGCAATAAAAATTATAAAGTCATAACCTGATAATACATTTTTAATTTTTTCTCTTTCGCTTTTTGCCGCTTCAATTCCTAAATTAACATCCATTCCGGTTCCTAAACCGTGAGTTACTTTTTCTCCAAAAATAAAATGTCCAATATTTTTGGGAAATTTTTTTAGAGATTTTATATCAGTATCCGCAATTAAAAATGAAATTTTTGGATTTTTGATTTGTGCAATTTCAGAAACAATGTTTCCTCCCCCGCCCCCAATTCCAACAACTTTTATTTTAATTTTTTTTATTTCTTCAATCTCTTTATCTTTTAATTCGTTTTTTTGAATTTTCTGTTTTTCTTTTGGCATTTTAAAATCCTTATTCAATTTTCTCATTCTTTTATCTAAATTTCAAGCCTGAGTTGTTGCGGGGCCTGGATTCGAACCAGGATTTCCGCGTCCAGAGCGCGGCGTGTTACCAGTTACACTACCCCGCAAAATTAAATTAAAAATCTTCTAAAGTGTCTGCAATTTGGGTTTTACAAAGTTTTATCACAAATTATTAAATTTTTAAATATCTCCTGGTAGCTAAAAGAGTTGAAGCAACTGGTAAAAATATCCCTGTCAAAAATTGAACTAAAAACAGAAATTTAAATTTTATTGAGAACAAGCTAAAAAGATCAATGCCAATCAGAAATTCTTTTAATCTAGGACCAAAAAACCAGCAAATCAAAGCTAAAAAAGAAAGAGAAAGAAAAGTAGCTAAAATACCATAAATTATACTTTGTACTAAAAATGGACCTCTAATAAACCAGTCTGTTGCGCCTACCATCCTTTGAATTTCTATTTCGTTTTTTGAGTTCAAAATTGCCAATTTGATTGTATTAAAATTTACCAAAATAGCGACTACCAAAAAAACAACTGCTATTCCAATTCCTATTTTTCTTGCAAAAGAAGTAAAAGAAAAAATTTTTTCAATTACTTCCTTACTCTTTGAATAACTTGTGTGATCAACAAATTTTTTGACTTCTTCTTTTTCAAGATATTGATTTACTAATTCATAGCTTCCAACATCCTGGCTTTTGATATTCAATGAAGCTAAAAATGGGTTTTTACCAATTATCTCTAAACTTTCCACATAAATAGGGTTTTGTTGATATCTCTGAAGGAACTTTTGAAGAGCTTCTTCTTTAGAAATATAATTTATCTTTTCAACTCCTGGAACTTTTAAGAGTTCTTCTTTAATCTTTAAAATTTCTTCTTCCTTTGCATCCTCTTTAAAATATATCGAAATTTCAGCTTTTTCTCTTATTGCCTCAATTAAAGAAGCTCCAATATCTCGCACTAAAAAAATTAAGCCTATGGAAAAAACCGTCAAAAATAATACAAAAACTGTTGGAAAAATTGTTTCTTTTTCTCTAACGAAATTTTTGAAGCCAAATTTGATAATTCTTTTTAAAGAAATTAACATTGAATTTTAGAGCACGAAATGACCTTTTTGTTCGTCTCTCATCACCCTTCCTTCAACCAAAGAAATAACTCTTTTTTGAACACTATTTACAACCTCTTTATTGTGGGTTGCTAAAACAATTGTTGTTCCCATTTCGTTTATTTTTAATAAAATCTTAATAATTTCTGCAGTATTATAAGGATCGAGGTTTCCTGTGGGTTCGTCTGCTAAAACTACTTTTGGGCGATGAATTAATGCCCTTGCAATAGCTAATCTCTGCCTTTCTCCTGCAGAAAGTTCGTGGGGGAAGGAATTAATTTTTTCTGACAAACCTACAATCTCTAAAACCTGAGGTACATCTTTTTTAATTTGTTGATCAGAAAATCCCAATGCTTCCATTACATAAGCTACATTTTCAAAAACAGTTTTTTTTGCTAAAAGTTTATAGTCTTGAAAAACCGCTCCTATTTTCCTTCTAATTTTTGGAAGTTTTGAAGAGGGAAGTTTGCTAATTTCTTCTCCGTTAAAAAAAATTTTCCCTCGAGTTGGCTTTTCTTCCCCTAATATGAGTTTTAAAAGAGTTGTTTTTCCAGCCCCAGATTTTCCCACAATACAAACAAACTCCTTCTCTCTTATTTCAAAAGAAACATCTTTTAAAGCAATAACTTCTTTGTTTTGGGTACTATAATAAATTTTTGTAACTTTTTCAAATTTTATCATTTTATTTTAAAAGCCTAATTTCTGCTTCAATAAATTCGTCTAATTCTCCATCTAGCACTTTTTCAACCTCTGTAGTTTCAACTTGAGTTCTAAGGTCTTTCACTAATTTATACGGATGAAAAACATAACTTCTTATTTGATTTCCCCAACTTGGAGAAATTTTTCCTCCTTTTATTTTTTCCAACTCTTTTTCTTGCTTTTCTTTTAAAAACTGATAAAGTCTGCCATAAAGAATTTCTAACGCTTTTTTCTTGTTTTGAGCTTGTGATCTTTCTGATTGACAGGTAACTGTAATTTTTGTTGGCAAATGAGTAATTCTTACTGCTGTCATCCTTTTGTTCACATATTGACCTCCAGGTCCTGAGGCCTTAAAAAATTCAATCTTTAAATCCTCGGGCCTAATTTTGATTTCCAAATCCTCTACTCTTGGAATCTTGGGCAATACAGAAACCAAAGCAAATGAAGTGTGTCTCAAGTCCTGAGCAGAAAAGGGAGAAATTCTAACTAGTCTATGAACTCCGTGTTCATTTTTTAAAAGACCAAAGGCAAATTCTCCCTCAATTTCCATAGTCACTGACTTTGTTCCTATTCTCCCTTCGGGACCAGGTTCTCCAAGATTTTGATACAAAACCTCTACCTTAAAACCTTTCTTTTGAGCGTATCTTTCGTACATTCTTTTTAAAAGAGTAACCCAATCTTCACTGTCTCTTCCTCCTGCACCAGCTGAAATTTCCAAGATTGCATCCCCTTTATCATATTTACCAACCAAAAAAGTAGTCAATTCCTTTTCTTTTATTTTTTTCTCAAGATTTTCTAAAAACTCCTCACTTTCTTCTTTTGCAATTTCTAACTCAATTTCTAATTCTTCAAATTCATTTATTTCTTTTTTTAACGAAGCTAATTCTTGAGTTTTCTTTATAGCCTCTTCTTTATTTTTCCAAAAATCTGGATTCTCAATTTCTTTTTCTAATTCCTTAATTTTCTTTTTCTTTTTTTCAATCTCAAAGACAGTCCAGGAGTGCCTGGAATTTTTCTTTTAATTTTTTAATTTTCAATTCTTTTTCACTCATATTTTTAGCCAGGAGTGGGATTTGAACCCACGACCTGCGGTTTACGAAACCGCTGCTCTTCCGCTGAGCTATCCTGGCAGATTTTGAGCGGGTGAAGGGAGTCGAACCCTCGCCTTAACCTTGGGAAGGTTACGTACTGCCGTTATACTACACCCGCTTAATATTTAATTTTAAAGAATTCTTTAATTTTTTCAAAAAAACTTTTTTTGTGTTCCTCTTTATTTTTATTTTCTTCAAATGAAAGAGAATTTTCTGGCTTTAAAATTACTACTAAATTTTCCCCCTCTCTCACATATCCCTCTTCTCTGATTTTTTCTTCCCAAAAACTTTCTCTTTGAACCTTGGCAATTTGATCTTGAAGAAATTCTTTTCTTTTTTCAAGTTGGGTCAGTTTTTCTTTCAACTCCTTTAACTCACTCTTTAACTCCTCTCTCTTTTGTCCAATTTTCAGCATCAAAAAAATCAAGAAAATTGAAAAAAGAAAAGTAAAAATTGAAAAAAATACCAAAAAAAATTTACTTTCTTTTTTTGTTTTTCTTTTCCACATTGATATAATAAGAAAATATGAAATCAAAAACCAAAAGAATTTTAAGAATTTTGTGGGGAATAATTGTCTTTTTAGTTGTTTTAAGCATGATTCTATTTTTAATTGCTCCCCTCTTTTAATTTAGGGTTGTTGTTTTCTCTTGTCAAATAAAAAGGCAGGTAGGCAATAAGCCGAATTCTGTACCCTCGCATAAAATACGAGGACGGCAATCATCTGTCTGGGCCTTCAATTACTTGAAGGCTCAAGCCTCCACCAGAAAAATTCTGGCAGAGTTGCACCCCGCCGGGATTTAGCCGTTTCACCCTCCCCTTTGCCCAAAAGGCTTATAGGGAGGCTACCCTGTTCAAAATTTGGTACAGGGCCCCTAAGGGTTACCCCTTAGAGCGTCTCTGTTCGCACCCCTCACCTTACGGTGGCCGGGCGTTACCCGGAGCGTTTTAGACTGGGTAAAAATACCCAGAATGGGTGTTCGGACTTTCCTCCTCCCAAAATAATTGGAGGCGATTGCCTTGCCTACCTGCCTAAATTTTATTTTACCATTCAAACCTTTAAGAATCAAGTTTAAAAAGCTTTTGATTTTGAGAGTTTAAAATTTCATTTACCAATTCATCAGCTTGTTTGTTTTTTTCGCGGGGGACTAGTTTAAAATTTACTTTTTTAAAATCTAATCTTAAGTTCCAGGCTTCTAAAAAAAGGGGTTGAATTTTTGGATCTAAGACTTTATATTCACCCCTTAATTGCTTCACCACAAGCTCTGAATCTGAACGAATTTCTATTTCTGTGTTTTTGGCTAATTTTTTTCCAAAAAGTTGCTTAAATTTCTTCAAAGCGAAAATCAAAGCCAAATATTCGGCCTCATTGTTAGTGAAATTTTCGCCTAAATATTCTGAATATTTTTTTAAAATCTCTCCTTTTTCGTTAGCAAAAACAACTCCTATTGCTCCAGGTCCAGGATTTCCTCTTGCTCCTCCATCAGTATAAATTATAATTTTTCTCATAATTTTCTATCAAACATTTTTTAAATTTTTCTAAATTCTCATTTTTGATTCTAAATCCAGATGCTTGAGGATGACCTCCAAAACTAATTAAATATTCTTTGCATTTTTTCATTAACTCTACACTATTTACCGAAGAAGGAACTCTTACTGTTCCATGGCTTTCTTTTTCCATCTTTTTAAAAAGGAAAACCGGTTTTTTGTATTTCTGGCAAAAATGAGAAGCTACAGAAGACAAAAGAGAAAGATCAAAATTTTCATCACCTTCAAAAATAATAGGATCTGTTGGAGAAATTCTTTCTGAGATTTCTTCTTCAATAGCTAAAATTTTTTCTCTCCTTTCTTTAAGTTTTGCTTTTAATGTTTTGATTATTTTTTTGGCTTCTTCTTCAGAAGAAGCAGTCAGCAATCTAAAAGAGGCTGGAAGATTTTTCTCAACATCTCTTACATTTAAAATTGAAATAATCTTTGAAATTTTTTGCGAAAGGGAAAGATTCTTTAAAATTTCATCTTTTAAAAAAGTGTAAATTCCTGGCCTCCAGCTTCTTTCAATAGAAGATAAGCCTTCTTCAATTAAAATTTTGTTTTCTTTTTCTTGTGGCATCATATCAGCAATTGTAGCTATTGCGGTTAATTCTAAAAAGCTTTGTCTTAAACTCGGAGTCATTTTTTCTTTCAACAATTCTTCGCTCAATTTAAAGGCAATTCCAACTGTTGCTAATTCTTTAAAATAAAACTCATCACCAGGTTGTTTAGGGTTGACTATAATATCAGCTTCAGGGAGTTTATCTAAAATTTCATGATGATCAACAATTATCACTTCAAATCCCAAATCCTTAGCCATTTTTACTTCATTAAAATTACTAATTCCACAATCTAAGGCAATAAAAAGAGCTGGAGAATATTTTTTTAAAATCTCCAGGGCTTTTTTTGAAATTCCATAGCCTTCTTCTTCTCTATCTGGAAAATAAATTGCTTCAATTTTTCCTCCCAAACTTTCAATGGTTTCTTTCAAAATTATTACTGAGGTTACTCCATCAAGATCAGCGTCTCCATATAAAACAATCTTTTTTTGAGAGTCAATGGTTTCTTTAATTTTTTGTGCAGCTTTTTTTAAATTTTTAATCTCCATATCCTAAAGCTTCAAGTCCTGGCAATTTTTCGCCAGCTAAAAATTCTAACATAGCCCCCCCACCCGTTGAAACAAAATCAAATTTTTGCAAAAGAGAAAAGGAGTTTAGGGCAAAAATTGTATCTCCTCCCCCAACCACTTTAAAGGCTGAATGATTTTTAACTATTGCTTGGGCAATTTCTTTCGTGCCAGCTTCGAATCTTTTATCCTCAAACATCCCTAAGGGTCCTGACCAAAAGATCGTTCGTGCTTCTTTAATTATTTGAGAAAACACTTTTACTGTTTCTGGACCAATGTCATAAATTTCTTCCTCTTTTCTTAAAGTTCCAATGCTTCCTATTCTAAAATAACTTTCATTTTTATCTTTTAAGCCGATTCTTCCATCAACTGGGAGGTGAAGTTTTGGATTAGTCAATTCAATTTTGTCAAGCAATTCTTCGTGGGGGACTTCTCTTCCAACTAAAATTGATTTGTGAGCCAAAACTATCTCTCCAAATTTGCTTCCCAAAAGTAAATGATCTGATCTTTCTAAAAGATTTAAAATTGTCTTCATTTTTGTATCAATTTTTACTCCTCCAATAATCGAAACTAAAGGTCTTTCTGGATTTTTTAAAATTTTAGAAAGAGTATTTACTTCCTTTTCTAATAAAAATCCACTAGCTGAAGGTAAAAGTCGGGGTAAAATATAAATTGAAGCATGTTTTCTATGAGAACAAGAAAATGCCTCATTGACATAAAAATCTCCAAGCTGTGACAGGGCCTTTGCAAATTGAAGATCTCCTTCTTTTTCTCCCTTGTGAAATCTCAAATTCTCAAGCAAAACCACTTCTCCTTCTTTCAATTGATTTACTTTCTCTTTAGCTTTCTCTCCAATTAAATCTGGTACAAATTCAAATTTTTTTCCAAAAATTTCTTTTAGTTTTTTTGCAATCGGAGCTAAACTAACAACTTTTTCTTTCACCTCAAGATGGCTTAACAAAATAACCTTTGCATTATTCTTTAAAAGATACTCAATGGTAGGCAGAGCTGCTTTTATTCTAAATTCTTCTAAAACTTCACCTTTTTCTGAAATTGGTACATTGAAATCACATCTTACTAAAACCTTTTTTTGAGAAAAATTATAATCTTTTATGGTCCTCATGTTTTCTTTTTTAAAATATTTTCTAAAAGTTTTTTCAATTTTTCCTTATCCGCAACCTTTTTAGATGATGTTTGGGGTGTCAAAATTTGTTTTGTTTCTTTTGCCTGGGCCCATTTTTCTATTTTTTCTTCAACTATTTTCCTTAGCGTTCCGTATCTTTCTCTTGAAACTCTAATTATCTTTTCTTTATTCGATGATTCCTTTTTGGGGGGTAAGGGTAAAGTTTCTGCAGAGAAAGGGCGGGAAGCTATTCCATCTATCATTAATTTTATATAAATATTATATTTTGCCAAATTAATAAGATCTTGTGCTTTAAATTCTGGAGCAAATTCCTTTTCTAGATATTCTGCATCTTCTGCCCCAACCCGAAAAGCAATAATTGTTCCTACATTCCCAAAAACTGCATCTCTTACTTTTGTACTCTTTCCCATTGCGGTCATCTCTTCTAATTGGGCAATGTATTGATGGGCTAGGGTCAAATTTAATCTATATTTTCTTGCTTCAGACAAGATTCCAACAAAAGATTCAGTAGCAAAATTTTGAAATTCGTCCACATATAAATAAAAATCTCTTCTTTCTTCTTCTGGAATATCTACTCTTGACATTGCAGCTAAATAAATCTTTGTAACTAAAAGGGCTCCCAATAACCTTGAATTATCTTCACCGATTTTTCCTTTAGAAAGATTGGCGATTAAAATTTTCCCCTCATCCATAATTTCTCTCATATCAATTTTTGATTTAACTTGCCCAACAATGTTTCTGATTAAAGGGTTGGAAATGAATTGTCCTACTTTATTTTGAATTGCAGCAGTAGCCTCTACTTCATATCTTTGAGTGTATCTTGCAAACTCATTGACCCAAAAAGATTTTACAACTGGGTCAGTAATTCTTTCTACAACTTTTTTCCTATATTCTGGATCTGCAAGCATTCGGTTGATTCCCAAAAGTGTTGAATTTGGATATTCCAAAAGAGCTAAAACTGTATTATTCAAAATATACTCCATTCTTGCTGACCAAACATCAGGCCAAATTTTTTTGAAAACTCCCATTAAACCTGAGGCAACCAAATGACGATCTTCAGGATTTACTTTTTCCATAACATTAAAAGCAATCGGATACTCCACATCTGCTGGATTAAAATAAACCACATCATTAATTCTTCTTGAAGGAACATAATCTAAAAGTGTTTCTGCTGCCTCACCGTGTGGGTCGATAAAACCTATACCTCTTCCAGCTAAAATATCTTGAATTGCCATATTAAGTAAAAGAGCTGTTTTTCCCATGCCTGTTTTTCCCACAATATATACATGGCGCCGGCGATCGTCGGTTTTAATTCCAAATTTTTTCCTTTCATTTCTGAAATTTGTAACTCCCAAAATTGTAATTTCTTGATCTTCAGTCATAATTTTACTCTCGGGTAGGTAATCCAGGAGGAGGACCAGTCTTTTTAGCCTCAACTGCTTTCAGGGCAGGGGTTAAAACTTTTATTGGGAAGTGGAAAATAGTAGCTAACTCTTCGGTGCTAAGAATAATTGTTCCTCTAATTCCAGGTTTTCTTCCTTGAACATGACCAAAAGGACAAATTGGTTCTCCTGTTTGGGTTCTTGGCCAAAGAGAAGGAAGTCTTTCAATGTAATTTCTTAATCTTTGTCTTTTTCTTAAATAAAGTCTTCGTTTTTTAAGAAAATATTGAATCTTGGTTCTAGTTGGACCCCAATAAACAAAAGTGTTAAGATTCGGGGCTGCGAATTGGCCCATTAAATAAGTTCTAATTATTTTATAATTTCCTGGGGAGTGAGGTTGATCTAATCTATAAAGGAAAACTTGTCTAATCCAACATTGAAAAGCATTTTTTTTCATTTTATTCTCAATGGCTATCAAGACCTCCTTTTCGCCTGGTGTTAATCTTAATTCTGGAGCGATTAACTCTGCAGCTTTTGCTTCTTCTTTCTTCGTTGTTTCTAAACCTGCTGAACCATAGAGCAAGAATTTAACAGCTTCAATTGGAATTAAAAAGAAAAATCTGAAAAATTCAAAAAGAATTGGTTTTTTGGGAGGAGGACCTGGCCTTTTAGCTATTTTATCAGCTGCTTCTTTTGCTTTTTTTAACCAAGGGAATGTATCTTCAGTTATTGGATTGCAAACTATTTGGAACCAAAGTTGTTCTCCTGGATTCAATTTTGAAAGTCCTTCCAAAAGAGTATCTAAGGGATCTAATCTTTTTTCTTCAATAATTCTTCTTTCTTCTTGCTCTCTTTCAAAAAACATTGAATAAGTTTTAATTGGAAAATGATCTGGTCTGAGTAAAGAGTAATCTTCAGCATAAAGGTCCCATTTTTCATTAGGAATATCTTTTGGGACTTTTTGGGTATAATCTTCGGCTAAGGAAATTTCAAGATCAGGATATTGAGAATAAAGAATATCCTCTGCGGTTTTTCTAAAATCTTCGGGAATTCTCATGAAAAAATGAATTTCTCCCCCAAAAGAAACAATTTCAAATGAAAACCAAAGTCCTCCCCCCAAAGGCAAAACTCCCCCACACCATCTATCCTTCCAGTTTGGAGCATCATAAATTCCCCAGAGCATTGAAAAAACATTTTCCATCGTGGAAAAGGGTTTTATATTTTCTCTAGGAGGACGAATTTCTAGTAAAATCCACTTTTTCTTTTTGTACCAAACCTCCCATCTTAACCACCAAAAATAAAAAGTTTTTGCCCCCAAGGATAAAAAAATTGGTAAAAAAAACCACCACCAGCTTTTAATGATCTGAAATAGAATAAAAAATAAAGCCATGTCTTTAGAACAATAAAGAAAGTAAAATCAAAATTGCAGATTGAAAAGCTAATAGCCAAAATGTATAAAAGAGGCTCACTAAAAATCCAATAATAAATTTTCTTTCTGGATGGTAATCTTGTGCCCAGTAACTACATAAGAAAAAGACTACAAAAAAGAAAATAAGAGGTATTAAAAGTGACGTCTTTGCAAAGGAATCAAAAGAAAACATTTAGGCTACCTCTACCTTGGGGTAATATCGACCTTCATCATCTCTCAAAAAATATTTTTTATCTGAAAGATTGGTCAAAATCGTGCTTTTCTTAACTATTCTCTGTTTTAAAACTTTCTCAATGATTTCTTCTTTTGTTAAAGGTCTTTTTTCTTCTTTAAAAACTTTCAAAATAATATCTTTTACTTGACCTTTTTCGTATCCCCACTCAGCCAAAGCATAAATTCCTCTTCCAATCAAAACAAACTTTGGATCTTTAATTAATTCATTATGCACAGTATGCAAATTAGCATTCTCAATTAATTTTGCAATTTCACTAAAATGCAATGGTCTTCCCGTTTCTTTCAAAACTAAATAAGCTTTATCTCTTACTCCGCGAGGGGTAATTTCTGGCCATTCCTTCAATCCATAAAATCCTTTTTTGTCTTTTCCAATCTTTTTAGAAATCTCTATCCACTCTCTTAAAATCTTCATTTTAAGAGAAAAATAAGAAGATATTTCTTCTAAAGAAAGAGTTCTCTTTTTTTCTTCCAAAATTGAGATTACTTTTTCTATTAATTTTTCTAACTTCTCTTTTGCTCCCTTTTTATTTACCCAAAAAGCAAATGTTTCTTTGTTTTCTGGAAAACGTTCAAAGCTTGGCCAAAGAGAAAGCAAAAAGAAAGCTTCATTTTTTGCTTTTTCTGTTAATTCAGAAAGTAGATTTGCTTCTTTCCTCACACCTTCAAATTCTTCAAATTTTTGTTCGAAAAATTCAAAAAGGCTTTTATATTTATCTAGGTTTTGCTGAATTCTCTTTAGTGCCATTTCTTGAATTTGCCTTATTCTTTCTCTTGAAACCCCAAAATCTTTTCCAATTGCCTCTAAGGTTTCTTTTTCTTTTCCTCCAAAACCAAAACGCCGTGAAATTACTTCTTTTTCTTTTGAATTTAACTTTGAAACCAAATCATTTGCAATTGTTTTAAAATCAAATTCCTCCATTCTAATTTAGCAATCTTTTTGTCTTGACCTTTATTTTTTAATTATCACTAAATTTAAAATTAAAGTCAAGCCTAACCATATTTTGGCCAACAGCATTTTTTATACTTTTTCCCTGAACCGCATGGACAAGGATCGTTTCTTCCTGGTTTTTGACCTATTTTAATTTCTCTTTCTTTTATTTCTTCCTTTTTTTCTTGAATTGCCTTTATTTCCAATCTCATTAAACTTTGAGCTATTGCTAAATCACAAAAATCCAAAAATGCTTTAAACAATTTATGCCCTTCAGTTTTATATTCAATTAAAGGATCTCTTTGGCCATAAGCTCTTAATCTTACTGTGTCTTTTAAGCTTTCCATATTTTCTAAGTGCTCGCTCCAAAGCCTATCCATTATTTGAAGAGCTAAAATTTTTTCTATTTGATGCATTCTCTCTGGTCCAATTTCTTTTTCTTTTTTTTCATAATCTTCTTTTTTAAACTTTGCTTTCAAAATCGCATTTAACATCTTTTCTCTTAAAACTTCAGGTGTCGCTTCTAAAATTTCTCTTCTTTTTCTATAAAAAGTCTCTCGATGAATATTCATTACATTGTCGTACTCTAAGAGATGCTTTCTTAAATCAAAATTAAATCCCTCAACTCTTGATTGGGCTTCTTCAATTGCTTTTGTAATTAATTTTGACTCAATGGGTTGCTCATCTGGAATTTTTAAAACCTCCATTAAAGATTTTATTTTATCTCCTCCAAAAATTCTTATTAACTCATCTTCTAAAGAAACAAAAAATTGAGAAGATCCCGGATCACCCTGCCTTCCAGCTCTTCCTCTCAATTGATTGTCTATTCTTTTTGCCTCATGTCTTTCTGTACCAATTACATGAAGTCCTCCAAGTTTTCTAACAATTTCTGCCTCTTTTAAATCTGGAGGATTACCCCCCAAAATAATATCTACTCCCCTTCCTGCCATATTAGTGGCAATTGTTACTGCTCCTAATTTTCCTGCCTGAGCTATAATTTGTCCTTCTTTTTCATGATATTTTGCGTTCAAAACTTGATGGGGTATTCCTTCTTTTTCCAAAAGTTTAGATAGATACTCGCTTTTTTCAACTGATCTTGTCCCAACTAAAACGGGTTGTCCTTTTTCGTGTCTTTTCTTAATTTCTTCAACTACCGCTTTGAATTTTGCTTTTTCAGTTTTATAAACTCTATCTGGCAAATCTATTCTAATCATTGGTTTATTTGTTGGAATAACCACAACTTCTAAGTTGTAAACTTTTTCAAATTCTTCAGCAGAAGTAAAAGCTGTTCCTGTCATTCCAGCTAATTTCTTGTAAAGCCTAAAGAAATTTTGAAAAGTAATTGAAGCTAAAGTAATTGATTCTGATTTAACTTTTACTTGAGGAGTTCTTAAATGTTCTTTTGCCTCAACTGCTTGATGAATTCCTCCAGACCATCTTCTTCCTGGCATTAATCTTCCGGTAAATTCATCAACAATTATTACCTCTCCGCCTTTTATCACATAATCTCTATCTAAAAGGAAGAATTCCTTTGCCTTAATGGCATTATCAATTTTGTGAACTGTTTGGAAGTCTCCTTCTCCCCAGGGGTCTCTTTTTAAAATTTTTATCACCTTTTCTTGTCCTCTTTCGGTCCATTCAAAAGCTCTTTTCTTTTCATCAAGAATATAATCTTTATCTCTCTCAAGTACTTGAGCTAACTGAGCAAAAAAATAATAAATTTCTGGTGCTTCTTCAGAAGGAGCAGAAATAATTAATGGGGTTCTAGCTTCATCTATTAATATTGAATCTACCTCATCGATAATAGCATAATTAAAACCTCTTTGAACTCTATTATTTGGGTCATAAACCATGTTATCTCTTAAATAATCAAAACCAAATTCATTATTTGTTCCATAAGTAATATCAGCTAAATAAGCCTCTTTCCTGGAACAAGGTCTCAAGAAATCTTCAACAACATAAAAAGATCCCAATTCATCTCTCAATTTTTCTTTTTCTTCTGGTGGTTTTTTATATTCTGGATCGTACAAAAATGCCTGCTCATGGTTTAAACATCCAACAGAAAGTCCCAATAAATGATAAATTTGCCCCATCCAAACAGTATCCCTTCTGGCCAAGTAATCGTTAACTGTTACCAAATGGCACCCTTTTCCTTCTAAAGCATTCAAATAAAGAGGCATTGTTGCAGTCAAGGTTTTTCCTTCTCCTGTTTTCATTTCAGCAATTTTCCCTTGATGCAAAGCAATAGCTCCCATTATTTGAACATCAAAATGTCTTTGTCCCAAAGTCCTTTTTGCAGCCTCTCTAACTAAAGCAAAAGCTTCTGGCAAAATATCGTCTAAAGTTTCTCCTTTTTTTAATCTCTCTTTAAATTCAAAAGTCTTTTCCTTTAATTTTTCATCTGGAATTTTTTCAAAATCTTTCTCTAAAGAGTTAATTTTTTCAACCAAGGGTCGAATTTTCTTTAGATATCTCGCATTAGGATCACCAAAAATCTTATTTAAACTAAACATACTTTTTATTTTACTCAATTTTTTGAAAAAGCGAAAATTTAAAAATAAAAAGGGGGCAGAGCCCCCGATTTAACCTCCGATTAGAAAGAACTTACCATTTCCCTGAGGCACCTGATGCATCAAAGATGTTGATTTCAGCCTTTTTCCTATTTAACTCCACCTTTGCTCCAGAAAGGTCAACGAAGTTGAATTTTCCCACCAGTTCCAGATGAAGATCTTGGGCGTTGCTTGCATCGAGTATATTGACAAAGCCTTTAATTGTTACCCATCCGGATGCCTTAGAAAGATCAATTCGGTTAAAATTTCCTTCGATGATGAAAGGTTTCTCCTTGGTTCCTAGTCTTGCCTCGCTATAATCTCTACTTTCCAGCCTTCTCAGCACCTCCCACACTTCTTCCAGTTTCATTTTTTCACCTCCTTTTTAGAGTTATAATACAATTATAACTAAATTTTAAATTTTTGTCAAATTCAGCAAGGTAGCCAAAAATCCTGAAAAAACTACCTTAAAACTGTTTCTCAAAAAATAATTCCTAAAATTTTAGAGATTAATTTTGCTGCCAAATAATTTGGATAAAATAATCCAGGAATTGGGCACAATTCAACTACATCAAAACCTAAAATTTCTTTTTCTTTTTTAACCTCTTTTACAATTTCTAAAACATTCTCAAAAAATAACCCTTCTGGTTCTGGGGTTCCAACAGCTGGCATAATTGAAGGATCTAGGACATCAAGATCAATTGTTAAATAAACTTTCTTTGTTAAAAAATCTAAAATTTCTCTCTTTTCATAATTTCTTTTGTAAAAAACTTTAACTTTCTTTGTTTTATTAATAAATTCAAATTCTTCTTTTGAAATTGCCCTAATTCCAACTTGGCAAACTTTAATTTTTAAATCGTCAATAATTCTTCTTGCAAAAGTTGCATGGTGATATTTTGTCCCCTCAAATTCATCTCTTAAATCAGAGTGTGCATCAAATTGTAAAATTGAAAAATCTTTAAAAAATTTTTTAAAAGCTAAAATTACTCCTAAAGTTGTAGTATGTTCTCCTCCCAAAATTACTGGAAATTTTTTGCTTTTTAAAATTTTTTCTGTTGCTCTTTGAATTTGAAATACAGCTTCTCTTGGAGAATTTTTTGTTAAAGCTAAATAAGGCAAGGTAAAAATTCCAATTTTTGAGATATCTTTTTTTAAATCCTCATCAAAAAGCTCAATATTTCTTGAAGCTTCAATTATTGCTTTTGGTCCTTCCCTTGTTCCCACCAAATTAAAAACAGTTGCCTCAAAAGGAACAGGTAAAATCCAAACTTTAGCTTTTTTTGGATCTTGATTTTCCAAACCTAAAAAATTAAAAGGAGGTTCTTTATTAAATAGGCTCATTAAATAAATTTTCTAAAAATTTTGGTGGCTTTCTCTCAAAATTAACTCTTTCTGCTAATGCATGACAAACTAAAGGTAAAGCAATTGTAGCATCACAATAGCATTGAACATTATTTCCTTTTTTTGCCTCCTTTCCCCAAGAAATTGCTTCTTCAAAAGTAGCCCCAGATAGCCCTCCCCATTGAGGAGAATCGGTTGTAATTTGAACTGCGTAATGATGGGGAAATTCAAGTTTATCGCCCTTTAAAACCCCAACTGCTGCTGTAACCATTTGAATAAAATCTTTTGGCACTCCCCCACCAATAAAAACTGCTCCAGTTTTTTTACTTTTTTCTCCAATCCTTGTAATCTCATCAAAATCTTTTGTTTGATCTAAAATAATTTCCTTTCCATCTCTTCTTTTTGCTAAAACTAAAGCAATTCCATACTCTGAATCAACTAAAGCCGGAGAAAAAACAAAAACTTTCTTTTTGTAAGCTGTAGCTAAAATTGAATCTATCTTTTTCTCTGCTAAAAATTTACCAAAAAGCCAGCAAAATTCTCTTGTAGAGTAAGGATATCCTGGTTTTAAAGTATTCACAAACTTTCTAATTAACTCTGTCATTTTCCTGTATTTTTTTCCGTCAGTAAAAACATCATAATATCTAAAAATTCCAAGTTTCCAAAGTTCGTGATCGTCAACTAACCAATGTCCCTGGTAATAACCATATAAAGTATCTTGAATGTCTTCTGAAATGTTAGCTCCAGTTGAAACTAAAACATCAATAAATCTTTTTTCAATTAACCATTTAATTAATTTCCATTGACCAGTGGTTGACATTGAGCCTGCAAAACCAAAAAATATAGTAGTATCTTTATCTCTAATCATTCTTTCAAAAACCTCAACTACTTCGCCCAATTTTCTTCCCTGGAACCCTGTCTTTGCCATTTCTCTTAATAACTGGGAAATTGATTTTCCTTTTTTAACTTCAATTGCTTTTAATTTTTTTGAAAGATATTTTTCTTTCATGGTATAAAAACTGCAGCAGCTACAACGCAAGTCCAAAGACCATCTTTGTGACCTTCTGCAGTTTGAGTAATATTGTTTGTGTAAATAATTTTTCCTGACATTTTAAAAACTTTTTCTCTCTCATCCCAAGCTTGATCTGGATCAAAAGGAATTCCTAAAGTTGAAGCTAACATTGAAGCTGCCAAATCTTCAGCATATTCTCCTGCCTTTTCTTGAGTTTGTCCAAAAGAGTGATGCTCTGCTATATATCCGTACTGATTTTGATCTGCGGGAATTGCACAACCAATTGAGGCTGCAATTAATCTATTTGGTTCGTTTGTTGCGTTTCTTGACATCACAACAAAAACAATTTCTCCAGGCTTTAAATATTGCAAACCTTCTTCTTTTGAAATTTTTTTGCAACCTGGTGGCAAAATGGAAGAAACTGAAACCAAATTGAATTTTGAAATTCCAGCTTTCTCTAATGCCAATTCAAAAGCTTGCAAATAATTTTTGTGAATTCCAACTCCTTTTGTTAAAAAGAAATAGCGTGGAACCATTAAATTTTATTTCATTATTAAAAAATAAAATTTTTTGTCAAGAAGCTCTACAAAAGTTTTGCCTTCTTTATTGCTTTTGCTAACTTTACAATGTTTCTTCCCAAAATTTCCAATTCTTGCTTTTTCCAAGTTCCTTTTCCTCCTTCATCAAAAAAAGGAGTAGCAAAAGGTGGAATGATACATCCCATTTCGTTGAAAACAGAAATTAAATAATGAGAAACCTCATCTCCGCCAGATTCTTGAGCTGGAGAAATTGCAGCAAAAATTTTTTCTTCTAACAAATATCCGTTATTTTCCAAAGTTGTTAATCTATCAATAAAATTTTTTACTAAACCAGAAACCGAAAACCAATAAGATGGAGAGCCAAGAACAATTCCATCAGCTTTAAGTAAAATTGGGTAAATTTTCTCCATATCATCTTTTTGCTTGCAAGGAAAAGTACAATTTTTGGGCAAAGTAGAGTAGCAACCAAGACAGGGCAAAATTTTAAAATCGATCAAGTGCAAAAGCTGGTATTTTCCTTTTTCTTTTTTTATTCCCTCAATCACTTCTTTCAAATATTTAACGGTTCTTCCATTTTTTCTTGGTGAACCATTAATGAGAACAATAAAAGGGTTCTTCATATGTAAGCTATCATTGGTTTTTTAAATTTTATCTTTTTTATTTTAAAAGGAATAAAGTCAAAAATAAAGAGAGTGGCTCCCAAGCGAATAGGGATTTTTTTGAATTCTTTAAATCTTTCTTCAATTATTCTATCTTCTTTGTGCAAAATAATTTGAGGGTAAAAAATTTTTCCAACTATAGCTTCTCTCAAAAGAAGTTGTTTTTTAGCAAAAAATTCTTCTAAAAACAACATTCTATTTCCAATAGCTTCGTCTCCCAAAACTAAAAAAACAACTCCCCCGTCTTTTGAAAGGTTTGAAATTCCAAAATTTAAAAATTCTTTAACTCCTTCTTCTGTGTAGGCAGGGTTTGCCAAAAAACCAGAAAATTTTCCTGAAATTTTTAATTTTTTTGTAATATCTACTCTTTGAGTTTCAATCTTTAGTTTGAATTTTTTGGCAAAGTTTTCAATAAAAGAAAGAAGTTCTTTGTCCAGATCAATTACTTTTACTCTAAGATTTGGTTCTGCCAAGCACAAAGTCAAAGATAAAAGATCATCATCGCCAACTAAAAGAAAGGGGTAAAAATTAGAAACTCTTTCTAAAATTTTTTCTGCCAAAAACAAAACAGACTCTTGAGAAAGGGGAAGCTGATCTAACTCTGGAGTAGCTTTTTCTCTTTTGAAGAGTTCAGAAATTGTTTTTTCTTTTTCTATTTTCTTTTTTAATTTTTTTTCTAAAATAGCTCCTATTTCCTCTTTGTTTTTTGGCTTTGGCAAAAATTTCAAAATTTCTTTTTTGCTAAGAACAATTTCTCCATTACTTTTTACTCTTATCACCCCTTCTTTTTTCAAAAATTCCAAGTAATACCAAAGATCCCAGTTATCAGATCCTTTCTTCAGAATGAATTCAAAAGGATTTTTTGAAAATAAAATGAATTTTAAGTCAGAAAGAAATTCAAAAAAAGGAATCTTGTAGTAGTTTTCAAAAAAATCATTTAACTCTTTTTTAGTGATTTTTAAATTATTTACTCCAAGCTGAAAAAAACTATCTTTTAAAAAAAGATTCTTTCTGAATCTTAAAAATTTTAAATAGAAATTCTTCAAAAAATATT
>Ga0197143_1001330_pt1 | contig 21047 bp, 16 predicted proteins | sample GBS70_MetaG_FD_148603 | JGI IMG/M metagenome (GOLD analysis project Ga0197143, IMG submission 148603) | Sediment microbial communities from Great Boiling Springs, Gerlach, Nevada, United States - GBS 70_MetaG | ecosystem: Environmental > Aquatic > Thermal springs > Hot (42-90C) > Sediment...
TTAAACAGCAAGATACAACAGGTAAAGTCAGCTGCTAGAGGGTTTAGAAACTTTAAAAATTTCAGGATTGCCATATTGTTCTATTGTGGAAAACTAAATATGTATCCACAGAAAAGTCTGTAGAACCAAATTTAAAAAGCTATTAAAGATCCCTGTAGTTTACGAATTTCATAATCTAAAGTTATTAGAAAATAATACTCTTAACGAGATGGAGAAGTATATTATCAAAAATGCAGATGGAGTTATTGTTACAACAAATTCGTTAATGGAAAAAATAAAAAATAATTATGGAAGAATTAATTTAATCGAGAAGATACCTCTTGCTGGATTTTCATTTGATGTTAAAGAATATCAGCAAAAAAAATTTGTGTCCCATTGGAAGGTTTTTTACGTGGGCCAACTTTATTATTTGCAAGGTGTTGATATACTAATTAAGGCATTTAACTATCTTAAAGAATACCCATGTTCATTACATATTATAGGAGGAACAGAGCTAGAAATTCAGGAGTTAAAAAAAATTGCAAATGAAACGCCATTGAATGAGAGAATTATCTTTCATGGTTACAAAAAACCCTTTGAATTGTATAAGATACTGTCCGAGGCCGATATTTTAGTTATGCCATCAAGAGCGGAGGGTAGGATGCCTTATGTAGCTCATACAAAGATTTACGAATATCTATCCTTAGGCAAGCCTATTATTGCTACTGATATGGAAAGCGTACAGGAGGTTTTAACAGATGGTATAAATGCTGTGATAGTTGAGCCCGGAAATTCTGAGGCATTAGCTAAAGGTATAATAAAGATTATACTTGATCCAGAGTTTAGGCAAAAAATATCAGAGAATGCTTTAAAGGAATCTTTAAATTATACATAGCAAAAGAGGTCTGAAAAATTGATGGATTTCTTTTGCAGAATAATTAATTGTATGCATTAAAAGTCCTTTAGATTTTCTTCTACGAGATCTTATCTGTTGTGGCAGATCGCCTTTCAGAGGTCCTTTTATCTATAAAACTCTGACAGTTTCTGAAGGGCTGTTTTGAGGAGAGGAAGCTTCTCTTTTAGTATTTTGCTATCAACTTTTACAGGCTCATAGCCCTGTCTGCTTCTTATTTCAAAGAGACCGAGTCTATGGGATTCTGTCGAGAATATAATTCTGTAATCATTATCGATGATGGCTGCTGTATCCCAGTTGGCAATAATGATATAAGGTCTTTTTTCTTTTTTAAGAAGGGACACACCCTGTGAATAATCCTCTGGAGGAGAGATTATCCCGAGGGACTCCATTATTGTTGGAACGAGGTCCACATGTGAGGTTATCTCTTTTACGATCTCTGGTTTTGCCTCAGGATGGAAAAGGACAAATACTACCTTTGTCTGGAAATCATCAAAGGAGCTGGTGTGGCCGAGATAACCCTCTTCATAAAACTCTTCCCCATGGTCTCCTGTTACGACAAGGAGCGTATTTTTCATAAGATCTTTCTCTTTCAAGGTTCTTATTATCCTGCCGATGAGATAATCTTCATAATAAACAGAGTTTTTATATCTGTTTTTTATGAGCTCTATCTTATCTCTTGAGACATCTCTGAAATAGTTTATCTCACCCTTTGGAAGCACAGGTCTGAATCTTTCGAACTCCTCTGGATACAAATAGGGCTGGTGGGACGAATCAAAGAAGATGAATGAGAAGAAGGGTTTTGAAGACTCTCTTTTTGAAATGAAATCTATGAATTTCTCTGTTATTATTCTGTCCCTTTCGTAAGAAAGGCCTGTCTGAAATGTGTCTGTAATTGCCTCAGGGATTCTAACAAAGGCGGTCTTCCTGAATTCAGGAAAGGTGAGGCGAGTACTGCTGAGTATTAGAAAGTCGTATCCCTTTTCAATCATTGTGTCTATAAGGATGGGAGATATCCTGTTTGCAAGGAAGCTGTGCCAGTATGTCCCGCTCAGCCCATAAAGGAGGCTGAATATGCCAAACCTGCTTCCATTGCCACCACTATAATGATTTGTGAATACAAGACCTTCTTTTGAAAATCTCCATAGTTCAGGCATTGTCTCAGGGCTAAACATATCGTATCTCAGGCCTTCAACAACTATTATTACTACATTGAATCTTCTGTCTAAGGATGGTTCAAACTGGAGGGGCTTTTGGGGATAATTAAGACCCTTTGCAGATATGGAGAATTTCAGACTCTCTTCCCTGTTCACATTTATACCGAGAACCTTTGAGGCAAATCTCTTTATAGTTAAGGGCTGATAGAGGGGAAAGATCCTCGAGTTTATGGTTATCTCAGTCCTGTTCATAAGGTCACCATAGGCATAAAGACCTTTGTCTATGAGTATCAATAATAGACCTGCTATAAGAGAGGCCTTTATAACTCTTTTTAAAGTTGATTGTGAAAGTAACAATTTAGGAATAAGAATTTTATGAATGTAAAGATTAATTACTGCCTCAAATCCTATTATCAAAAAACTGATAAGCCCGAAAAATAGGATTGTGCCCTTTCCCAGAGTTACAGAATCAGAGACACCTTCAACAGTTATGACATGCCAGACAAGGGAATTAAGATGAAAGTGAAAGAGTGAGAAGATCCTTGTATCTATTATGAGAAGAAGTTGAAAAAGACTGTAGAAGAGAATATTTAGAAGGAAGGACAACTTTTTGCCCGAAACAAATGAAAAGAGATATAGTAGCATTCCTATAGCAAGGTTAAGCATGAAGAAATGGGATATAAAAGGAATAGCCTTAAATAAAAGAGGGCCTTCATGGAAGCGGAGAAGTGTTGAGGCAATAAAGATTGAGACAACAGTGTTAATAAGGGCAAGGAAAATGAAGGGATAGAAGGTGCTCTTATTTTGTATCATTCAAAGATCTCCGTAAGAGGTATCTCGATGTTGTGAAGTGTGAGTTTTAATACTTCATCATTGCCAAGTATCTCAGGCTCGGTGTACTTGCCTTCTACCAGGAGGTACCGTTCTATAATCAATTCATCGGGATGGACAACTATATATTCCTTTACACCAAATTTTTCGTACAGGGCTTTTTTAAGTCTTTTATCTTTTAAAGAAGTGAATGGTGACAGAATCTCTACGATAATTTCAGGTGCACCGTAGATCCTGTCTTTTATCTTCTCTCTATCGCATACCACAAATATATCGGGCTGTACAAAATTGAATTCATCAAGGTAGACATCGAGGGGGGCAAAATAAACTCTGCAAGGAGTATTCTTTAATCTTTCTCTTAAAAGGAAATAGAAATTTCCAAGGATCGCCTGGTGCCTTTCTGATGGCGAAGGGCTCATGTCATAGATTTCACCATCAATAACCTCATAGCGTTCCTCTGTCTTTGAGGAGATGTAGTCCTGCCAGCTTATCTTTCTGGTGCTTTCTCTTTTAAGAGGGTAGCTCATGTCTAAAAATACCAGAGGATTTTCAGGAATGTCAACCAAATAGGCTTAAGGCCATTATGGCTGCAGGCTGAGGGTATGAACGGATATCTTCCTCTTCACCCTATTGTGCTCTACTGCACTGTCGCTTTATTTAAGTTATAATAACTCCTGTGAAGGTCGCCATAATAAAAAGCAATTATACCCCTTATGGAGGGGCTGAAAAATACACCCATGCTTTGATAAAGGCCTTTCTTAAGGCTGGCCATGAGGTGCATCTTATCACTTCCCGGAATTCACGATGGAAAGAGGCCCTTAAGGAGAAAGGGGAATATCTATTCGGTGATAATTTTAAGTTAAGGCCAGTATGGCAATTCAGGTACAATAATCTTTTAAAACTCGTAAGTTTTAATAACTCTGTAATGAGTTATCTAAAAAAAGAGAAATATGACTCAATCCTCGGAATGGATAACACAGAGTTTCAGACCCATATAAGGCTTGGAGGTGGACTCCACAGGGCATGGCTTGAGAGAAGGTCTAAATATGTTTCTGCTTTTAAGAGATGGACCTTTAAGCTTAACCCTTTTCATAGAAAGGTAGCGGAGATCCAGGAGAAGGCCCTCCTTTCACCTGCATTGAAAAGGATAATCTGCAATTCCCATCTTGTAAAAGGGGAACTGGAACACTATTATCCTCAGGTTGCTCATAAGGCTATTGTAATTCACAATGGAGTGGAATGGCAGGAATTTGGAGATGCCTTTGAAGAGGGGCTTTTAAGAAAGGCTCAGATACTTAAAGAACTCGGTCTTCCAACGGGAAGATTCTATTTTCTTTTTGCTGGCAGTGGTTATGAAAGAAAAGGTCTTCATTATGCAATAAGGGCATTGAAGAAATTACCTGAAGAGATATGCCTTATTGTTGTTGGAAAGGATAGAAATGAAAAAAAATACAGGACACTTACAGAAAGACTTTTCCTTGGGAAAAGGGTCTTTTTTATGGGGCCGAGAAAGGACATGCTCAGGTTTTATCAGGTCTCTGATGCCTTTGTCCTTCCAACCTTTTATGACCCTTTCAGTAACGCCACTCTCGAGGCCCTTGCTATGGGACTCTTTGTCGTTACATCAAGTGCCAATGGAGCCCATGAGGTCATCAAAAGAGGAGCTGGCTCTATTATCGAAGACCTGTCTGATATAGATTCAATTAGGGAGGCCATGGAGAAGGCCCTGAAGCCTGAGCTTTCAAAAAGAGAGATCAGGGAGAGTGTGAAGGAGTTAGAATTTGAAAGCCAGTTAAAGAGGATTGTAGAAGTATGCACAACATTAAGCTAAATGTTATTACAGGCCTATCAATAGTAATACTTTATGGACTTCTGATTAACATTCCTTATTTTCATCTAAAGGAGTTTCAGGGGGAAGAGGGAAGAAGGGTACTCATTGCTCAGGAGATGCTTAAAAAGGGAGATTATATAGTGCCGACTGTTGAGGGAGAGATATATCTTAATAAACCACCATTATTTAACTGGCTTCTTGCCATAATATTTAAAGTGGCCAATGATGCCTCTGAAGCAAGTGCAAGGTCTGTTTCTGTATTCAGTGCTATCCTGTGTGCAATTCTTTTGAGCCTTTTATGGAAGCTCCTGGATTCAAAGGGATTATGGATTCTTCCTGGCCTTATCTTTCTCAGTCTTCCAGATGTCCTTGACAAGGCCATCAGGGCTGAGATTGATATAACCTTTACCCTTACTGTTACAGCTTCGCTCATAAGCTGGTTTTATATATATGAGTTAAAAAGAAACTCCTTTGCCGGGTGGATTGTATCGCTGATGCTTCTTGCCATAGCCTTTCTCACAAAAGGTATTATATCTGTATTCTTTTTTTATCTCACAACAGGCCTTTACCTCTTTTTTAAGAAGAGATTGAAGGATTTTTTTACTCTCGATCATCTTGCTGGCATTGTGGCAGGATCTGCGGTCTTTTCTTTCTGGTTTATCCCACTGATATACAGGATTGATTATAAAAATGTATTGTCAGCCTGGATAAATGAGATAATCGTAAGAAAAGAGCCATTAAGTGGTAGTTTCTGGAAGCATATGTTAAAGTTTCCTTATCAATTTATTCTCGGTTATATGCCATGGATAGGCTTACTGCTCTTTTTTAGAAAACAGAGAATTCAGGAAGACCAGAAATTAAAGGACATAATTACATTTTCACTACCACCATTGGTAATAGCGTTTCTCCTTTTCTGGTTTATCCCAGGTGCAAGGGTAAGATACCTGCTGCCCCTTTCAGGCCTTTTTGCTATTTCAATAGCAGGGATAATTGAGACACTTTATGATAAGGAGACTAATGCAATAAGCTATACAAAGGTGATTGCTATACTTGTGTTCCTTTCAGGCCTTTTTATACCATTTCTTTACAGGAGATTTGATTTTGCAGGTATAGTACCATGGATTGGAGGATTACTTCTTATTATCAGCGGTGTATACCTCTTCTTTTTAAAGGAACTTGGTAAAAGATTGATAGCACTTTTCTGTATTATATTTATTGCAAAGACAGCCTGGGCATCAATATATTTCCCTTACCATGAAAAAAATATGAGTTATTATAGAGAGGCTGCAAGAAGGATAAATAACAATGTTCCTGTATCAGCAAGGCTTTATGATTATAATCTAAGCAACTTCCATGTCACTTTCTATCTTGAGAGAGATGTTATAAAGATTAAAGATTTCTCTAACTTAAAGAAAGGAGACTATCTTCTTATGAGAAAGACAGAAGAGATTTCTCTTCCGTGTATTTTTAGAGAAATAGACAGCTTCAAAGCAAGAAAAATGGTAATTGGCATCTATAGAAAGGAAGAGGGATGCTGATAGTTCATACCCTACAGATTTCAAAAAGGGTTGTGGAGACTATTACTTTATTGCTCTTCCTTATTTCAATTAAACCGGTGTGGGCAGACATTGCAGCAGAACTTAGGGTTGATGACCAACTACTCTATGATATAATTGAATCTTCTGAATATTCTCCAAAGGAAATTGTTTCTATCAGACCTCTCAGTTTAAAAACTGCATTAGATATAGCAGATAAAAATACCTTCAAACAATTAATGATCCTTTATCCAAAGATAAAACCCTCTCCGTTAAAGGTTATATCATTGGAGTTGTATAGATCTTCTGAATACAGTTTTCTTGAGGGGAGAGGTAGGAAATTTAAAGAGGGTTGGAATGGTTTTTTATCCTTTGGAGGCGAAGTTTCTGATGACAAATATCTATTAGCACATTATGAGATAAGCAGTAAGTATTGGGAAAGTGGCAATAAATTAGAGCTAAGAAGGGGATATTTAAAGATAAGTTCCAGATATCTTGCCTTTGTAGCGGGTAAGGATTCAGTAAATATCGGTCCTGGATACTGGGGTCAGATATTATCTAACAATGCAGAACCTTTTATGATGGTAAGAGTCCAGACTGAATCACCTTTAGTTTTTTTAGGTAAGTGGAAGTTTATAGTTCTCAAAGGGTGGCTTAAAGAGGATCGATTGGACAGGGATGATCCTGAGATTTTTGTTTTGAGAGGGGTATACAAACCTATAGATCTTGTTGAGATTGGAGCCACCAGAGGAATATTTTACGGGGGTAAGGGGAGGCCAGGATATTCTATTTTTGAGTATCCTAAACTTCTAATAGGTGATGAAGAGAATGTTCCCAGAAGTAGATATGATAACGATAGTTATGGACAGCTCGATTTTACATTTTATCTACCTTCGAAGATGAAACCTTCGTGGATTAGGACTTTAAAGGTATATTATTCAAAAGCTGGAACTGATATGAAGGCCTGGTGGCAGAAGGAAGATAGGTCTTTTGAATATTTTGATGGCTGGCTACCTTTGGGTTTTGATTTCTTAAGTAGTAGCAAACAAATAGGTCTGTTTTTTTCAACTAAGAATAATATCTTCCGTATTGAATATACGGGTATCCATCCGAACTTTTATATTCACCATCATTACCCCATTGATGGATACTCTTATAAGAATCTTTCCCTTGGTTATCCCATTGGGAGGGATGTCCATAGTGTATTTTTTAAGCATATTCATATAAATCAACAGGCTTTTCTTCAATACATGATTGGATATTACTGGCCTATGAAGGGCATAAGAAGTGATAAGGGATATTATCTTTCTCTGGGTTATTCCAGAGCCCTTTCTAAGATTATCCTTGAGCCCTTTTTGAGTGTTAGGTTTATTAAAGATTATGATTTGAATCCTTTAATTCACCAGTTTGAAAGATCTTCACAAGATAAAACCAGTTACCTCATCGGCATAACTAGTAGATTTTGTTTTTGATTTCATTATTAAAACGCATATATCTTGCAGTTTCGTATATAGCCCTGCACAGATCTTCCATTGAACTTGCTATATCTGGATAAATATTTATCAAGTTTTCTCTTGGATTCTCGGAATCTAATTTATAAAGGGCTTTTTGGGTACCATCCTTGGTCATAGAAAAATAAAACTCCTTTTCGATGAGTCCCAAGATAGGGTTTGTTCCGTGGTCCAAAATATGAAAAGATACCCTTTTATGGTCAAAAGAGTGGTCGAAGAGATTTTTACCCAAGGTAGAATTGATATAGGAAATTCCTGCCAGAGAAGCAATTGTGGGTAATAAATCCATCTCGTTTGCCAGGATATCTATTAGCTGGTGTTTTTTTATAAATGCAGGAGCGTATATTATTAAGGGCACATGGATTCTATTTAAACCCAGCAATTCTTCACTTTTTCTCATAAAAGGGACTCTGCCGGGAAGCCCGTGGTCACCGAAGAGGATGAATATTGTATTTTTGAAATATTTCTCCTTTTTTGCAATTTCAATGTAATAACCCAGGGAGTGATCAAGAAACCTGAAGGCATTGAATTCTTTTTCAGATACGAAACCGTATTTCTTTGCGGTCGAATCATCAATGGAGATTTTTTTAAATCCTTTATTGTCCTCTGGTATAGTGTAGGGCCTATGGCTACCCGATGTCTGTATTATTGCAAAGAAGGGCTCATGAGCAGATCTCAAGACATTATTTGCTTCTTCAAATAAATGTAGATCAGAAATTCCCCATACATCTATTCTTGGAGATCTGTAATCATTTTCTTCATAAATCTTTAAATCATGGATATTGGAAGAGAGAAGACCTCTTATATTTGCCCAATTAGCGCTTCCACCAAGGAAATAGTATTTTTCATACCCCTTAAAGGAATTAATTATAGTATGTTGTTTTACTACTCTGGGATTTCTTGTTGATGTACTCTGTATTTCAACATCTGGCAAGCCAGTGATAAATGTCCACACGGATCGAGCAGTACCTTGACTCTGGACATAGAAGTTTGTAAAGAGTATAGATTCTTTAGCAATGGAGTCGAGATTAGGAGTTGGGTTGAGAGGATTTCCGAAGATACCTGTCTTGTGAGCAGCAAGTGATTCAAGTATAATTACTACAATATTGGGTCTATTAGCAACAGGATTCACAGGTCTTTCGACTCTTAGGAAGTTTAGTTTTTTAGGATCGGGTTCTTTGATTCCAAGATAGTCTACCATAATAGGGTAATACTTTCTTACTAGGTCTTCCGAATAGGTCTCATCTTTATGCTGAAAAGTAATAGCAAAATAATGCACGGGATTGAGGGCAAGGTAAGAAGCAAAGGAGTAGGGAGAAAAAAAGGCATCACTCCAACGGAGGGGATAATATGAGACCTTTCCATAGATACCTGCAATAAAGATTACAAGAAGTAGAATTATGGCAACAACCTCTTTTATTTTAGAGGTTGTTTTTATTTCATTAAGTAAAATTTGACTTAATTTTTTGTAAACTCTTTGGAGTATAAAATAAATGATTACAAGGCCAATCACTGCAGGCAGCACAGGATAGGTTTGCCATACCATCTTTAAAGATGTGGAGAAATTTAAGAGATATCTTATTGTAGCAGCTTCAAGCCTGGTCTCGAGATATGAAAAATTTCCAAAATCAATCAGATAAATTAAAAGACATAGAGTAAGGGTTACTGGAAAATATATAACAAAAAATTTTTTAATGCCCTTCTTTGAAAAGAGAGATGGTTTGAATAATACAATAAGTAAGGGTATATGAAGAAGAAAGACAAGGCGGACATCAAATTTTAGGCCTATATAAAAAGATTTAAAGATAACGATAAAGGGTATAGCATCTTGTGGATTTTTAAATGCCAGATAAAAGATTATTCTCATGAGGGTAAAAAAAGATAAAAAGATAAGAGTAGAGATAAAGAGAAAGATATATCTTTTCATAAAGAAATATATCACATCTCAGCCTTCCTTTTCAATTTCATCTGATTCAGAATTATTAAAAGAGAGATAAAAAAGGCAAATCCATCTGTAAAGGTATCAAAGATATTTGAAGTCAAAGGGGCACCTATAATGAAAAATATCATGTAAGCCAGAGAAAGAAGGGCAACAGATGGGCGGCGGGAAAAATAATACACAGCTATTATCGATAAGATGCCTAAAAAATATATATAATTGTATCCAAAGGAATATATATCCATTTTAATAAACCCAAAGAAGGAGGAATATAAGATTACGGAGATGGCAAAGATTATTATAGAAAAATGGAATAAAATACTTTTGTCAATTGGGCAATTGATCTCTAAGAGAAAAAAAATTATAACAAATATTAGTGTTGAGCAGGAAAGAGAGGGACTAAGGGTCAAGAGATAGTCTTTTAAAGTGAGATGATTAATAGGGAGATAAACTACTAAAGTCCCTGCTAAGAGAGATAGAATAAGCAGTATTTTTGTATTAAGGCCTGTAATTTTTCCAAATCTTAAAAATACTGCAGAAATAAATAAAACCGTTGTTAAGGTAACGGCTATATTGTGAGAAATTTCACTGAATTCTTTAAAAATAAGATTTTTTGTAGTTATGGGGAGTTTCATTGTGAGCTTATTTGATATCTTTAAATGGTCAGTATCTTCTGGGCTTTTTTTATATGGTAGACCTAACTCATTAATGCGATTATATAGCCATGTTTTATTAAAGACAATATGTTTTATCTTTTTTCTTTCATAAGTATAAGTAATATGGTATAACCCGTTCGAGCTTTCTGCAATTGAGGGATAAGAATATTCCTTTCCTTCCTTCTGTTCAAGGATTTTTAAAACCTTCCAGCTTTTGCCATTATCAGCTGATACTACGATGCTAAGATTTTCCCTGTTTGAAAATGAATAATTAATCACACCAAGAATTATGCTTTCATCTATTCTGATCATATCGAATCCAGAGTCTGGATTGGGTAGCTGAGTTGGACTCAATTCTTTCCAGTTTGAAAGTATTCCTTTTGTAGTAAGAATAAATTTTTTCCCACTTTTAGATGTATTTCTGAAAAAAAGCAATATGCTATCTTTATCGGGAAGTATTACTGGCTGAATGGCTTTTGCACTATCAGGGATTTTATAAATCTGTGCATCTTCTTCTATCGTATCTATTTTGATTATATATGAAAGCTTTTTAAAAAGTTCACCGTAGGCAGGAATAATAAAGGTTTCTTCATTAACATTAATGCCATCGTTTTTTACATTTAAGTTAAGATTAAAAAACGGACTTAAAAGGAGTTTTTTACTTTTCGTCCAGGTGATGCCATCTTGAGTTGTTTTATAATTAAGACTTGTCATAGACCACCCTCCAAAGGCAGCACTTGAATAGAAAAGCCATATCTTTCCAGAGAGGTCTTTCATAAGCATTGGGTTTCCGATTTTTTTGACATACATTTTTAGTTCAGTAGTAGCAGTGATCCTATCAATAAGTTTTTCTGGTTTATTCCATTTCATTTCCTTTTCATCAAAGATTGCTTTATAAATAGCTACATCTTTTGCACCTTCTCTTGAGCCACTATACCACACACAGATAGTTTTTTCTTTATTAATATTAACTATAGAGGAAACATGACAGATTTTACCCGGCGTCTCTTCATTTACAAAACTTTCTTTATAGAGCTCTTTTTTTGTAGAATTATCAATAAAAAGATTAGTCTCAGCTGTAATACCCTCTGTCCTGATAAGAAGATAGTAAAGTATTAAGCTTAAAAAAATTATCCTTCTAATTCTTATTTGCATAAAGAGCTATAAACGGTAAGATATTTATCTATCATATCTTCTAAGGAATAGAAATTTTTTACGTCCTTATAGGCTCTATCTACTAATTCTTTTCTTAGTATTTCATCGTTAAGCAACATATCAATAGCCCTGGCAAGACATTCTGGGTCTTTAGTTTTACATAATAAACCCCTTCCCTTAACAGTTTCTTTTAGTCCCCCGGCCTCTGTGGCGACAACAGGCACTCTGTAAACAAAGGCATCAAGGACACTACTGCCAAGGCCTTCTTGAGAAGAACTCATCACAAAGATATCGAATATAGAAAAATAGTCTTCAACATCATCATGGTGCCCCATTAAAATATATATCTTTTCAAGAGAGTATTTTGAGATCTTTTCCTCAATCTCCTGTCTTAACTCACCATCTCCAAAATGAAGAAAAATAAAATCTTTTCTTCTTTGGAATAATATTTTTATAGTTTCTACCATAGTATTGGGGTCTTTATGAGGAACTAAAGCACTTACAGTAGCTATAATTTTTTTTCCCTCTGCATTTAGATAATCTTTAATTTTTTTAGCTCTTTCTCTGTTAAGTTCTTTTTCAATAATACACGAAGGAATAACTGTTATCTTTTCATTTAGATTTAGTTTGCTCAATACTTGTTTGATTTCTTCCGAAATAGCCACAATTTTATCAGTAAAGAGATATTTTAATCTTGTGAGATAACCTTTTGGTAAAAAATCGACTCTTCTGGTGTAGACAATAGGTCTTTTATGAAATGGCTTTGAGAGCACAGCAATAGTTTGAGTCTTAGCTGTCTGGCAGTGAAGGATGTCAAAGATTTTTCCTTTCGTTATAAGAAAAAAGAGGGCATCAAGATTATTTTTTACTCCGTAGATGGAGAATCCTTTATGAACAGTCTTAAAATAAAGGGGATAATTCTTTAGACAAAGTAAAGATGCCTCAATGCCTTTTTTCTTTAGACCTTCGAGCGTATAAAGTGTCTGTCTTTCACCTCCACGCCAAGTCTTTTCAGTATTGAGAAGTAATATTTTCATTAAATAGTAGTATAATTTTATCTATTGATAAAAATCAACGATACAAATTATATTAGGCGCATCCCGGATTATGGTGCAATGGGTAAGGATAGGTAACAGGTAAGTTTCTCCAATAACGCAAATAGGATATACCATGGCTAGCTTTTTGGTGGCGAGATAACAGTTTGGCAAAATTTCACGAGTCTTGGCAGGGCTTTGAGGGGCAAAGCCCCTCAAACACCCCATTAAAAAGGATAAAATTGTTTTATTAATAGGGAGTTTGAGAGACGGACTCCCTTAAAGACTTGTGATATAATTTATTAATTGTTGCATCTGTTTGGGTCACCCTCTTTTTTGGAGAGATTTAAAAGGTTATAATACCCTACAGATGCAACAATTGTTAAGTCTGTCTTATTTTGCACCATATTATATGATGAGCCTTATATTATATTGCTTAGTTACTTAAAAAATGAGGGCTGACCAGCCAAAGGGAGTTTAAACTTTTTCGATATTTGGAGAAGGAACTCGTAGCAAAGATATAGAAAGAGAGGAGAAAGGGGCATGATTCCTATAACTTTATTTTATAAATAAAGTTTTGACAAAGGAGAGCTCTACATGGCTAATAAAACCTTGTCTGTAGCAATAGTCTCTTTTAATGAAGAAGAAAATATAGGCAGGACCTTAAAGAGTATTGCAGATTTCGCAGATGAGATAATTGTAGTTGATTCTAATTCAACAGATAAAACAAGAGAAATAGCCATTAGTTATGGTGCTAAAGTATTTTTAGAAGATTGGAAGGGTTACGTAAATCAAAAAAATTCAGCCCTTGAAAAATGCAAAGGTGATTGGATACTTTGTTTGGATTGTGATGAAGTCGTCACAGAAGAGCTCAAAAGTGAGATAATCAAAGCTATAGACATTCCTGGAATTGATGGCTTTTTTATAAATCGGAGGGTCGTTTATCTTAATAAAGAGCTAAAACATGCATGGCAGCCTGACTTGAAATTAAGATTGGTCAGGAGGATGGCCTTTCCGAGATGGACTGGTTATGATCCGCACGATTCTCTAATTATTAATGGTAAAACAGGAAGACTCAAAGGGATACTGCTTCATTATCCTTATAAAAACATAGATCATCATTTTATGAAGTTAATTAATTATGCCAGAATCTCTGCCTCTTCATATAGAGAAATGAATAAAAAATTCAAACTCTATAAGCTAATATTTAACCCTATCTTTGCTTTTTTAAAACAATACTTACTTAAAAGAGGTTTTTTAGATGGGTTCAGGGGTTTTATTGTAGCCTTTAGCAGTTTTTGTTATGTTTTTTTAAAATACCTTTTTCTGTGGGAAAAAGAAAGAGACCTATCATGAAAGGTCTTAGTTCAAAAAGGATTCTTGTAACAGGTGGGGCGGGTTTTCTGGGTTCTCATCTTTGTGAGAGGCTTCTTAATGAGGGTCATGAGGTTTTATGTGTTGATAATTTTTATACAGGCAGAAAGGCCAACATTGCCCATCTCCTCAATAATCCCTATTTTGAAGTAATGAGGCATGATATAACCTTTCCACTTTATGTTGAGGTTGATGAGATATACCATCTTGCCTGTCCTGCATCACCTGTGCATTATCAGTTTGACCCTGTCCAGACCACAAAGACCTCTGTCCATGGATCAATTAACATGCTCGGTCTTGCAAAGAGACTAAAGATAAAGATCCTCCTTGCCTCAACGAGCGAGGTCTATGGAGATCCTACTGTCCATCCCCAGCCAGAAACATACTGGGGGAATGTGAACCCTATCGGTCCCCGTGCCTGCTATGACGAGGGAAAGAGGTGTGCTGAGACCCTCTTTTTTGACTACCACAGACAGCACAGATTAAAGATAAAGGTTGCCAGAATATTTAACACCTATGGTCCAAGGATGCATCCAAATGATGGAAGGGTTGTGAGCAATTTTATTGTTCAGGCATTAAAGGGAGAGGATATAACAGTCTATGGAGACGGAAAACAGACAAGGAGTTTCTGCTATGTTGATGACATGATAGATGGGCTTATAAGGCTTATGAATACAGGTGATGATTTTACTGGACCAGTAAACCTCGGAAATCCTGAAGAGTATTCGATACTTGAGCTTGCTGAAGCAATAATAAGGCTTACAGGTTCTAAGTCAAGGATAGTCTTTAAACCTCTTCCACCCGATGACCCAAGGCAGAGGTGTCCTGACATAACCCTTGCAAGAAAGGTCCTTAACTGGCAACCCACCACTCCTCTTGAAGAAGGTCTCAAAAGGACTATAGAGTATTTCAGAAACCTTTTATGCTGAGTCTTAATTCTGTCCCCTTTTCTGCCTTGCAATATTTCTTTGATAAAATTTAAAATATTTAAAACTTTAAAGGAGCCTAAAAGTAGGCAAGAGGCGGTATGCTGAGGGTTTAATTTTTTTCTAAGGTTTTCTTCAGCCTGATGCCTTAAGCCTAAGTCGGGGCTATAGAAAGGTGGTTTAAAGATGCAGAAAAAGAGTATAGTTGACAGGGTATGGGATTTCTTTACCTCCATAAAACTTGCCATAGTCTTATTTCTACTTATTGCCCTGAGCTCTATTGTTGGCACTATTATAGAGCAGAGGGCTGAGCCCCAGAGGAACATAGAACTCCTTTCAAGACTCTTTAATCCAGATATGGCTCCAACCCTCTACAGGATCCTCGATGCCCTTCAGTTTACTGATATGTATCGCTCTTGGTGGTTTGTCACATTCCTAATGCTTTTTGCAGCCAATCTTATTATATGCTCCCTTGATAGGCTTCCAAAGGTCTTAAAGATTGTAAAAGAAGAGATGAGACCCATCCCCGTAGAGGTCTTTCAGGGACTTCCAGTGAAAAAGGAGATCGTGTTAAACAAAAAGCCAGAGGATCTAAAGGAGACTATTAAGAAGGTCTTAAAAAGGCATGGTTTTAACTTATCAGAGGCTCAGGACAAAGGCGAGATTCAGCTTTTTTCTCAAAAAGGTGCCTTTTCAAGATTGGGAGTTTATATAACTCATCTTAGTATTCTGGTAATCCTTGTTGGCGCCCTTATTGGAATATTTTTTGGCTTTAAGGGTTTCCTGAATATCAGAGAAGGTATGGCCTATACAGTTGCCTTTGGCAGGGGTATGAACTGGACCCATCAGGATGAAGCTATTGTGGAAAATCTCATAGAGACCATGAACAGGGCAAAGGGTGATATTGAAACAGCTGCTCAGGTCCTTGGTGTGCCAAGGAATAAACTCGAAGGGCTTCTTAAGAGATATGGTCTCGAGCCCCTTGGTTTCGAGATAGAGTGCAGGGATTTTGAAGTGGACTTCTATGGCCATTCTGATATGCCGAAGAAGTACAGGAGCCTTCTCGTTGTAAGGGATAAAGACAGGACATTTGAGAAATGGATAGAGGTCAATGACCCCTTGAAATATAAAGGCTACACCTTCTATCAGTCAAGCTATGGCACATGGCCAGGTGCGAGGGGGGTATTCAGGTTCCGATTTGTCACAAAGGATGGTGAGACCCTCTTAAAGGAGGTTCAGCCCCTTCAGGAATTTGACCTTCCAGGTGGTTTTAAGGCAAAGGTCATAGATTTCAGCCCAAGCCTCGCCTTTGATGAGACAGGAAGGCCTTTTACATATTCTGAGCATTTTAATAACCCAGGAGCCCTTGTTGAGTTTAATAAAAAGGAATTTACAAGATGGATTCTTAAAAGATATCCCAAGACCTGGCAGTTGCCTGATGGCTCAATACTTCAGCTCCTTGATTACTGGGGAGTCCAGTACACAGGCCTTCAGGTAAGGCGGGATCCTGGTGTGTGGATTGTTTATCTTGGATGTATTATTATGGCAATAGGACTTTATATCGCATTCTTTACGAGTCACAAAAGGATATGGCTCAGACTTGTTCCTGAAAAGAATGGATCGAGACTTCTCATAGGTGGTTCTGCAAGCAGAAACAGGGAGGCCTTTGAGGGGGCTATTGAAAGAATCTTAAAGGAGGTTCAGCAATGACTTCATCGGAGTTCTTCGGGATAGCCACAATACTTTATATACTTGCCATGATTGCCTATATAACCTATCTTGCCTTCAGGAATAATACAATTGGCATGGTCGCAACAACAATCACAGTTGCTGGTTTTGTCTCTCAGACAATTGCCTTTTTAATGAGATGGAGTGATTTCTACAGGCTTCTTGAAGAGACAGGCATAATAAAATCGCCTCTACAGGGACTCATAAGGTCAATCCCTGTAACAAATCTCTACGAATCCCTTATATTCTTTGTTTGGTGCCTGATTCTTGCTTATCTAATAATAGAGTGGAAATACAAAAACAGGTCCTTTGGAGCCTTTGTAACACCAATAGCAGGTCTTGCCCTTGCATTTATTGAGCTCACAGGGATGTCAAAGGAGATACAGCCCCTTGTGCCAGCCCTTCAAAGTAACTGGCTTCTTGCCCATGTCTTGCTGAGTTTTATCGCTTACGCCCTTTTTGCCATTTCTTTTGCAACTGCTATCATGTATCTTATTTCAACAACAGATAATAGGAAGAAAGAGCCTGCCTACATTTTTTGGGTTTTCAGCTTGGGCATTGTCTCGATTATTTTGATTTCTATGGGAATTGATTATCTTGTCTTTAAAGTAGGCAAGCCAGATGTTCTATTCAAAAAAGGTTATCTCTTCAAGGCAACCTTTCTTAATGAGAATACCTTTGTATCAATAATTAGTTTTATTGGTGCCTTCTTTATCTTCTTTGTTTTATGGAGGTATGGCTATCTCATAAAACACATTATCTCCACATTTAATATAACACCTGATACCCTTGATGAGATCACCTACAAGGCAATAGCCATTGGTTTTCCTGTTTTTACCCTTGGAGGCCTCATATTCGGCGCAATATGGGCTGATCAGGCCTGGGGAGTTTACTGGTCCTGGGATCCAAAAGAGACCTGGTCTTTGATTACCTGGTTCATCTATGCCTTTTATCTCCATTCAAGACTTCTGAGGGGATGGCGTGGTAGAAAGATTGCTGTTGTTTCTGTCCTTGGGTTTGGGGCTGTTGTATTCACCTATCTTGGAGTTAACTTATTACTAAGCGGTCTGCATTCTTACGGAGAAATGAGATAGGCAGGGGATGGTCAACCTTCTTGACAAATTTTTGAAAGTCTGGTAGATTATTTAGTCTTCCCGAGAAGGGAGGCCTTCGGCTTGCCCGAGTGATGGGAAGATTGGTCCATAAGATCTCTCCGAGAAATTCTCTGGGAGATTTACCAAAATCAAGTCAGGCAAAAGCCTGTAAACTTTTGTGGAGGCAAAGTGCCTACAATAGCACAACTTGTAAGAGAGGGCAGAAAAAAGGTTAAAAGGAGGACAAAGAGTCCTGCTCTGATGGGATGTCCTCAGAAGAGGGGTGTGTGCACCAGGGTTTATACCACTACTCCAAAAAAGCCGAATTCTGCTCTCAGGAAGGTTGCAAGGGTTAGACTCACAAATGGAATGGAGGTTACAGCTTATATACCTGGTGTAGGTCATAATCTTCAGGAACATTCTATCGTGCTTATTCGTGGTGGAAGGGTTAAGGATCTCCCAGGTGTAAGGTACCATATAATCAGGGGTGCCCTTGATGCAGCTGGTGTTAATGATAGACGCCAGGGCAGATCAAAATATGGTACCAAGAGACCTAAGTGAGGAATTGAGATGCCAAGAAGGAGAGAGGTAGAAAGAAGAGAGATACTTCCTGATCCAAAATATAACAATAAGCTTGTTAGCAAGTTTATCAATGTCCTCATGAGGGATGGGAAGAAGGCAATAGCCGAGAGGATATGCTATGATGCCTTTGAGATTATAAAGGAGAAGACAGGTAAGGATCCGCTAAAAGTCTTTAAGCAGGCAATTGAGAATGTTAAGCCAGTACTTGAGGTGAGACCAAGAAGGGTGGGAGGAGCAACCTATCAGGTACCTATGGAGGTTAGACCTCAAAGAGGTATTGCCCTTGCCCTCAGATGGATAAAGGAGTTTGCTAAGAAAAGGCCAGAAAAGACAGCAGCTGAGCGCATAGCAGGGGAACTTATTGACGCCTTTAATAATACAGGTGCTTCCATTAAAAAGAAGGAAGATACGCATAAGATGGCTGAGGCGAACAGGGCCTTTGCCCATTACAGGTGGTAAAACAGATGTCAGAAGTCAGAAAGCAGAAGTCATATGTCAGAAATGGGAGCTCCGATGCTTCCTTAAATCCTGATTTCTGACCCCCGACATCCACTTAAGGAGAGATAGTCTTGAGAATCCCATTAGAAAAAATAAGAAACATAGGTATTATGGCTCATATTGACGCCGGTAAGACTACAACTACCGAGCGTATACTGTATTATACAGGTGTTACCTACAAGATGGGTGAGGTTCATGAGGGAACTGCTGTTATGGACTGGATGCCTCAGGAGCAGGAAAGGGGAATAACCATTACATCAGCAGCAACGACCTGTTTCTGGCGTGACCACAGGATAAATATTATAGATACCCCTGGACATGTGGACTTTACAATTGAGGTTGAAAGATCTTTAAGGGTTCTTGATGGTGCTGTGGCAGTTTTTGATGCAGTTAATGGTGTGGAACCACAGTCCGAGACTGTCTGGAGGCAGGCAAATAAATATGGTGTTCCAAGGATTGCCTTCATGAATAAGATGGATAGGGTTGGAGCTGATTTTTACATGTCTGTTGATTCCATGATAGAGAAACTCGGTGCAAGGCCAGTGCCTATCCAGATACCCTATGGAAGCGAGGACGCTTTCAAAGGTCCTATAGACCTCCTTAAGATGAAGGTTTATTTCTTTGATTCTGAAACACTTGGCGCAAAGTTTGAAGAGGCTGATATTCCTCCAGAATATATCGATAAGGCAAAGGAATTCAGAGAGAAGATGATAGAGGCCCTTGCAGATATAGATGAAACAATAATGGAGAAATATCTATCAGGAGAAGAGATTACTATTGATGAGTTGAAAAGGGCTATTCGTAAAGGCACTATCGAGATGAAGATTACACCTGTCCTTTGCGGTTCAGCCTTCAGGAATAAAGGTGTTCAGATGCTTCTGGATGCGATAGTTGATTTTCTTCCTTCTCCAGTGGATATACCTCCTGTTAGAGGAACAGATCCTCGAACAGGAGAAGAGATTATAAGAAAGGCCTCTGATGATGAACCTTTTGCTGCCCTTGCCTTTAAAATAATGACAGATCCATTTGTTGGTCAGCTTACATATGTCAGGGTTTATTCAGGAGTTCTTTCTGCTAGTAGCTATGTTTATAATGCAACGAAAAATTCAAAGGAGAGGGTTGGCAGACTTTTAAGGATGCATGCAAACAAGCGTGAAGAGATAAAGGAGATAAGGGCAGGTGATATAGGAGCAATCGTTGGACTAAAAAATACCCTTACGGGAGATACCCTCTGTGATGAGAATGCACCCATTATACTTGAATCAATAGAATTTCCCGAACCAGTTATATCTGTAGCCATTGAGCCAAAGACAAAGGCAGATCAGGAAAAACTCTCCATAGCCCTTCAGAAACTCGCACAGGAAGACCCTTCCTTCAGGGTATCCTTTAATGAAGAGACAGGTCAGACCATAATATCAGGTATGGGAGAACTTCATCTTGAGATAATAGTTGACAGGCTCATGAGGGAGTTCAAGGTAGCGGCGAATGTGGGAAGACCTCAAGTGGCTTATCGTGAGACCATTAGAGGTTCTTCGAGGTCTGAGGGTAAATTTATAAGACAGACAGGTGGAAGGGGCCAGTATGGACATGTATTCCTTGAAGTGGAGCCCCTTGGCAAGGGAAAGGGTTTTGAGTTTGTAAATAAGATTGTAGGCGGAGTTATTCCAAAGGAATACATACCAGCAGTTGAAAAAGGGGTTAAGGAGGCCCTTGAGACAGGTGTCCTTGCCGGTTATCCTGTAGTAGATGTTAGGGTGACCCTTTATGACGGTTCCTATCATGAGGTGGACTCTTCTGAGATAGCCTTTAAGATTGCTGGATCAATGGCCTTAAAAGAGGCACTTAAAAAAGCAAACCCTGTCTTGCTTGAACCAATAATGAGTGTAGAGGTCGTTACACCAGAGGAATACATGGGTGATGTAATTGGAGATCTTAATTCAAGAAGAGGTAAGATCCAGACTATGGAAAAGAGAGGCAATGCTCAGGTAATAAAGGCCCTTGTACCTCTTTCTGAGATGTTTGGATATGCCACAGACCTGAGGTCCATGACCCAGGGAAGGGCAAACTATACCATGCAGTTCGAAAGATATGAAGAGGTTCCCAAAAATATAGCTGAAGAGATTATTGCAAAAGTTAGTGGCAAATAGTTATGATAATCATCTTAAAATTTAGTAGATTTTAAATCAGGAGGACTTATGGCAAAGGCTAAATTTGAGAGGGTAAAGCCGCACGTAAACGTAGGCACCATAGGGCATGTAGATCATGGCAAGACGACATTAACGGCGGCGATAACGAAGGTACTGG